>Ga0126342_10000760_pt1 | contig 39228 bp, 33 predicted proteins | sample Cyp1metagenome_FD_92528 | JGI IMG/M metagenome (GOLD analysis project Ga0126342, IMG submission 92528) | Coral microbial communities from Lord Howe Island, Old Settlement Bay, Australia - Cyphastrea 1 metagenome | ecosystem: Host-associated > Invertebrates > Cnidaria > Coral ...
ACCATATATAACCATATATAAGCATATATAACCATATATAACTGTATTTAAATGGCTAATATATGCTAATATATTTAACCATGGCTAATATTTTCATGTAGTTGTGACTGGTGTTGCGAATCCCAAAATTTATGCCCATCCAGCAAGGCCCCTTGGGGATTCAAGGGGCTGGAAGGCATAGCCGGGTGCCGTCACCCCCACATGGAACCTGCGCCGGGACGTAGAATCAATGGGAGATCTTCAGGATCCAATTGATGGAGGTACCTACCATATATGAGGCCTATTTTTTAGGCCTATGTAAGGGGATATCCCCCCAAAATATGGCCTGAAATATGGTACGTTTACGTACCTCCATTTTAGGATCCTGGAGATCTCCCATTGATAGAAGGTAAGCAATGAATGGGCTCATGGGATACCCTCTGGTTATGCATCAGAAAAATGGATGAACCCTCATGGACCATTTACATTGTTACAAGAAAAGAGAGACCCCAGATTAGCAAATTTGATCACCAGGGTCTATGTTTAAATGTAGGTATCATGCATACGGGGTCTATGTTTATTTAACTGAGTATATATATATATATGTGTGTGTTTTAATACTGACTGTAAGACTCAGATCTGATTTTCATGGTGGCTTGTCCATGGCGCTAAATTACCAGGGGGTATTGTGGTATATGGTAATTGTTGCATAGTGGTGTACTATACTGAAATAGTATGCAATGGGAATCTGGTTGGTGGTTTTAACCATCTTGAAAAATATTTGTCAATGGGATATATTATGGAAAATAAAAAATGTCTGAAACCACCAACCAGGAATATATCTTAGAGTGGACTATTGCACTGTGGTATTGAAAGGAAAAAAATACTGGGATATCAATGGGATGTGAATAGTATATCAATGGTGTACTAATCAATGTAATGTATATACCCTCTGGTAAACTAACATAACTATGGAAAATCACCATTTTTAATGGGAAAACTCACTATCAATGACCATTTTCAATAGCTATGTTAGTTTACCAGAGGGTATAACCGTGAATGCAGTGGATGTAATGGGATCGTAACGCGCATGCAGCGCATGCGGGAGATCCAACACCACAAAAAATCAGAAAATCTCAACGTGAATTCACGTTGAATCTTTCCAGAATAGTAAGCAGTATGCAAGCAGTACATGGCTGTTCATCTCGGAACATCTCGGAAATTAAACATCCATAGATCACCTACCCATATGCTCCATGTATGGAATATTTACCAACATTTACCCCATAAATCACCCAAATGTAGGTAAATATACCAGCACCATGGAGCATATGGGTTAGATCACTTAGATGAAACCATCAACCGAAACTCGTATTGGCCTTCCAAGTTAGTGGTCGCTCCCTCGTGAGTGGTGAAATTCCCGATGTTTGATCTATTTCAGCTTGCTCCCAAGACCTTAGATATCACCATTATAAACCCATTCGTGTTCCATTTATACCACCATTCGTGGCCAATCACAAAAACAAAAACACTTAGCTGGTGAACGTAGATAATCCCGTTGATACCAAAAGACTACAGGATTAGTTTCTACCAATCTAAGATTTACCTAGCATTAAGTGTTCCTTGTTGCTTAATCTCCAGCTTTCCGCCAAGGGACTCTGTGGCAGGTGCAGCCACTTCTTGTATGGTGTTGGATTGAGCTCCAGCAGCCTCGAATGTCAACTGCTGAGATGGGTTTGTCTGGAAAAAGTGCCCTCTGGTAAACATACTAAACATACAAAAACACAATAGAAAATCACCAATGTTTGAATAGGTAAATCAACTAGCTATGTTAGTTTACCAGAGAGTATCCCTAAAAATAAAAAGGTTGATCATCATTGTCCTATTCAATGGCCATGGATTATCGTTGTCTACCCTATTTTCACAGAGACCCAACTAAAAAAACGCACGTTTTTTTAATGAGTTTCCAAAAAACATCTCCGATTTAGAAGGCATTTAAAAGGGCCAGCCACGTTTGACTACTTCTCCCTGGAATGATCCCTGGAATGATCGCCGTCTACACGGCCGGCAATGGGACATGTTCCATTTCTTTGAGACGATTCGTCGTGTTTATATCACTAGATCAACATGGTACCATGTGGGGCCCCCAAGATAGCTAAGTTGGTTTATTTGCCTAGCTTAAGTATGCTTTATGGTAGGTATATCTATAGTATTCATGGGGTTTATAAACCAACTTATAACTAGCGGGGCCCCACATGGTAGGCAGAGGTCCTTATTTGGAGGATCACCAAATTTCGTAGTAAGTGGAATTAGTTCACCCACGGTGTAAATGGGAAAACTCAACGGTTAGGGGGACTTACTAACCAGGGTTCTTATGGCTGGTTGGTGGTGACTTAACCATATTGAAAAATGATGGAGTTCGTCAATGGGAAGGATGACATCACATGTATGAAATGGAAAATAAGAAATGTTTGAAACCACCAACCAGTACAGTAACCCAGTAACCACTAGTAATAGATGATCCAATCTATGATTCTAAACGTTCTAAACCCCTGTCCTTATTAATCAATAGATGATATGAAACCACCAACCGGATGGTTATTATCCCTCCAACCTAAGTGGGATGATCCTCCAAGTGAAAATTCATCTAGATATAATCCGTAGATCCTATGCTTTTCCTTGTTACCGGCAGCTGGCCTGCAGCCTGATAGGTTGTTGATGATGAAAATCTGGTAATTCCCAAATAAAAAGTAAAGTATGAACATTATAAGTCATATATATATATAAGTCATATATATATATATAGTCCCGGAATTAATCATGAACAGACAGGATTTAGCAGCCACTGCTCACCTATAAGTTGATTTCCAGAGATGAACAGCCATAAATTCCAACTATTTGGATCACCAGGGGACCTGTAACAACTGTTAAGGGGGCAACAACCCATCTTCTCTCTGCAACACGGAGAGTAGGAGAGAAAGCATCCACGTCCACAAGCTGTCCATTCCAGGGGTTTTGACCCATCCACAGTTATGGCACAAAATACCAGTTATAAGATGTTATAAGTCATATTATATATATATATTAGTCATTTATTGAGTTATTAGCCATATATTAGTCATATATTAGTCATATATTAGTCATATATTAGTCATATATTAGTCATATATTAGTCATATATTAGTCATATAGAAGTCATATATTTTAATATATTAGTCATATATTATAATATATGACTATATAATATATGACTATATAATTATATAGTCATATATTATATAGTCATATATTATATAGTCATATATTAGTCATTTATATCCCCATAAATTGGAGTGTATAACCCCATTTAGTCATTCATCATTGGTGAAGGGCTTCAACTGCAATCCATCCGAAAAAAAAAAAAAAACTGCATCTATGGGGCCATAGATCAGGCCATCGGCAAAACATGATTCTGTCCGAAAAAAAGGACAGCAATGCAGCAGAATAAAAGGATGTTCCAACGTTCCAATCAATGGTTTACCCTCTGGCAAACTAACATAGCTATTGAAAATGGCCATAGAAATAGTGGATTTTCCCATTAAAAATGGTGATTTTCCATAGCTATGTTAAATTACCAGAGGGTAAGGGCAAATTTACAGAAAAGCCAACCTTTACTGCGAAAATCACTCTGGTTTCCTGTGTTCCGATTTTCCAACCAATCCATTGATCCAAGTTTCAATTTTGTGAGTTGATACAGACTGGTTCGTTGCAATGAACATTCAATGTGTGGGCATGTTCAAGCTATATATATATATACATACACATGTCTAATCGTATATATGTACAAACATATATATATATATAATACATATATCATATATATATATATTATTTTTTATATATATATATTTGCTCTTCTCTAAATTCACGGCTTCACCCTGCCGCCAGGCGACCATTCCATACTGGTGGGTGTAATCGTCGTTGCCCGAGGGACTGTCGTAGTCCACGGCAAAATAAGGCTTAAAGGACACGACCTGCGAAGGGCTCCTGGCCCCTGGAAGCATAGAAAACCCTACGGATTTGATCGTGAAGACATTTACATTGCCAATCTTAGATACCCTGCAACAAATTGAATTCTTTGCTGGTTCTTAGATATTCCCATAAATACCAAAAGACTAAAGGATTAAAGTATCCATGTAAGATTGACCTAGTTTATTGTCTAAGCGACCAATATTTATTATATGACCAATATTTATTCAATGTTTTTGATAAGATTTAGGGATTGATTTTACATTAACTATATAGATATACATATATATATTATATATATATGACATTATATGACCAATGATTGAGATTGCTGGTTACCCAAAGCACCGTCTTTCATGGGAAAATTCCCGAGCCACCAGTTTCTCAAGCAAAAATGGAGCCGACGGAATCCACCATGGCAATCGAAAATTCCAAAAAAATTCTCTGGTAATGACTAACATAGCCATGGTATAGATGGCCCATAGAAATAGATGGTTTACCTATTAATAGCATGGTGATTTTCCATGGCTATGTAACAAATAGCCAGGTGGTAAATCAAGGTGTTTTTCATGGGAAAATCAGCTATGTCTATGGATGATTTTCCAGCCCATGTTTGGGTACCGGAGCTCCGATTTGGCGGTCCCAAAGTAGGAAACCCCAAATCCGGCGGTTCACCACTGTAGATAGAGCCAACATAAACGAAATATGTGCCGGGCGTCCGCACAGCTCAATAGTAGAGTATTATGAACTCTAATACTATAATTCATATAATATATATATATATATATAAATATTTAGATTTATATATAATATAAATATATATATATATATATTATACATAATATGTATAGTATGGTAGTAGATTCTTAGTAGATACCATATCGTGGTCGCAGGTCCACGGATCCAGCGACATCGCACGATGGCTGGCGAGCCCGCTGTAAGTTGATGTTTTTATAAAGCCATCTATACCTACCATACCCATATGCTCCATGTATGGTATATTTACCTACAAAACTGGGTGATTTATGGGGTAAATGTTGGTAAATATTCCATACATGGAGCATATGGGATAAACATCCAAAAAAACGCAGTTAGCTTAAGGTTAAAATCTAACATGAGTTATCGTGAAAATCACCAAAATCACCAAAATCCCAATGGAAATCCATGAAATTTGCGAGTGAAAAATCCTCATTATTCCCCAAGTTTTGATGGTTACATCATGTCAAAAATATCCGGGATTTTTCGGCTGTGACATGCTGGATTCACTGGATCATCTTGACCAATCCCATGATTTTTCAGTCGAGGTGCGTTGGTCATGTTGTCAGGCAAGGTCCAACCTGCGTGTGAGATTACCATCAAGAGGTGAACCACAGGGGTGGGAAACAATGGAGATTTAACGGACAAGAAGTGGGAAATTGGTGAAAATTGATGAACCTTGGGATTTGAGAGCAATGCTGGAAACAATTGGGATGTCACCCAAAAAACGGGGAAAAATGGAGATTGAACTCTCAAAAACTTAGGATTGATAATAGGCGATTTATCCATGAGTTACTGTGCTTTGTCTGATGCATGGTTGGTGATGCCCCAGTGAGCTAAATCAGAAATCACTGGTTTATAGATTTATAGCTCACATCATATTTCACCAAGTATACCAAGTTGGGTTTATGGTAGATATACCGAACTAATTTCTTCAATGTTCTTTTTTTTAACAAAAAGGAAACAGTGACTAAACAATATCAGTCGACATGAGGATGATCATCCCAAATATGGTCATCAGCTCCATGGTTGACGACCGGAAATCTCCCCAAAAAAACGAAGGCTTCGTTTCTCCGTAAAGTCATCGAATGGTTGCTTGAAAATTGTGTCCGTTGCTATGTTTGATTACGGATAGTTTCAACCAGCAAAGTATAACCCATATGCTCCATGTATAGTATATTTACCTGCATCTGGGTGATTTATGGGGCAAATGTTGGTAAATATTCCAATATACATGGAGCATATGGGTAACTAGCTGGGATTTACTTCATGGATGTATCGAAGAAATTAGATGAATGAGTACTGATCTTGTCAACCAGGTAGACCATATCCATATGGATACAACTCATTGGTGATCAAAACAAGTAATGCTGGTTGGTGGTATACCTATCCCTCTGAAAAAAATCAGTTGGGATGATTATTTCCAATATATGGAAACATAAAACATGTTCCAAACCAGCAATCAGAAGGGATATTTCATATAGTATTGGAATAGATCCCTACAGCAATCATTGATATTAGGAATGAAGCCTTAGAGCGTACTGCAATGTCAACCCCAAGTTCATAAACCCGCGTCTATTATGCAGGGAGGCTCAGGGAGGTATCTTTAAATACTGATACTCTAATCTGTTGCTTTGTCTAAAACCCGTGGGATTGTCTGAAGATAGGGTACCCCCCCTATGAGTTTGGTGGCTTCCAGTCGTCACTTTTTCTGATCTTGGATTTGCTTTAGGCCCCTCACAAAAAAAAAACTTTAATAATGGTTAATAGTTACTTTATGTTATTTTTATAGATATGAATAGTGGTTAATCATGAACATTTATGGTGATCAATGGTGATTCATGGTGATATACCCGGCCTGGAAAATTCCCCAGTCATGGTGGATTCACCGGAAATCAGGTGGCTAATCCCCAATGTCATAAACGCACAATCCCAGGCTTTGTACAATGGTAAATCCCCTCATTTACAAATGGCTAATAATGGTTAATAGTGGTTAAAATATGGTTATTATATGGTTAATGATGGTTAATAATAATCTGGTTGGTGGTGCAATGTGCCCATCTTGAAACATGATGGAGTGAAAGTCAATAGGAAGGATGACATCTCTTTTTCATGAAATGGAAAATAAAAGCCATGTTTGAAACCATCAACCCGATTTTTATAGGTCCTATGTGACTACCATTTCCAGTCATTTGTGTGGTTTATTTTACCATTGTTTTACCTGAAACAACTTGTCTTCGGCATCTCCCCAGTTTCTGTTGAAACTCCCCAGAAACTGGGCTAAGCAACTGATAGTTCCAGTGACCATGCCGAAGACGTCGTTGGTGTCTTCTTCTGTGAAATGGGCATCGTTGAAGTGGTGGACATAGCGTCACAAAGTGGATAATTATCAGACACTAGATAATACAGGGATTTCTTTGAACTGGGGCACCCCAAAACTATTGGTTTCCCATGGCTTTCCTATTAAACCTGCTTAATTTTGGATGCTTTTGGGGTCCCCCATCTTAAGCAACCCTCGTGTCCATGAATGATGGGTCTAATCGAGTGGACTGGGTACAGACTGGTGACTTGAAAGGACCCAAGAATGAAGAGGTCCACCACCAAACCCAGCAAGGTCTATGGGTATTTGCCAACGTTTATACCACTTGCAAGTCACTCGCAGAAACCAATAGATATCCCGTAGATGCATGGATACAAACATCCCTTACGAGCGCTGGGAATGTTATGATATTTTGAGTTTTGCTAATCCATAGATTGGAAAATATAAATTTATACTATAGATAAATGAAGGTAAGATATGCTGAATGAGTGGTCAACAAACTGCGGAATATTGACATGAACAAACACTGTGGCATCTCCAAACGGAAGATGTGTGAGCCAAACTGACTGACTGAAACACAACTTGACATAGCCAACACCCATGTGAACTCTATACCTAGACCCTCCACATACCAACAAAAACGTGGTAAAATGTACAAAATAATTTGTAACTCTCGATTTGTTTTGAAATGTTTGAAAATGATACAACATAAGAGATACCCTGAAATATGCTAAGCTGAAATTCAAATATGGGGAAAACAACAACATTTCCCCACGTGGTTCTACGACAGGCCGATTCGCGCCCACGACTTGCATGACTGGCTTCATAAGCCCACAGAAAATTACAAGGTGGGCCCCGGTTGATGATAGAAGCCATGGTTGAACATTGTGATTTTACTTTTACCATCAAAAATGGATATCTAATCCGATTTATAGATCTATAGATAAATATATATATATCGGGTATATATATATACATTTAGATTCTTAAACACAAGTGCCATTGCAAACTACAGCCAAGTGGCCAAATGTACATTACTCACACCTTGATATGATGCCTGCACGGAGGGCTGAGGCGGATCACACGATTTTCCTGCCACCCTCCAACTACCCCGAGAAAATGCAAAAAAGGACCAGAAATGCTGGAGTTAAACATGGTTTTTCCAATGTTTTTTCCAATGTTTAACATGGTTTTTCCAATGTTTTCCAATGCTCAAAGGACCAGAAATGCATGTTCATCCATTTTCAGGGTACAACTGGAAGGTCTATTCCGGCCCCTTTTCGGCTTTTCATCGAGGAATCTCCATCCAAAAAGTTGTCCAACTCATCGAGGGGCTGCAGTTCCACTAATGTTTATATAGCACAATTAAGCATACAATGTATACAAGTATATATAATGTTGATTTATAAGAGTTTATAAGTCTAGTTATATATATAGTATAATTAAGTATATAATGTATATATATAATTGAGATATATTGATATCATTCCTCTATACATCATTAGAGTAGTAAATATAATCTCTAGCCAGGGCACCTCCAACTCCCAGGGGTCATCTTGTGACCAACTTAGCTATGGAAAACCACCATTTTTAATAAGTGAATCAACTCTAAATGGTATCAAACACCGCCTTAGAAACCATGGGAAACCATGTTTTTTATTGGGAATTTCATGGAATTTCCACATTTTGTTGGGACCATGCAATTGGAGTGTTTATAATATTATAAGGGTGATGGGATTAGGTGAATCAACTATTTCAATGGCAATTTCCAATAGCTACGTTGAATTACCAGAGGGTAACTCCCAAGAAATTCACCAGGGAAAAACAGTTCACATTTTTGTTGTCATCTATAACTGTGCCGTACATGTTGGATCCTCGCCGATGAATCATTTGTATCTCAGTTTCCAACCCCTATTCCTTCACCGGTCCGTTTTTGCGGAAGCGTACAACAAGGTCCGAGGCTGCGTGGTTGTTGGATAGGGTCTTAGATGTTTATTTGCATGTGTTGGCTCAAGCTGTACAAAATTAATATTGCATAAGACTGCAACATGAGACTGAAACAGGAACAACGCGACTTTGACACGGTTTCCATATCAACCATCACAGCTGGCCAATCACTGCTGGCTCAGTTAATAGCCCTGAATGAGCCCTCAGATAGGTCAGAAAGCCTCATAACTAATCAACAAGGATCTTGGTACATGAGATCCTCAGACTTGATCTTACAGTTATGGCCATGGCTACCAGTTATATCTGGTTGTTTCTATGGGATTATGCATTCTATAAATGGGGTTTTCTTAGTACTTATAACTGATAAATGACCATAACTGTACAGATCTGCGGGTTTTTTCCACGATTCTGCTCGTTGACCATCGTTGACCACAAAGCGCTCCCGCCCCAAATTGGCCCAGGCCTGAGCAGTGAAAAGCAACGAGAGGAGCCATAAGGTGCACCTCATAGAACCTGCCGAAGCTTCCAACGCTTGGGGATGAAGAGGTTGTTAATGGCTATATATAACTACTATATATATATATATATTAATGGATTATTATCTATATTAATGGATTCTCATGGGATTCTTTGGGGTTTAACTAATCATAGTTTACTATTATCTGGTTGGTGGTTTCAACTCCTCTGAAAAATATGAAAGTCAGTTGGGGATGATTATTCCCAATATATGGAAAAAAATATTCCAAACCACCAACCAGTTGTTACTGGCTATACTCTCCGGTAAACGTGGCTGGCTGGAAAATCCCCGATGAAAATGGAGGTTGATGAAAAGAGCTGCAAAAATCATTCCTAAAATCCGGGATTTTCCGTTGCTATGATTGATTACCCAAGGGTAACTTCATAACCAATCATAACCATATGATCAATGTTCATTAATTTTCTGCAGTAGGGATTTCTGGGGGTTTCCATAGTCATGGGGGTTCCCCAAAAACGCTGGATGGTTTATGAGGGAATTATGAGGGATAACCCTATGAAAAATCACATGGATGATGGTAACCGGGGTACCCCCATGACGGAAATCGATGCATGGTGCCTCACTGATCCAGTAAAGAAAGGGCCCAGGGCCGATAACTGTGAAAAATTTGCTTACAGGTCAACTGCTCTGTATATTTCATGGATATAAAAAAAAATCGAAGTCGTGAACATCAAGCAACATCAAGCAACAAACTTAGCGTGTGGAGACCCTGGCGATGTGCAAGGCGTGAAAAATTACAGGTTTCGTACCGTTACATACCAAAATAAAAAGACATTGGAGCAATGCGAATCCCTTCCTCAATACATATATATATATTATGTATATTATATATGTATTATATATATTATATATATTATATATATGTATATTATATATATATATTCGTGTGGATGGATATGGAGCAAACTTGGAAAAGTTGATATGGATCGATATACAATCCATGACCACTATTCTAAAAAATACGTATGGATGGATATAGACAAACTTATACCAAAATAAGATGGCAAAACCTGCCAAAAAAAAGCACACATCCTGAGAATATTTAGGGACTTGACCCCTAAACGAACCTGTCTGCCCCAGCCTCGCCTTGCAAATCCCTTTGGGACAGCAAAGCTTCAAACTACAGGAAGGTTAAATTCTTCAGCACCGTGCAAGGTGTGTTTCTGTTGTGCAGTTTGTTGGCACCTCCTTGGAATGGAATGGCTGTTTGGCAGTGTTTTATTTAACATACTTGGGACGCATGCCAAGAGAAGTGGATGAAATATCGTGACATTGTTAGAATCAAGATTGGCAGAACATGTTTGAAATACTTGGTTTCGATACTACCGATACTGAAGAAACATATTTGCTTGCATTTGCCTTCTAAACATTTCTAAACATCTAGAGCCATACAGCGGGTGCAATGACTCTGATGGTCGGTACATACAACTGTATGGGTTGATCGCTCACACATGATGTCTTGTGGAGGAGGATAAATCTGCTCGCATTTAAAATAACATCCGTTGAAAAAGTAAGTCCAAATAAAGATCCTACTCTGGTAAAATAACAAAGCTGCGGAGAATCACCATGTTATATCAAAATCAATGGGCAGTAGCTATGTTAAATGACCAGAGGGTAACAAAATTGTGAACTAATAATTCGTGTTCTATCCTTTTGAAGGGATGAATAGTCCGTGGTAAACATGTTTCCACGATTTCTCGGAAAACCCTGGTATCGTGGTCTTCAAAGAACAGCTGCAGTTATGGCCATTTACCAGTTATGTCTGGTTATTTCTATGGGACTATACATTCTATAAATGGGGTGACTTCTTAGTACTTATAACTGATAAATGACCATAACTGTGGCAAATGATGGTGAATTATTGATGGTTATTTAAATGTTCATCTCATCCCACAAACCCAAATAGCTGTTTTTTGGTTTACAATTAGGCTATAAACGTGTTTATGTGTGATAGATATCTATCAGTATAATGGATATTAATGGATAATTATGTTCATCCCCCCTATCTAGGTAATGTCGAACGATTTGTTTCATGACTTTGACTCTTGGACTTATCCCAAGGTGTTTTGTTTTCAAGACCTCCTACAGTCAGCATGGTGGATGTAGGGGATGAAATTACATATGTCAGGGACAATATGACATATGACATATGATATATGACATCATATCATATGATTGTCAATTTTAAAATCATCATAATTAAAAGTCAATAATCACATATGACAGGGAAATCATATCATAATCGTACTAGAGGGATACATGATACTACATATTACTTTACCCTTTCTCAACATTTTTCAGGTGGTGATTTCCTCGCCCTTGCTGTTGTTTTTTTCTTTTTGGGCAGATGTATTCCAAACATCTTGAAACCACCAAATCAGACATGTCTGGTCGCGGGGATGGCATCCTTCTCCGGCGATGGTTTGGAACCCAAGGGGAACCCTCGCGGGGACACAGCATGCAGATCCCCCATTGCTGTGAATGCAACACAAGTGCCCCTTAAACTTGAAAAAAATGGACAAGCAACAACGTCTTGGTGCCAATAGTTATTCTGGAAACGTTCAGTAGCAATGGCGAATCAGACATCTAAATGACCTTGACACCACCAGTGGCAGGAGGTCCAAAGGACTGCCACGCAGCATTTCTGTCAAAAGATTGCAGGTTTGACACTACACATGTTTGTCAGCTGCCCAAAAAAGCTCCCTTCAAAAGAAATGGATTCACGAACCGTGACCAGAGATGTGGCTACGAGTACGAAGCAACATTTTGGAATTTCCGACCAATTATATACACAATGTTTTTATTTCGCTAAGTCACTCATCTTCAGTGGACTTGCCCTCTAGTAATGTAACATAACCATAGAAAATCACCTTTGTTGATGCCTAAATCATCTGTAAATGGGGCCTTTTTTCATAGCGAAGTGTAAGAAATATATCGGTCCCTGCTGGTCCCTGATGGTCCCTGCTGCGGCTGCGAATTCACTGAATTCAACCCCTTCACAGTTCGGGGACACCAATGGCATGGCATGGCTGCACTCGGCGAATCCTGGTCGGTGGGTGTTCCCACACCAGAAACTGGCTGGAATTTACTTTTACCAGATTTGACTATCAAATATGTGTTTTATTTCCCCTAAACCAATCCCATGAATTGTTGTAGCCTCTGGTAAACGTTAACAAAAAGCTATTGAAAATCACCTAATTTTTCATGAGAAAATCCACGAAGTAAATCACCATGTTCAATCGTTTTTTGGGATATCTCGGGATCAAGTCGTGAGCAAAACACAGGGTCCGTGATGGAATTGAAATTAGATGATATATTAACTACTATATATATATATGTTTATATATATATCTAAATGGATTATTATCTATATTAATGGATGAAATTTCCATGAAATTTCCTGGTTGGTTAGTTTACCAGAGGGTATAACTGTAGTATAACTAGTTTCAATACGGTTATTAACCATGATATCCCTGATTATAAACCACTATATATTCTGGTTGGTGGTTTTAATCCTCTTGAAAAAATATATATTAGTCAGTTGGGATGATTATCCCCCCATATATTATGGAACATAAAAAATGTTTGAAACCACCAGCCAGTTTCGAAATTTGGCAACTGTTGAAGTAACATTCAAAATGCATCTCAATCCCAGGTAGTTGAAACCCAAAACAACACCTCCCCCGGCCGAAGCCATGCCTACGGCGCTGGCAATTGCAGTTGACGCCTGGCATGGCCCAGGAAAATGGGGTGCAGGATGGGTATGGAGAGGAAGGAATAGTGGCAACCCCTCAAAAGATAAAAGTATATAATAAATCATGACAATTCTTAATCCAAAAATAATGGTAATCATTTTTCTGGGGAGGAGATTGAAGATTTGACAAACAGGAACAAACGTTCAACGGGGCCCCAAGATAATTAGCCTTATAATGATATATAACCAACTAGTTATAGGATGTTATAGGAGTTGTGCCATTCCATTAGTATACATATTAGATATAATTATATAAAATTATATATATATATATACATATAAATATATATATATATAAATATCTGGTTGGTGGTGCAATAACCATCTTTAAGAATATGAAAGCCAGATTTTGGATCATCATCCCCAATCTGGTTGGGGAAAATAAACAATGTTCCAAACCACCAACCAGTATATATATATAAATATATGTCAAGTTAGGATCAGTAAACCCCGCCGGATTAATCAACCTCCTCTGCCCCCCCAAAAAAAACAGTAATTTAAAAACAGGTGGTCCCCCCGGATTAATAAACTTTTTGGCTAGGACATGATTAATCAACCACCAGTGCTGAAATCCCATTTTGTTTTATTTTCCAACTCTCTTTATTTTCAAATGGTTTCCTTATTATATACTTAACTTGAAACCTCATGAACACCAGAATCCATCACCGCTGATCATTGAAAATTTGAAAAAAAAACTATTCCCCAAATGATCGATTTCTAATTAAATGCTTTATAAAAATCATCAGTTTCGGTAGCTCCTTTAAAGGGTACCCCCCATGAGCCCATGTGCCCCATTAATAATCAGAAGCTTCCCCTTTTTTTTTCAACCCCTTCCAAGGTCCATCTGACCTTGTGGGGGGGGTTCATTAATCCGATGTTGACATTACACCACTTTATACATCACCGATGAAGAACAACCCCAGCGAAATCGCCGAATTGTTGTGCCTCTGCGCGGCCACAGCCTGCAGGAAATCGCCCGCCTTTTTGTTCGTTTGGCGAATCGGTCCGGGCATGGCTGGAAAAGTGACATGTTTACCAGGAAGAAATGGATATGGGGGATTTTTTTTAGGAACATGAGGATGAAAAGGGATTAACTGTCATGTTGAAGCATCATCAAACTATGTTCTTTTGCTGGTTTATGGAAACCATGAGGAAATCAATCCCTTAAACCAAAAACACAGTTGACAAACAAAAAACATTGCCTACATTTGGCTACTGAAAAAAAATGTGTATCATTGCTGAGGGAAAATCTACAGGACACAATAAACCAACAGAAACAATGATGGAAACCATTCTCTTAAACCATGCAGTTTTTTGTTTCTGCATAGTTTCTCAATGGATTGGTTGAAGGGAAGATTTTCTCTGGAAACAATGGTTGTTACTCCCAATTTTGAGTGTTTCCTGCAGATTTTCCCAATTTCTGGGAAGTTCTTCTGGAGCTTTGTCTTTCTCGAATTATCATCATGATGATCTTCATCACCGCCATCCTGTGACACATTTCAACAACAATCTATGCATCGAGATTGGTTGTCCCTACAACATGAAATGCCATCCTGAGATAGCCTCCACTATTCTACTAAGACCGGCATGGGTCCAATCTCAACTTTAGGAAACAAACAAGGAATCTGGTTGGTGGTTGACCTACCCCTCTGAAAAATATGAGTTCGTCAGTTGGGATTATTGTTCCCAATATATGGAAAGTCATAAAAGTCATGTTCCAAACCACCGACCAGAAAACAAGGAAACATGGATCTGCAAACATGCATGGGAAAATCATCCATAGCAAACCATGCTCCCATTAATTAAGGATGAAACGACCCGTCCAGTTGCCTTCTCCATATGCCAATCTGAAATGATATTCAGTCCACACAGTTGGTTCAATGGAAACTTGAGAGGAAACCTAAAACAAGTCGAAGGTAAAATACCGTGGTACTTGGTGTCTCATCCCACTTAGTAAGTAGGTCATAATTTTAAATCCTACTTATAAGTGGATTAACCGTGCTTATCCCACTTAAAACCAGGGATATGACCTCCTTAGCAAGCGTTGATGAGCCACCAAGTGTCATGGTAAGACCAGTAAATTTTCCTCTGACGTGTCTCAATCGCAATGGGACCATATATCATGGTGATACCTTTCAAATTATATGTGTTTTAGCTGGTGAATGTACTAATACTACTTTATCGTTGGTATCCATTGGTAGCAAAAGATTCACTTGTACCACTTCGTATCAAACCAGTCGACCTTGACCCAGATATCCAGATATGATATACCAAGAACATCCAAGTTTACAGTGTGTTTACTTAGCCTCTGGTAAATCCACTATAAATCACCTTTCTTCATAGGTAAATCCACTATAAATCACCATTTTTGATGGGTAAATCCACTATAAATCACCTTTTTTCATAGGTCAATGGCCATGGCTTCAATTGCTCTTTTTGTTAACGTTTCCGCTGACCTGATCCCATCAAAACGTTTCAGAAGGTCAGCAAAAAAAAACAAAACGGATTCAACGACCGATTCCAAAGTCCTGGGGATGTTATGATGTTTTCCCTATTCCTGGGATTTCCTGGGTATATGATGTTTTGATGTTTTTTTCTTTTTTTCTAAGATACCATTTGTTTCTTAAACATTCTTAAACATCATATCCCTTTTCCTTTTTGGGGCACATCCGAAAGACCATCAAGCTGGCAACTTTCCAACAACCACACCTGTATCAAGCCAACTTGAAGACGATGGATCAATGAAGGAACCTACCATCAACATCGATGGGAAAAACTACGATGATCAAGACTGGGAGGTGGACATGTAGTAAGGAATACACTCCAGTCATCAAACATGGCAGGCTGGAAAATCCTTACATATAATTGGAGGTCTGAATGGAGGATGCCACCTTTCATTACCTGTGGGTATATGTATGTGGATATATATATATATATATATATGTATGTGTGTATATGCATATATATATATATGTGTATATATATACATATATATATGTATATATATAATATATATATATATATATATATATTTATATACATACGTATATATATATATACGTGCATATATATGTAATGTATATTATACATATACATACGGTAACTACATTTAAATATACGGACTTTTAAATATACGAACAGGTATTTTAGACTACCTCCGGAAAGGTTTTCCTTGGCCCGCCGGGCCATCCAAACATGCGGAATCCATTGAATTTAAACATACGGTAACTACATTTAAATATACGAACTGGTATTTCATGCTACCTCCGGGGCCTCGCGGTCTGGCCCGCCCTCCACATATTTAAATAGCATTACAGTACCGTATATATATATAGAGAGATAGATAGATAGATAGATAGATAGAAAGATAGATAGATAGGTAGATAGATAGATAGATAGATAGCAACGGACAATCACTTAGAACATCTTTTGTTTAAAGTACACTGGGAGCTATGTTTAAGAACATCCGAAACCCCCCCCACTTAGAACATATACACCACACATATGTTTATAAATATCTACTGACATACTGTAACTATATTTATATGAGCACAAAGTTATCAATCAGAATCAATCACCTGCGGATACCTCCACACTTAGAACATGCCAAATGCATGATGTTGTAAGGGAAACTGCTGTTGCTTCTTCAAGATGAAGGGTTGGAAGCGGAAAGTAAAGTTGAAATAAGCTTCAAGCCTCAGGTCTCTTAGAGTAGACGGTCACCAAGGTTCTCGAATAGGTGGGGGAAGCCCCGCACATAGAACATCTATCTCCCGTTTGGCACCCTGAAACTCTTCGTTTTAGTGAGCAGGGGTTGAAATGAAAGAAAGAGCTGTAGGATGTTGAGATTGAGGTAAGGTATTGGACAAGTCTACAATTTCAGCATCAGGTGGGGGAAGCTCACGCAATTGCAGCTAGCCCCACAAATTAATACAAGACTATACAAGACTCTTACAAATAAATAGGTAAATAAAAAATGATCAAAGCATATTCCATCAATATTTATAATATTGCATTTTTACTTTTTAGTCAATGCTATTTGTTCTTTTCAATTCAAATAGATCAAGTCACCTACAGCATACATGATGTGATGTTCTATGTGTGGGGCGTTGCTCATGGTCCCATGGTAGCATTTCAAAGGCATTCACTCAGTAGAGAACAGCAGGGACAGCAACATTTTTTTGTTGAACGAGCTGTTCCTTAAGTGATGTTATGTGTGGGGAGCCAGGGTCAGTTGCAAGGAGCCTCACACTTTAGAGCATCCATCAAACTACATATAGGATGTTCTAACTGATTTTGCTCTGGATGTGCTAAGTGTGAGGGTCTCTGGATGTTCTAAGTCTGGGACTCCAAAAATTTGGAACAAATCCGATGTTCTAAGTCATTGTCCATCGCTATATATACACATTATATATATATACATACACACCAGCAATGAGAATTTAAGGGATCAATTGCTAAAGTTTCGGGCTAAGATCTTATAATTTCTGGTTGGCGGCAGCTAATTAGAACTCTAGCTGAGGCAGGGTGTGTCTGGAAATCAGGTATCGGTACAAAAATGCTTCTTTCATAGCAAAATTATGAGAACCCAATGGATTTAAAATTAGGGGTGCCGTACCCTATTTTCAGACAAACCCATACTACGTATGGATGAAGTTTCAATTATGTCTTCATTCTGGGTGAAATGTGAAGACAACTGGCCGCACGACCATCTTGATATGGAAAAGAATTGGACCCCAAAAAAGATGCACTAAAATTAATTAAACCATCTTGAATCACACATGTTTGATGGCTGACTCCCCATAAATATAACATTTCTGTGGTTCTTTGTGCGTCCATTGGTACCCATAACATCCCATAACCATATCAACTTCCCTGGACATCCCGGTGACCTCGCTGAATGGTAGCAGCAAAGCTCTGGCTTCAGCCAAATTCCTTAGCGCTCCGTCAAGGTCCATCAAGCCATGTTTCCCATCTGAAAACTGGAGAAACAACGGGGGGTTTTAAGGCCCGCAAAAAAAACAGAAATCAACCATGGGTAAAAATTCGGTCAACAACATGCCTGGAAAATCCCGACAAATCGAGGTTTCAAGGTTACTTGTTTATCTCTTCATGGATCTCACGCAGGAAAAGATGGTAAATACGACAGTTTTTGCAAAAGTGCCCTGGATGCAAATACCAACTTCCCCCGAATTGCTAGCCATCCCGTTGCCCTGTTTGTGGATGTTCAGCCCCCCAAATGTGGTATACCCTCCAGCAAACGCAGTAAACCAACATATGGATGTCGAAAATCCACAATTTGTAGATAACCCAGCTTGTCAACCATCCCCCCTATGGATCCAAGTACCTTCTTAGGAATTGGGACTGGGGTATACTTTACTATAATTTGGAGGCTTATATAAGTACCTTCTCAGACAGTGGCCATGGATCCATAGGGATCTACTTGGAAGCGCAGTTCCAGTGACCAAGTGATGACTCAAATACCATCCATGTGTAACCTTAACTGCCCAAGTATAGCTCATTAGATTTGTTTTTGTTGACCCCAACATCAAGTACCCCATCTGGTTATTTAACATAGCCATGGAAAATCCATGAAAATCATCACTTTTAATAGGTACATCATCTATTTCTATGGGTCATTTTCCATAGCTATGTAACAAATAACCAAAAAATATATCAATTTATAAACCCCAACATCAATTCTATAACTCTATTTTAAGCTAATGAAGTTTTTCTTTTTACCCCAACATCAATTGACGGCGCCATGGCGGCCACCGGTTGGATCCGATCCGTCGAGCATCGCATCAACGTTCCGGATCCAGAGCTGGCACAAGGACTCCTGCACAGCCGACAGGCCAACAAGGTCAGGAGGTCTTTCCACCGAGGAACCTGGTTGAAAAATGGATGTTTCACAAAATGAAACCTCTAAGATGTTTTTGGGACTTATGGTAGTTATATAATCTTATATCGAACTAGCTACCCTCTGGTAAACAAACAAAAAGCTATTGAAAATGGCCATTTATAGTTGATTTTCCCATGAACAATTGTGAGTTTCCATCGTTTTTTGTATACCAGAGGGTACGTTGGGATCAACCTGATTGAGGATGGTTCGAAGAGAAAACTCTCCTCCCTGGTCTTGACATCCGATACAATGGATGTTTAACAAAAGTAAATGGATTATTCATGTTGTGAATGATTAAACATGATTAAACAATCCATTATTGTTACCCTCTGGTAAACATACACAAAATTATGGAAAATCACAATTTTGAATGGAACAAAAACCACTATAAATGGCCATTTTCAATAGCTTTTTGTATGTTTACCAGATGGTAAACAACCTCACCTGCCAAACAAACATGGACTTGACATGGATGGTTCACCCCGAAAATCACGAGTTCACTGCCAAAAAAACACCATCTGATTTTTGACGGCAAAAACTTGGATTTTACGAGGAAAAGAACGGGACCTCACGTCGACGCTGGTTTTTTACCCATGAAGAAATCGACGCTGGACGATGATTTAAGCATTGAAACACAAATCCGAATATTGCCAGGAATTTTATTCCGAAATTAATTGGATATGTTTGAACAAATAATTATGATGTATTATTATATTATGATATATAATTATGATACATTATATTATGATATATTACGATTACATGTTGGGCATTGTTGGGTCAAAACAAAATGAGATATGCACTTTAAACATCTTTAAACAAACTGACTGCCACATTCTCCAGGGAGTGAACTACTGGTAGGTTGCGATCCATTTTTGGGGATACGGAGACCCATGCAAGGTAGTGTCTCCCACTTATAAGATCTTATAAGCTTGTTTATAACCCCCATGAACAAATTCAACATATCTACCATGAACATCCATGAACCCAACAATGAAATATAAGTGAGTTGTAAATCCAATTTGCAGCCAAACATATATCCCCAGATATTAACATGGCTTATTTAACTATGTTTTTTAGTGTTTCTACGGATTAAGCCATGTCCCAAATTTGGAGGTTGGGTGAATTTCCTTACCAATCCGAGGGTCTATCTGAAGGGTGTCCCCAATTTGTTTCATGGATCAATTCCCAGTTCCTGATGGTTGAAATATGTTGAAATCCCCAAAAAAATCTTGCCAAATCACTAAATTTCACAATTGTTTATCACTGATCTTTGGTTGAATCCCCATAAACCACATCTGGGTAAATTATAATATTTCACTAACCTGAATCTTGCGGCCATAAAAGGGGATGATTCCCCTAACATAAACCATGATTCCAGTGAGGGAGAACAGTGAGGTCGTTATAATTTACCCAGACCACATACACATGGCAGTGTGTCAAAACCTTGTACCCCTGGTGAACATCAAAATAGCTGGTAAATGGATGTTCATTCCCCTAAAAATGGTATTAATAGGTATTGATCCATACCCACATAAAACTCACATCTTTCATGGTGAATTCCACCATGTGAAGCGAGTCCCGGGGGGCACCTCAAAGCGACGTCGCCACTCTGGGGACGGAGAAGCCATCGTTTTTTCCTCTGGGTCGCGTGCTTCACAACGGGTCGCCTGGGGGATTCTGTACTGATGGGGGATTTAATTAATGTATTACCATCTGGTTATTTAACATAGCCATGGAAACATCCACCATTTTTAATAGGTAAACTTAGGTAAACCATCTCTTAATGGGCCATTTTCCATGGCTATGTTAAATAACCAGAGGGTAATAATGTATTAAATCAATTTAGCACAGTATACACTGTGAATATTTCATGGTGAATTACTGATGGAGATTTCATTGGATATATATCATGGATATGAACTATGATATTACAGTTAATTACCCCTCCGGTAAACGTTTACAGTTTGCGATGGAAATCACCATCTCGAAAATAGGTCAATCAACGAACTACATGGGCAATTTTCAATAGCTATGTCAAATTACAGCTTTCGACCCATCCCCATCTGGTTGGTGGTTTTTTCAACCCCTCTAAAAAAAATATGGAGTTCGTCAGTTGGGGTTACTATTCCCAATTAATATGGAAAGTCAATCCAAATTCCATGGTTCCAGTCACCACCAACCAGGTATAGTTCATTACCAAACCACCCCAGTTAACTGCCCAGTGTTTTCTCCCAGTTCCCTGGCCTCAGACCCGTCCCCAGACACGTCCTCTAAACCATCGCTCAGCGCCCTGCGACCTGATCCATGGATCCATGGTCAAAATGGTGACTTATCCGAGGAAAACCATAGGAAAACCCATAGGAAAACCATAGGAAAGTGGTGATGTTTTACCGAGAAACATTGGGATTTCATAGAATTTTGATTGCTGATTTGTGATAGCTCAGTTGGTGAACATCACTAGGAACATATTCAAAACGGTATCTGGAGGTTTATGGTAGATCAAAACACTGGTGTTTATACCAACAGATAATATTAGGAGGCCCACCTTGGTATAAAAGGATTTAGGTTGATGCTCATGTGGAAGATAAAGTCAATTGAATATAGCTCCATGGCTCCTCATCATTCATAGGGTATAATTATGGCAACCACTCCCTCCATTCACCACTGGATAGTGCTTGATGGTAGATTCATTGAACAGTTCCATCTATCCACCATAAACCCGACAGTAACATTTACTAGTGAGTTATAAAACCATCTTAGCGATGTAGCTCACTGGGGCACCATGTTGCAGTCAAAAATCGAATATCCCCAGTTATGCATGGTTTATTTCTAATGTTTCTATGTATGATTCCCACGTTTCATGGTTCGCATCCTTACCAATCCTAGGGTTTCCCAGGCAGCTGAAAAATCCCAAAGGTTTGCCGAACCACCGTTTCCCTATTCCTTGTCTCAAATTCCCATGTTCCGAATCATGATATGTCCATTTTTTTGCTATATAAATCACTCATTACATATTTTATCAGATATCACCATCTTTATTTGGTGAAAAAAACAAGAATCACAGAAACTCCCCATTTTTTCCATTGTGAAATCCCTACACGGAAAATTTACGGTCCCTTCGCCAGGCCTGGTGCTGCAGCTTCAAAGCGCAGCCAACAAAGGCTCGAGGGGGTCAGTGGCACGCCCGGCCCTGGTCGCATGGTGGCCGACCGAGCAGTGATATTTTTTGAGGGGAAATTGATGGATAATCTATGGAACATCTATCCCATATGCTCCATGTATAGTATATCTACCTACATTTGGGTGATTTTTAGGGTAAATGTTGGTAAATATTCCATACATGGAGCATTTGGGTATGGGAAATGGAAAATTGATGGATAATTCATGGAAAATTGATGGATAATCTATCCCTATATGGATCCAAGTACCTTCTTAGGAAGTAGGGGCCTGAGTACCTTCTCAGACAGTGTTTGGATCCATAGGGTATGGAAAATCTATGGGTGGAAAATTGATGGAAAATTGATAATTCATAGCAACGTCCATGGAAAATTAAAAATACATGACAGATCTAGAGGAAACCGAAAATCTATGGAAGATTTATGGAAAAAATGTGGGAAATCTATATATGTGAAATCCATGGGATATATGGGATATATGAAAAATCGATGGGAAAAGGAAAACCGGAAATCTATGGACTCTATGGGACATGGAAAATATGTGGGAAATCTATGGGAAATCATACAGGACGGGCCTCCCCCAGTTATGTTTGTTGGTTTATAAAGCCCATGAAAACTTCGTTATATCTACTACCGTACACCATAGAATTCAGTTATAAGTTGGTTTATAAACCCCATCTAACTATAGTTATATCATGTTATATCTACTCTATTACCATAAACCATCGTTAATTCAGCCACAAAAATCTTCGGCAACTGAACGCGTTTTCAACGAACACGGGGGCCCCATCCTGCTCATCCCAAACCATCCAAGTCTGCATAATCATTCATGAACAGATGCTAAAAGTTGGTGCAACAAAAACACACTTTTTACTTTTTACACCATCATAAACCTACCCAAACAGATTAACATGGGATAGATATGTTATTATATTTTTGTAATCCCAGATTAGATGGGTTAAAAAATTGGACTACAAAACACGAAATGGGTTTAAAACAAAATAAAAATAAAACTATGGGATCCCAGGCTACTCATCCCTATATTGCGGCTTACAAACGTGAAGAAATTAGAGATCCTGGCTCTCCTCGAGCCAAAACGATATGTCCGTTCAAGAGTTAGTTGATGTTAGTTGCACTAAAACTATAACATTTTTTTGCAAGAAAAGTTTAAACTATATTCCAGATCTTTTGGTCACGTTGAGACCCTTTTAATATCTTTTAATGCAGGTTGACCTGTGTGGTTTGCTCTTCTCGGTTTAAGTGTTGGTGATGGTAGTAGTACTAGTGATGAGCATACTCTAACCAATCTAAGCCAAACAACACTAAGCCAAACAACACAACCCAATGTTTGATCTGTATGGTTATAATCCACTGTTGTATTTCCATACATAGATTATAGCGACTCCCAAAAAGATAGCGTTTAGGAAGCTCCTACCCTCCCAGTACCTCAAAGAATGGGGTCACTAGCCCATTGTGACTTGGGACTTCTATTTTAACAATCTTTAATCCGTTTTAGTTTTTTTTTTTCGCTGTTCTGCATCTTTTTGGCGATTACATAGCCAAAATCTCTGCATTCTTTATGGAAATTCAGAGATTTGCCAGGTACCCTCTGGTAATTTAACATAGCTATTGAACATGGCCATAGAAATAGTGAGTTTTCCCATTAAACCTGGTGGATCTTTCCATAGTTATGTGACAGTTTACCAGGCCGGGTAAGTCTGACAGAATCCGTGAAACATCCACCTTGACAGCGTTGGATCTGCAAGCGATGCCTCGCGGAGGTCTGTGGAGAGTTCCACGGGGCGACTGATGGGCAAATCGTAGCTGCTCATTTTCTAAACCATGGATTTTAGTTAACTGGAAAATCTGTATAAATGTTGCTAAAATCCATGATATATATATATATATAGATATATTTAGTTCCAAATACTCTCCGGAAATCTGTACAATGGATTTTAACTATAAATACTTTCCCAAAATCAAAGGTGGCATTGGACAATAAAGATTATGGAATAGAATGGCATATGTAGCCAACAATATGATAGCTGGGTGTGTCTGAGAATGTTTAATTCGATCTATAAATATATATATATATATATATAATAATCATCCTGCAGTAGATAGAACTTGAGATGTTTTAACATTTTTGTGACGATAGTTTTATTAAATATCCACAGTCTATTTAGCTCCAGAATGACTAAATATCTACACACATGATCACACATGTTTATATATGTATATATGTATGTATACACCCTATGGATCCGAGTACCTTCTGAGGAAATGTTTGGATCCATAGGGTATAGATAAGTACAAGGTGGTGACTGCCAACGTCTTGTCGCCTAAAACTACATGGGTTTGTCTGATGGGGTCTCCCAAATCCGTACTTGCCACATGTTGATGATGCTTCTTGGGATACTTGCTATAGCAGATACCCTCTGGTAATTTAACATAGCTATTGAAAATGGCCATTTATAGTGGATTTTCCCATTAAAAGTGGTGTTTTTCCATAGCTATGTTAGTTTACCAGAGGGTATACATGGAGGTTTCCTAAAATAGGGGTGCCCCCATCCATTGTCAGAGGATTTTCTCATAAACCAACAAGGCGTTTTTGGGGATCCCCCATTGAAACCTCCATTTTTATCCGGTTCAGTTGGCTACGGACCCCTTCCTGCCCCGCAACATAGGGATTAAACGGTATAGTATACTGGGATATATATATATATATATATACATATGTATGAATATGTATATATATACATATACATACATGTTACATATCCAACAAAATCAATAATTGACATATACACAACCAAAACAAATCAATATTTGGTTGTTTTTTGGAATACATAATCAACCAACAATGTATGGAATACCAATGAACCAACCTTTAGCCATGGCTTTGTCAGCCCGATTTCAACGGATCTAATTTACACAGGACTGGGGACAGCAATATTGAAACTCAGAACATGTATTTGCATCTACCCGGCCTGGTAAACTAACATAACCATGGAAAATCACCAATTTTAGTGTATATAAACCAAAATTTGCCATTTTCAATGGCTATGTTAGTTTACCAGAGGGTAGATGCAATCTATATCTCACCAGAATGTTTTTGAATTGAAGTGCGGTACCTGTTTTACAGGAAGAGGTTTACAGTGAAAACCGTGGATTGGATATATGTAGATAATGATGGTGTGCATCGACAGTAGGTCTTACATGAACCTTCCTCAGCTTCTCAAAGAACTCGTTTTCTTTCAAACGTGTTCAAACTCTCGAAGAATTTACTGTACCTCAACAAAAACACTATTGAATATAGATGAATATAGAACAACACATGGAAGATAGATGAATATATAGAGGAATATAGAACATCAGTGAACATCACCATTCAGAAATGTCAAAAAGGCTACAGCTTTTGGATAAACCAAACAACGGTCGAGATTGGATGCATATCCTGAACGCTCTGACTGCGCATCCACTGGTGGTTGAGCCTACCCCTCTGAAAAATGATGGAGTGAAAGTCAGTTGGGGTGATGACATTCCCAAGATATGGAACAATAACGTTCATGTTCCAAACTACCAACCAAATGTTGACTTCTCATGTGTGGTTCAACATTGACTGGAGCTACGAGCTGCTAGCTTTTGAAAAAAACAAACATGTGACTGTGAATGTCAGGATGTCTCCACTTTGTTGCTCAAAACGCCCAGATCATCCCAGTTCCACAAACTGTTGCATAAACGGGTGAGGTTTTTTGAAATCCAACTTACATCGAAGGCCCCCCTAGATAGTTAAATTGCTGCAAATGACTCCAATTTCACGCTTGGGTCTATGAGGTTTATGGATGTTTATGGTATATAGATCTATCGAACTCGTTAGTGGCGTTTATAAACCAACAAGCATCAATAGTGCCTTTCACATATATCAATTTCCATATCTCCATAATATCCTCAGTTAATAAACCAACAAACATCACTAGGGCACCATAGTTCTAGACTTTCCTAAGTCATGGGGCTACCCCTAAATCATCCATTTATAGATGGATTCTTCACTAGAAACCAATCAGCTATTGGGGATTACCCCTAAATCAATCGTATTTTCATGGGATTCTTCATTATAAACCAACCATTTTGATCCATTTTGGGGGTCCCCCGTGGATGGAACCCCCCATTTCTAGACCTTTCAAAAAGGCGAAACCGGCGCTGGCCGGCGCCTGCCGCGGAAGACCAAGGTGCCCACAGAGAGGTGCCCAGTGACATCTGCGGCGCTGTGAGGCGAAGGAACCCTTGGTTTTCTTTCGTGGCTCTCATTTTGCATCATTTGTTGGTTAATAGTGATTAATAAATGATGATAGTTACTGATTATCAATATTGATAGTGATTATCACTACTATTACTGGCTATTGACTATAATATTCTGGTAAACATCACCATTTTGCTATGGAAAATCACCATTTTTAACTGACCAAGTTACAGAATATCCTTGAAATATCACGGGAATATCATGGGATAATGGAATATACCCTCTGGTAAACATGGAACATCACCAAATTTTTAATGGGTAAGTCTATTTCGATGGCCATTTTCAATAGCTTCCCAAGACTGGAATCTTTAACTTACCAAAAAAAAGGATCGAAACCCAACAAAAACGATCGATTTTTGGGGTAAAAATAACACCGGAGTTGATGGTTATGTAAAATCTGGATGAATAATGATTTAATCCCGAAGATATGTGTTCGTATACCCCCCCCTTTGTCATGGTGATTTTTTATTTTTACCTGTCAATCCAAAAACTTGTGAATGGACTGATTTTACCATTGATAGTACCTGAACAAGGTTGACCCAGCTATATAATCCGGAATAATAAAGGTAACTTGGTTCGAACAGAACAAACAAAAACAGAAACAATAAAAATCAGCCCCACAAAAACAGCAATTTGAAGATAAATCAACCTATATAAATCAACAGTTGGTGGTGGTTGGGCCTGTAAACATGAAGGTTCTGCATCCGCTAACCCGTGGAAGACAATTGTCCGATGAACATGCATCGGTGTCACTTCACTCATTTCTTTCAATGTTTTGACATGTTTTGACCCTTAGAAATTGGAGGTCCAACCCTCAAAGGCAACCCATCCGCGGCTGTGTGAATTCCAGGTTCGTTTTCTAGTCTTGTCTGCGCCCACTGAATTTACATTCAAACACCTGACAACATCTGCTGCGTACCGCCTAAAACCATAGAGTTTTGTTATTTTTGATGCTACGTAAATCCCGTTGATGGTGCTATGGTAATGGCGCCAAAACACAACCAAAAAAAATCGCTGCTTCAACACCCATCAAAGTCCCAGAGATTCATGGGATCAGTCCATCAAAATCCCATGTTGGCGAGTGAAGAATGGTAAAAACCTCCTGTCCTTTGGCATGATTACCCTTTTTTTTTGCGGGAAATCTACTGAAGAAACCAAGAAACCTTAACTGCTGTGTGGTGCCAAAACATCATCATTTTGGCTAAACTCAGTAACTCCTTTTTTTGTCGGCTAACTGCTAACTGCAGAAAATCTTGGATTTCCAAATCACCATTTTCCAAAACTTTTCCAGTAAAAGTCCGTTACCTCTCCATGGTGTTTCGCACCTTCCGCTCGGCAGAGACGCGCCTTGCGTGCACCTGAAGCCACTGAAGCCACTGGGCTGGGTACGGTTGCGAAAAAAGGTGGAAGAACAGCTGGAATAATTATATGAGTTGCGGACAAAATTATTTGTCAAATTTAATGCCATGCACAAATTAGGGTCGTCCTCTATTGGTTGTGAGGATTACAGTACTCTTGGAGGTATCACAAAATGGGTATTGGCATACGCTCGTCCCGTATCGTTTATGAAGGTACTCAAATGGGGCTATTAATCACCAATAATGATAACATGCTAATGAGATATAGTGGGAGAAAGAAACAACATTTACAAGTACAGTAATCACTAGAAATCATGATGAAATAATATTTATATATGGGAACAAGTCTTAGTAAAAAGCATAGCAGAATGATATAATAATATATAATATGAGAAACATCATCAATAATGGTAATATACCTATCGGCTATATTGATAAATTGAAAATTGGATATAATGTAATATTAATTAATTACTCGAATATAATAATCATATGATCCTGGGAATATCAACAAGGTTATCATAGATTATCATGATTTAATCAATCATGGGAATATTTAATGGAAATACATTCAATGGGATATTTAATATGAGATCAACAAGTCACTACAGGTTTCAATACTAAGTCATGGTCATCCATGACTTGGATGATTTGCAGGTACTCCCATTGCTTCATTATATAATTAGGAAACTTCCATCTTAGATTATTAGTGCAGAGGGCATCGGGAATCAGTTTGGACAAAAACTCGACACAAAACTTCAATACCAGATCTTAAGACACTAATCAAAACAAAAAATGAAGAATATCATGATTATCATGAGTTAATGGCTCTCTATAACCCATAGGATCCATGGTGCTGCTATATATGGTAACATGGATCCCATCAATATACCCCCTTTATGTTAGCATATATACCCAGCGCTTCGAAGATCCCACTTCAAAAGTGGGAGAAGCCACGAAAAATACGGGCACGAAATAACACGAAAAAACCAGGGTTGTGAATAGGAAAACCATTCAAAAACAAGTGGGATTCTCAGAGTGATAGAATTATGATAGATTTGTCAATAGCGATCTTTGAGTTGCTATGTATCTGTTCATTTACCAACCGACCATCAAGTAAAATGCGTTTGTACAGCATATATGTAAATTCAAATTTTATGATATCTAAAAACACATGTTTGTTTTGGTGGAGTTGCCAGAGGTTTCCACAACCATATCATTGGCGGCCCAATGTAAGTCATAGTCCTACTTGGATGATGGTCATGGCTATCCGCAGGACGATGTGGTCAGGTCACGCGCCAGTCGAATCTTCTGCTGGCGGCAATCTTTCAGCCTCCAACGCGACAGAAACCACAAAAGAAATTAACGGTTGAATCCCCCCTAAATCACCACAGTTATGGCCCAACTAACAGTTTTAAATGGACTTATGACTTATAACTCTGGTTGGTGGTTGAGCCTACCCCTCTGAAAAGTATGAAAGTCAGTTGGGATTATTTTTCCCAATATATGGAAAAATAAAAAACGGTCCAAACCACCAATCAGATCCAATCAGAACTCCTATAACTAGTTGGTTATATATCACCACAAATCTGTTTTCAGGGCAGCTGCATTGAACACCCTATGAATCACCATAAAGTCCAAACAATTCGATTTATATCATTCTTATCATTCCCACATATTCCACCACTTTCAGACACACCTTTGCAAGGTGGGCCTTTGCAGATATACTGTAAGTTGCTTTGCAAAATCCCATGAATCCAGAACTGATAGTGTATACAGTGGGATATTTTTTTCAATGGAGGGATGCCTCAAAAATTCACCCCAAAAAAATGTGGATGGAATGAAGGGTTATAAGATGTTATAAGATGTTATAAGTATTAACCCATCAAAAAAACACTTACAGTAGTTCTTCTGTGTCAATAACGATCATAACGCTACGGTCACCCCACATGTCTGGGCCGCAGATTTGGATATGTGTTGTTTATAATCCCATCCACCTAATACTAAACACCCCTTAGAAACCATGGTTTAGTAGGGAATTTCCACATAATTGGAACTATTTGGGGGTGTTTCATATTAGGGGGATGGGATTATTTGATCACCTCCATTTATACCGTAAGTAAGGTCCTAAAGTAACCAATGTACGCATGGTTTATAGCACATGTATTTTTATACTTGGATGAGTTTCGAAATTAACTAACCCTTCGATGGTCCAACTTGGCAAGCTGGGAACTCCTGAAGGACATGGAGGTTTAGTTCGCTGGGAAAATCATCGAACAAAATCATGGTTTTCCAATTGCTAGCGTTAATAATCGGAAGGAATAACCATACTAGCACAGTTTTCTGTACGTATGATGGATTTATATGGTTTTATGCTACTAACTGTGCTGGGCTGATAATCCACATACTAAGATAGCACAATTAGTCCACGGGGCCAACATGTGCCTACTTACAGCTTGCCAATCTACTTGGAATTGCTGGAGAAAGTATCGTAAGTACCCAAGTCCCGGGTTGTCTCATTAGCAGTCTTGTGAACCAACTATGGTTACCAAGCTGTTACTAGCTCGTTACTAACTCGTTACTAACCAGTTCTATTCTAGATGAGTGAACTAATCCCCTGGTGACCCATTCAAGGTGAGGCCCAACAGTTCAACAAGTGAACTGTGCATCAACTCAGCTATCGTCTCCATGTTTCATGCTTAATATCCCATTCATGTACCATTCTAAGACTAAGACTATCAATTAATCCTCATGTTCTGTTGGTTAAACCACCATTTTCCTGTGGGTTTCTTATAGTTTTCCTATGGTTCCCTACGATTTTCCTATGGGTTTCCTACGGCTTTCCTATGTTTTCCTCCCAGGTGGCACCTCTGCACCGCTGCTTCCGTCTCTTCCAGCAAGCGCTGGGCTCGACGTGTCTGGCCCTGCGCACGACGCTCCAATGTGGCCTGCGGAGGTTTTGGCATCTGCAAGGCGGAGTTAGACCAGTAACTGATATGATATAACTATAGTAACTGATATAACTATAAGTTCAATAACTTGGGTTTATGGTAGTTATATCAGTTATATCTATAGTTAATGGGGGTTATAAACCAATATATCTATAGTTATCTATAGTCTATAGTTATTGGGGTTTATAAACAAACTTGGCTATCTTGGGGCCCCCACATTGTGGGGAGTATCCCTCCACAGAAAAACGTCTCTTAACAGCTATAAATGGAATGAAATAACTCTTATAGCTAGTTGGTTAATTATATATATATTATAACTATAAGCCCATTTACAAACTGTTAAGGGCCATAACTGCAGAAAACGACCGATTGGTAGATGATATACCATGATATACCTATGAAATCCAACTAACATAGATATTCACTGGGGGTCAAATCCGTCCATATGGAAAGGATTTGATCCAATTTCTAGATGATTTACATGTATTACATACTAAACACGTTCAAGTTTTATCTCATTTTCTCAGACACTGTGTAAACAGACCTCAGCTGACTAAAATGTCATTTCCAACGTGACCTCGGTACCCCCATTTTATAGAGGCGGCAAGGGGGATTTCATACTATTGACTAGAGGGCAGGCTGACTGAATGATCAAACAGGCAGGGGCAGCAATGAATGACATAGATATTGCTCTCAAAAAGGAGGCTGGGCACCCATATGCTGGCCAAGTCTTGACGGCCAATCTTGGATACACGGTAAAAGCACCATGTTCAGCAGTTTACTATGTATTTTTTTCATGCGCTAAAGTACCTCCTGTATCCAAGGTTGAACCAGTTTGATGGAGGAAAACCTTGAATTTTCGAATAGTTCTTTTTTGGAGTTAGTCTTGAAACATACCCATTTGGGATTTCCGATCCATTTTCCGAGGGACAAGGGACTCGTTCACCCCCCAAAAACGTGGTAAAGCACCAGCATGTGTTAAAGTACTGATCTTTAACAGAAAATCAAGGACCAGGTATTGATTGATCATCGCATCTCCACATGAAACGGCCACCATAAAACGGTGGCATAGCATGTTTTCAGACGCTGGACTGGGAAGTGACACAACCCAAATAGGGTTCAATGAGACCTAAACTAAGCCATTTGGGTGCAGAAAATGGGGATCTTTACCAAGGCTTCACTAGCAAGCATGGTTACCCTTTGGCCTAAACATGCTTAAACAACAAAAAAGGCAGTTCATGGGTCATAGGAATGATTGTAGGGACACTGTACAAGAAATCATAGTCTTTCATCGATAACTGCTTTACCAACTAGTTCTGTTTCACATACGATCAAGATTCAATCATAGATGTCTACCATTCTACGGCAAAAAAAGGATAAGCCATCATTGAGCCAAAGCATTTGAGCAGTCATTTCAATGTAGCCTCTGGTTGTTAGAAAATGACCAATTGTTCGATGTTTTCTCATGACCGATTTTCATAGCTATATGCTAGACTGCTAGATAACCAGAGCGCAACGATTAAAAACAACATTTTCAGTTCATGGATAATGCTAATACCCAATATGCCAATGGGTAGGTTAAGACCCTCCAAGCATCTCCAAGCTGTCAGCACGGGTTTTGAACACTGCTGCATAAAGTGACTGCATGGCAAGAGGCAAAAATCGCCAACACAATGAAGTTCTTGCGTCCCAAAAGTAGTACAGCCAGTCCCTGAATCAAACAAAGGTATACAAAGGTACTGCACTCTGCGGGGTGGCAAGGTGAATCTTTGATCACACCGGTGGCTAAACAAACAAGACTAGCGTCCAGTAGAAACAACCAAATAGTTTCTTCCCATCCACGACAACTGGAAGGAATACTGAACTGAGAAGTCAACCTGTAGACATGATGTAAATAACGATCTTCATTTTGAAAGAGAAGGGCAAACACAAACTGGCAAATTTACGGTTTACACACAATTAGTATTTTTTCGAGCCACGTGGGCAGTGAAGCTCTCCTTGTTCTGCCGCTCCCCCATGAAGAAGGCATCGGATCATCGACGCTTGTAGGTCCAATGGTTCCAAATACGCTTGGTATTTGTCCATGACGAGCGCCGTACCCTTGACTCCCCATTTCTCCTCTGGGCCTTCCACTGCCATCCCAGGCTCAAGTACCATTGTACACAAAGTGGCTGGAAATCACCAAAAACAACACATGTGTTGGTGGTTTGAACCTACCCCTCTGAAAAATATGAAAGTCAGTTGAGGTTACTATTCCCAATATATGGATATATATATATACGTATATATATATATGTATATATATGGAACAATAAAAAATGTTCCAAACCACCAACCAGAACATCAGGCAAATTCATCATCATTTACCATCCCTCTGCCATTGTGGTGGGGTTGGACTCAGTCATATAGTAGTGGTCACCCAGCATTTTTTTCTCTACAAAATGCTGTACCTGACTCTACAAAGTGGTAGTGCCTGGAAACTCTGTCTACCAAATAAGGGCCATGGATAAGATAAGCGTTCAAACAGGGTTATGATTCTTGATTTCTTTCATCAAAATGGTGAACACAGAGGTTGTTTTAGCCATCATCTAGGAAAAAAAAAACTAGAGAAATCCTGGACCCGGGCCCTGAGAATCCTAACATTCTAAAACATATTTACCCTCTGGTAATTTAAGTTACGTAGCGTTTTTGTATAGATGGCCCATCGGCCAGTTCGGTGATTCACCCATTTAAAAATGGTGGATCTGTCCATAGTTATGTTAGTTTACCAAATAGAACAACATCTGGTTAATATACTGTTAATGATGGTTAATATATGGTTATTATATGGTTAATGATGATTAATAATATTCTGGTTGGTGGTTGAGCCTACCCCTCTGAAAAATGATGGAGTGAAAGTCAGTTGGGATGATGACATTCCCAACTGAATGGAACAATAAAAGTCGTGTTCCAAACCACCGGGTATGATATGAACTTCAACATCCCCATTTTGTACCAAATCCTAGAGGAAATGGATGGAAATGGGCACGGGGATCATTCACCTTACAATGTTGGCCCATGGCAGGACATCTATAGATACACCGCAATGCTGTGAAAACAGAATCTCGAGATTTCAATCCATTGCCAATCCTAGATACACTACGATACACTGTTAAATTTGCTTGGTTCGTATATGGTATATATATATATGCATATGTAATCACATATATATAAATATATGTACAGATTTACAAATATATATAAAACACGGTATACAGTACATGTATACATGTATATATATATATCATTATATCCATTTGTTGCAAACTATACATTTATGTACAAAATTATCCGTGCAAGGTTTCGCCAGAATCATTCAGCAACCTGGGTCAAAATTGTATCTACAGTAAATCTCTGGTTCTGCAACATCTTGAGATTTGATGTGTACCCCATTTCCTCATCAATTGCGAAAAAATCTGAGTTTTGAATTGGAAGAAACATAATTCCATTATTGTATATTATATATATATCCGCATATATTTGGGAGTATTTTCTATGTACAGCATCATGTGATATCATATGTTTGTTTGTGTGAAAATGTGATACTCTGAAAATCCAATGGTTACTGGATTATCTCATTTTATTCCTACTGTTTCATGGTCAACACATGGTGGTAAAACTCCCATTTTCAGACACATCACTGTATCATCCCATTATCCCACTCGTATCCCCAACAAAATCCCTATTGTTGTTGCCGAAAAAACGCCATTTTTCCAAGATTATCCCATCATTCTAATGTGACAATTCCCATGTTTTTTGGATAAATCATCACTTTCCTATGGTTTTCCTATGGGTTTCCTATGGTTTTCCTATGGTTTTACGGTTTTCCTACGGTTTTCCTATGGTGAACTCCTCCATGTTTCGCTGGATCTTCCGTCTGAATCTTGGTTTAACGTGCCATGCGGCACCTCCTTGAGCCGTCGGATCTCGCACAACATGGCGCCCGCCTGGGAGCATCGCTTACCCTCCAGTAAATTATCCTCTGGTAATTTAACGTAGCTATTGAAAATGACCATCAATAGTGGATTTTCCCATTAAAAGTGGTGATTTTCAATAGCTATGTTAAATTACCAGAGGGTAACAGTTCGACCCTGCCAGATGGGGGTTGAAAGACGCGAAATTCCACTATAAATTTACCAGAGGGTAAGGTTTTGGGCATCGAAGTTCGAGTTTCAGATTATTCATCTGGTAAACATACAAAAAACGATTGAAAATGGCCCAGTCGAAATAGTTCATTTACCCGTTAAAAAATGGTGGTTTTCCATAGTTATGTTAGTTTATCAGAAGGCAATCTGGGTAAATTATCATCAACCAGATATAGTTTGAAACCACCAGCCAGATATAGTCCATTAGTAATGATGATGATGATGATGATGATTATAATAGTAATAACTGCAGTTATTTCAAAAAAAAACATAAAATCACACAAAATCTCTATACCCTCTGGTAAACTAACATAGCTATTGAACATTGCCATTTATAGTTCATTTACCCATTAAAAAATGGTGGTTTTCCTTATTAACCAGGATTCCAGGGCTCGGGAGAACAGTGAAGTCGTTACAATTTGGCCAGATTCATGCAATATGGGAAAATTGTTTTTAATATTAATGATACTATCATTATTGTTATTGTTAGTTGTTATTATGAACTATTAGTAATTTGTTTATTTATTAAATTAAGGATATTATTGTATATGGTGAATAATTAAATAAATATTGGTGTTTCCTGCCAGATATTTTTGTTGTTTCGAGTTCATGTTAATGAACATGAAAATGTTATTACTATGATGCCCCCATGAATAATCAAATCTTATTCATGATTAATATTAATCATTATTCCAATTTTATTTATTCGTGTGTTTGTTGCAGTAATTTTGGGAATACCATTGTAATATCATGAGAATATCATAATGGCTATTAGTCTATGGGAATCAATGGTATTTGCCCTCCAGTAAATTGACATAGACCCTGGCAAATAGGGATTGGAAGGCTATACAGTTTCCACGAAAAGTTGCCTATTTCCAGGGTCGAAGTGTTAATTTAGCAAAGGGTAACCATGCCATGGAAAGTGGAGATCCCCTAAAATTGAAGTTTTTATGGGGAAATTATCTATAAATGGTGGGATATTGCCGTGCCTTGATTACCAGAGGGTAGTTCAAACAACCAATATCAATGAATAATTACTTGATATTGGGTGTGTAGAAACCAATACTGATGGGAATATGACTGAACATATATAAATAGATATGTGTATGGTTTTTCCCCGCCTGTCAGGTGAGGGTTGTTAGATTTTATGTCAGCTGTCCCGCCTACCGCCTCCTGCTCCTCCGCCTCCTCCGCCTCCTCCACCGCCGGACCTCAACTGCAAGCTCTAGATCGCAGTGTTCCCTCAACTGCAAGCTCTAGATCGCAGTGTTCCCTCAACTGCAAGCTCTAGATCGCAGTGAACAGCAAGGTCAGGAGCAGAGCGTTCCCCGCCAGACCTCCGCCGCAAGCTTCGGATCAAAGCGTTCCCCGCCGGACCTCCGCCGCGAGCACTGGATCAGAGTGTTAACCGGACCTCAACCACAAAGAATCTGCGAAGATATACCAGATAGAATGACAGAAAGAATGTCAGAAGATATGCCAGATACATATGGCAGAAAGAATATCGGATAGAATGTCAGAATATATGCCAGAAAGAATGTCAGATAGAATGTCAGAATATATATATATATATATGCCATATATACTTCCAGATGGTATGTCAGAAACTATGTCGGAATATAAAGTGTGTCAAGGTGGGGATCACTTGAAGACTTGAAGAAAGTAATTTATTGTGCATTGTACATATCTATATGTATCCAGGAATATGGGATCTTGGTTCAATTCTCAATAGTAAAATGAAATGGTGCCCAAAACTGTGTTGAGTACGCTCAAAGATTAGGGAGTTGGGCCACAGGTCTTGACAAGCAAATCCTTTTACTTGTTCTACGGAATCTTCGGCGGAGGAAAATGAGAATCCATAGACCAGTCAAAACCTGGTTGATACTTCACCTATCATCATTTGGGCCTATGACCATAAATCAAGACTGTGGTATCGTCCTGAGGTCCTGACTTATAAGTTGGTCAAAAGTTATCGTGATGAAGCATATAGGGGTGTGCTCACCGCGGGTCAAAGTGTACTTTTCTGCAGTGGTGACACATCCAACCGAAGCCACCTTCAATTGGGCAAGGCTGAGGTGCTGTTGGGAGCCCTCCTTCGAAGCTCTGTCCAGGAGGATGGCCCGTTCCTGGACCGTTGGATCCTATTCTTATTTTTTTTCCGGTTAGTAAGTTTCAGATTCAGGGTTCCTGTTTCTCTTCTCTGCGCGTTCTTTCTTTCTAGTCAGACATCTCACATTCAGGACTCCTGTTTCTCTTCTCTCTGAACTGGATGGTGCAATCCATCTGGTCCCACACGCTCCAACATAGGATCTCACATTGCCAGGGCATCTCAGAGCGAATGCTCCAAAAGCAAAAGTTGAGAGCTGGCAGGGTTTGAGGTCCGGATTGTACTGCCAGTTAACGACTCCTTCCAGCAAGATGCATTTCGCAGCTTCCACCGTTGTCCCATGGACAAGCGCCCAATTGTGGACGATGTTCCCTCCAAATGGTGGTTTCGGTTGAAACCTTTTCCATTCGGGCCACCCCTAAAAGAGCCCTTAAACAATGGGTTACCTTACCACTTCACTTGGCATGGTTTTCAACTACTTCCTATCCTAAGTTAACCTAAACCCTATAGGATGTTTATTATCCAGTCATATGGTTTTTTGTAGGTTTCGACCCATTCCCAAAGGCCACTTTGCAGCCGGTCACTCCCCAGTTTCATTGCTAAAATCGCCGTGGTTTGGAAAAAAACATGCCCTGGGCTCTGGGCAGATCTTCGTTTCGCTCACGGTGGGTGGTCTCAACCAGACAATGGTCATGGGGCATCATCATTCCATGTGTTTGGAAACGAACAATGAGCGAAAGCGCCAGCCGTGTTCCAAAACTTTGAATTCCCTTTATTGGTACAATGTGGGACCCCCCAGATATGTTTGTTAACACCATTGACTAGTTCGTTATAAGTATCATAAACCACAGTGAAATTGAACTTTTCTAAACTAACTTAGCGATTCCGAACTGGGGCATCACATTGTACTAAAAGACACAGTATTCCCACGATTCTGTCGGGTCATATCCCCATGGATCTTCACATTTCATTTTACAGTATTTCCATAGAGTTTTTGGCAAAGATGTTATATTTTGGTTGGAACCACGATTTCTGATGGTTCAATCCCCTTTCTTCATGGCTAACATCCCATTTTCATGGTGAAATCGCTCGGTTTTTCTTACGTTGAAAAGAGACTCTGAAGAGCAACGTTTTCCTAAGGAACTCATGGGGGGTTCCACATCCAAAACGTTTACCCTTCATAATGGCCCCCCAAGTTACAAATAGACCTCATGCATACTATAGTGAATTCCAAAAACTATACCCCGAATGAAATTGCCAAAAAAAAACAACTTAGCTATCCTGGGGGCCCCACAGTGTAGAGTCCCATTTATTGTAGGATAACATTTACCTGTTGGATTTGAATCCCACCGCATATTATATATACAATGTGAGGCCCCCAAGATAGCTCAGTTGTTTTATAAGTCCAATAACTATGGTTTATGGTATTTATAACTATAGCTACTGGGGCTTATAAACCAACTTATAACTGGGGGGCCTCACATTGTATATATACCCATTAAGAATTATTCCCACCAACTCACCATGAAAATCCATAGATTTTTTTCACAAAATCCACATGTTTTTTATCATGAAATCCAATGTGTGGTGCCTGCTCCTGTGAAGCCACGGCATCTTGCAACGCCTCACCACCGAGCCATGTGAAATCCATAAGGACATGAAACATGAGGGAGTTCACCATCAAAGATGGGGGAAAAGGGAACTTCATGTGCAACAAAAAGGGATGAACAATGATTACTATTCTTAGTATTGTTATTATTGTTAACATTATCATTATCATTATTATTCTTATTATTATTACTATGGTGTTTATTTCCATTACTATTAATGTGGGATACAGATTAGTGTGGGGATACAGAATTGTGTCCACAGACTCCAAAATTATTTTGTAACTTTGGAAATGATCGAGGGGTACAGTTTTGTGTCCACAGGATTTTGGTGTAAG
>Ga0126342_10000761_pt1 | contig 39223 bp, 36 predicted proteins | sample Cyp1metagenome_FD_92528 | JGI IMG/M metagenome (GOLD analysis project Ga0126342, IMG submission 92528) | Coral microbial communities from Lord Howe Island, Old Settlement Bay, Australia - Cyphastrea 1 metagenome | ecosystem: Host-associated > Invertebrates > Cnidaria > Coral ...
AACCATTAATAGGGGCTAGTCATCCAATGGTTCATAGGGATTTATAATAACCATTATTTTTGGATCCTTATTATGGATGGGATGACCATCAACCATATAGTGAGTATTGACCATGGCTCATATCAAATCACCGAACATGTTTTTTTCTCTGTATGTTTTGGGCCCACTGCTGTTTTGTGAGTGGCAGCATGTTTTTTTCCCTCTTCTCAGGGCAAGATTTGCCCCTTCAAAAAATGTTTGACTTCCAAGTTTCCATGACTGGCTCCTACAGCGACAACATCATGCAACATCTGTCTTCACAGGAAGCTGAAAAAAAACTGCGAAAATTCTCTTCACTGTGAGTTTGTTGAGGAACGAGTCCAAGAAAAGCGAAGGATTCGAGAGGATGCAGCTGATGCAGCTGATGCAGCAGCTGCAGCTGATGCAGCCGACGCTGAGTGGGAAGGGATGCCCGAGATTAGCCTTTGATGCTTCGCGCATGGCGCAGCGGCGCATCGTGACCCGGACTCCACTCAGGCCCCCCTTTGGGGAAGGAATTGCCACTTACTAAGCTTGTGGAGGGACTGAAGATGTCAGAAATCTTCCAGTTATTGAATATGGGTATGGATCAATACCTATTATATAATACCATTTTTAGGGGAATGAACATCCATTTACCAGCTATTTTGATGTTCACCAGGGGTACCAGGGTTTTGACCCATACCCATGTCAGAAATCTTCCAGTTATTGAATATCATTGAACCACATCGAATCCATGCAACCATGGTTGTGGACCTTTGGCGGAGGAAACGATTTTCTTTGCTGATCGGAAGACAGTCGCTGATGAAGGCAGTTGCGGAAGAATCGTCGGCCATTTAATTTGCACACCGGTCGTGTCCGATATCGTTTGTTTCCGCTGAATTGTTTTTTTCGTAGTCGTGCAGGAATTTTCAGAAGAGTCATTTAAGATATCATTTGATGGGTTTTGGGTTTTGAACGGTTTGAGTCATTGACAGTCATTGTGTCTGAACTTAATCATTTCAGGGTTCCCTGCGTTGATTCTGTGAGAGTCTAAAGTTGTCCCGTTCTCAGGCATCCTGGCAGTCAATTGGTGAATGCTTCGGACCTGTACACTTTATGGAGACTTCATAGCTTTTCCATAGCTTTTCCCAGGTCTATGTTGTTTTTTTTGGGCATTCCATCAGTTGTGCCCTGTATTCTTACACTGATTGGTAAAGCCATTCAGTGTTTCGGTCCTTTTTATTGAATTTGGCTGGACGGCAGAGATCTAGCAGCTCCACTATCAACTTTGAATAACTTCGACCACGAACATTGACCACGAACATTGACCATTATGCACTCATATGAAGTCATTTGCATCTTCATTTGACATATCTTGAAATCATACATCATATAAACTCGTAGTATGTTTAACATGGTGATCTCCAGCCATGTTGCAGTTTTTTTGGTGTTTTCAAAATATCCCAGATCATGCCAAGTCCCTTAGCTGCCAGATTAAGCAACCTGTTTGAGTGTAGTTGAAGCTGTTTGCTGTTTCAGGAAGAATTCTTGCAGCGCGGAAAGAGAGTTTCCAACTTTTAGAAGGCCATTGAGACATACATGACATATCATGACATACTGCCACTGAATAAAGAGAAGTACAACCAAACATGTGCACGGTCAAAGTTCTACATCGGTTATAGACTTAAACGCACCCTGCCTTTCGAACAAATGCCCCTTTGAATGCTCTTGGGAACTCCGGCGAAGCTAGCTTGCTAGTTTTTGATAGCGTGCGTCGCAGTTAAAATGTCTTGTCTTGCGCAAACAAGAGACGCATGCCTAAATCTTTTCTTGCATCTTCGTGCTTCAAATGGTGAAGTCCAAATCAGAAGCCCTCTCTAGAAACATCTAGAAACTATGTGCCGGAGCATGCGATTTGGCTCCATCAGTTCTGAGATAACTTGAGCAGATTCGCCAGCTATCGTATTGCTCTTCCATGGGATGTTCCGCGAGCCAACCACAGCAACGCCCTATGGCAAGTTGCTGGTCAACACTGCTTTGATGCCGCCGTAGCAAAGAAGCAAATTGACAAAGTCGAGGAGGAGGCGATCGGGCAAAACACAGCTCCTTAGCAACTCTTCGCAGGCAGGACCTTGAAGCCTTGAAGGTTGCAGATGCTTTGGCCAGAATGAATGGTTTGAACGGTTTGAACCGTTACATTTTAGCATTGTTGCACCACCCTGCACTTGTTTTGCAACTGGTGAAAGGGAGAGTTGAAGTCATGGTTTAGTAACAAGACGTTTACATACATGTGCATCTTTGATGACACTTTATGATGCTCTTTCTAATGATGCTCACTTTTTGTTAATCTTCCATTCTGCTCTCCTTTCGTAGACTCAATCTTTTAAGCTACGATGACACCAAGTGTCGCCGGGCTGTCTTGTCTCTAAGTAAGACCAGGATTTTTTTGGCAGCACATTGTCGAAGCCGCTGGTACTACTTACATCTCGAAAATGCAGTGCAGATCGAGTTTGTGTGTATGTGTCCAGGCGACGAAATACATCTTCTTTCTTTATGTCAGATTTGGCATTTACAGAATGCTACAGCAGCACAAATCCATGTTTAATTGTCCAATTTTTCGACGGTCTGCTGTACACAAATGTTTGTGTACAGCAGACTGTCGAAAAATTGGACAATTTCCCGAGCCACTTTGGGGGGATGATACTGGAAAAAAGAGTAGGTTTGCTGATTTTTTTTTTTAAAGGAACATTTTGGGTCAGAAACTTAAGTTCTTTTCTCTCAGTAGTTTTTTTTTGACGCTCATGGGTGCTGTTGTGAGTGCAGGTTCAAGTTTCAGATATGAGTGTGCTATGTGAGACTTGAATGAAGATCAGGTAGCTGCAAGTGCATGAGTGTAGAAGCCAGCGAGGCCATTTCCGCAATGGGCTGTGCATCAAGCACGCCACCAAAAACTATGAAACCTTCGCCTGCATGTAACGCCAAGTACATGACAAGCATATGGGTATGGATCAATACCTATAGATACCATTTTTAGTGGGATGAACATCCATTTACCAGCTATTTTGGGGTTCACTAGGTACCAGGGTTTTGACCCATCCCCATATGAAGAAGCTGAAGAAATTCCGGGAATTGATGATATTGATGAATAATTCACAGTCTCCGGTGAACTTGGCTGAAGTTGACAGGAAGTTAGAAGCAGAAGTAGAAGTCAAACGTTTGTCAAACTGTCAAAATTGTGACTCTCCGGGAGGCTCTGCAGCAACTGTGGAGGTGGCTCTTTGAGATGCAATTCTCACGCATTCTCAGTGCAGCAGTGAGAAGCATCACCGCTGGCCCAATCCGTTTTTCCTCGCTTCGGGCAACTCTTTGTGCCGTCCAAAAAGCGATGTGTTCTCTGTGTCCATTCTGCATGTTAAGATTTTGAAGTCGCCAAAGGCAACAGACAATTTGATGATTTCGATGTGCCAAACAGATTGCTTTACTCGTGAAAAAAACGCGCCATTTGGAGGTTCACCCTTTTTGCCGGCAGCAATCTGAAAGCTGACATGACACTCAAAATACTCACGTGACATCTCTAGACTCTTTCTTTGAGCCACGTGGCCTACTATGACTTGGCCGGTCACAATGATGGCTTCCTAGGGTTGAATCTGAGAGGGTTTCACTGCACTCTGCAGAACCTGGTGCTCAGTGAAGGTCTCGCTGAACTGTTCGAATTCATGTCAAAGCACTACCAAGGTTTGTCAGGCTATATCCCACTTTGGGAAGCCTCATTTGCACTTTCTCATGGTGATTCAGCTTTTGTAAAGGGCACAATTTGCTGAAAAAAGTAAGCAAACCACTGACAACTCGCTTCCAAACAAATCCAAAGACATCCAAAAACAAATAGATTTTGGTAGCGTTACCAGCGCTCACGCTGTGCGAATCCATGCCCCATCCTTGCTCTGTTTTGGCTCGATCCGCTGATTGAATCAGATCTTGTTGCTGCAGGAAGCTAAGGCTATGGAAAATCACCATTTTTCATGGGAAAACTCACTATAAATCACCATTTTCAATAGCTATGTAAAATTACCATGAATGTTTGATTTGAGACCCAGCGAGCCTATTAGGACCTAGCCCAATATTGACCCAATATTGACTGGAAGATCTGGAAGACATGTTGTGAACGCAATAAAATAATCACAAAAACCAAACCATATTGAAACATTGCGCGGATGATATCGGAAAATCGCGGGCTTTCCCTTCGGAGTTTCAAGTGGTGGCAGTGCATCATGTGTGTTCTTTTTTCTTTAGGTTTAAGACTCAAACCGTTTGCAACCAACAAATGTACACCTTTGACTATGCCGTCTCCTGCCCCTGTGCCTGGGAAGTGTGGTGCCTAGTATTCTTGACATGTTGAATTTTCTGACTTCGTCAACGGTCAGTGTCAAACGCGGGGGGCAAGTCTTCATTTGGCTTTGGTTTTGAAGTCATCCTTGGTCATTTGCTTAGTCATTAGCAAGTTTTTCAGCAATGATGAAGCCAAGGATGATTCAATGTTGCTGGATGATATTATATAGTCAAAAGGTCTAATAATAATATCATCTAATGTCTAATTGCACATAGCCAAGGTTGCTGGATGTCTTCCTTTTTCCTGTTCCCAAACCGTGTGGTCCTCAGGGTGTGATGACTGCTGGAATCCAAGCCTTCCATCTAATGATATCCAATGTCTATGTGCATTTCATATGAGTAGTATATGTAGTACCCCGGCAAGCCAGAGGCGGAAGTTTCAGGAGGGACCTAGGCCTATCACGTGACATCTCTTGAACCAGGCCATCTCTTGGCACATTTCTTTCTCTCAACTCTGACGTCTCAGGATCTCTCAGGTAAGCAAAAAAGGCATCATCTCTTTCCCTTGACATCCCTTTGTCTCGGCACTACTCTACCCTCGGCACTACTCTTCTCTGCTCTTGGAAAAAATCTGCTCTTCTTAAACCATCTTAAACCCCCGTAACGCGGAAGTTTTTCTGCCAAACTTTCGAGAAAAGAAGACTTGTTTGCCCCAGCAACAATTCCTGTCTCAGCCGAACTGATTCTGGTGACTTCCCAATATTGTCCGATTTGACCCGGCTGAAGTGAGACCAGTTTCTAGGACCTACAGTTGCGAAAGCTATCCAGGTGCGGAAGTTATTTTTACCATCGCAGATTGAGACTGAGAAACAGGATGAAACAGGACGGTACAGTGTTCAAGGGTAGAAGTCCGCACGTTACATGGTGAAATATGGTGAACTTGTGACTTTCTTAGGGAATGTCCTTTGACATATTTTGACATGAAGTATGTGCTGAAAGGGTGTACGTCGTGTTCACCACCAGACGGAAACGCCTGCTTTTTGGACCTCAACGGAGCAGGCGAGTTGGTTTGGATTCCACGCAGAATACATCCAGGCAACTCGGCGCCATGTTGTGGGTGTCCGAGCGGGAAAAAACAGGGGCTTCTTTTCTGGAAATGGCTGAAATCGAGAAACTAACCATTTTTTTACCCGGCCTGGTTATGACTAACATAGCCATGGTATAGATGGCCCATAGAAATAGATGGTTTACCTATTAAAAATGGTGATTTCCCATGGCTATGTTAAATAACCAGATGGTAAATTGTTTCTGTTCATGGCAACTTGATCTGTTCAAAAGCAAAAACCAAAAGCGCTCAGATGCTGCCTCTGGATCACAAGCACCAGCCGCAGGATCGCAGGCCTGGGTATGCCGTTTCACATAAATTGCATCAGCCGTTTCACAAGTTGGACTCACTTAGACTAAGGCCACATTTTTTACCGAATTGCAATGAAATTACAATGGCAAAACCTGTTTTTTCTTTCACAAGTTAGTATAGTTAATGCAACTTCTATGGGGACTGGGCGCTGATTGCTTCCACTTTGTTTTGGCTGCAAGAATGCAGTCTTTGTGGTGCTTGTTCCTCACAAGTTCAGAAAACCTTCACATAAATAGACCAAATGACCAAAGAATCATCCAATCTCAACCTTTCAGCCATTCTGGCATCAGATGATTCCATGCCTGCTGAACCTGTACGAGTGAAAGCCCCAGATCATTTGCTGCAACTTTTTTTTTGGTGCTTGTGGAAAGCCAAGCAAACGTGGTCAGCCGTAATCATTCACAATTTGCATCGCTTGTGCTTGAAGTCTCATTTTTGAGTTTGTACCCTCTGGTAATTTAACATAGCTATTGAAAATTGCCATTTATAGTGAGTTTTCCCATTAAGAATGGTGATTTTCCATAGTTTTTTGTATGTTTACCAGAGGGTATCTCCTTTGTTTCTCACGCTTTCTCCATGGCACGTTAAAACCTTCATCATGCGGCAACATGCTTCACAAAATTTTATGAAACTTTGCTAACTTGCTGTTGCACCTTTCACAGTTTCATGTCCTGCCTTCTACAGATATTTAAGATGAAATTTGATGATATTTACAAAGATTGGTTTACACCTAAACAAGAGCTTCTACATAACATGAGTAAAAAGATCATAAACGACATATTCAGATAATGATGCTCTATATATATATATGTACATATATTATATATATATATATTATGCTCATGAAGTCTTCATGAAATGTTTTTTTTTTTTTTTTTCCCGGATCGTTGGAACATGTTGGAACTGGCCATAACTGGCCGAGGTCCTCGCGGTATCTCATCATCTACTTTCATAGCAACGCAGAGGCAGAGCGGTGTTGAAGCAGCGTTGATCAAAAGCACAAACTTCATGAATAGCATTCAATAAACGATAAACAAACATATTAATGATATAATTTGATAAATGGTGTTTACATATATGTTTTAAACGGTTCACAGTTGATCAACTTTGATAAATCATTCAGAAATGCAGCATGTATTCGCGTCAAATATGAATCACATGATATAAATCATTGATATTTTCATTGAAATAAAATGGCAGTGTGTCAAAACCTTGTACCCCTGGTGAACATCGAAATAGCTGGTAAATGGATGTTCATCCCCCTAAAAATGGTATTAATAGGTATTGACCCATACCCAAATAAGAGAAATCCACCTTTGATTCACCTGAAATTGCGGCCCAGGATCTGGGTCTTTGCCGTTGGTTCTGCCGATTCATGCACGAACAGTTTCAGGCTGTCCTGGCTGTCCTTGGCGCAGCTTTTGGATGACGACCTGCAATGATGGATTGATACAATGTGAGGCCCCCGTTCGATAGCTAAGTTGGTGAACATAACTCCCATAACTATGGTTTATGGTACTTATAACGAACTAGTTACTGGGGCGAATCTAAACCAACTTATAACTGGGGGCCTCACATTGTATGGATTAATATGGGATTGTTTGCTATAATTCTCCCCATGCTAAAGCGTCCAAAGATCATAAAGATCTGATTTCAGTCGAAAAATGCTGCAATGCCCAGGTTCACGTTCTTGCCGTGGAGTATCCTGGCTATGGTGTGGGGAGACCAAGAAAGTTGGACTTCACTGGCCATTTCCGAAGGCCTGAGTGAAGCAGTGAAGTCATTTCGAGCGTCATGGTTTCTCTGTGTAGTTCTCCTCGTGCGAACGAATCTTAAATGAGATACATGGGGTGAGCTAAGGGGAATCGAGTGGCAGCAGGTCAATACACATGTCAACACTTGCATCATGGTGTCAAGGTAGAGATAATATGGTAATGTTTTGGAATGTATTCGAATGTATGGGAATGTGGTACAGGGACACAGCATGGGTAGTGACCGGATAGTGACCCATAGCATAGTGATGCATAGTGGCCATAGAAGAATCCATGATTTCCTCAAATGTACTGCATTGCATCTCGAGGCCAGATTGAATTTGTGACAATACATTTAAAACAAGGCTGTGCGTTTTGCTTCTACTTGGCGCGTTTTCCTAGGTATGTGGTGGTCGGCCAACGCCAGAGGCACAAGGGAAATGGAATCCCATCTTTCAATCCTTTAAAAACAACAATTCCAAGAAATATCCAATCCAAACTCTATTCTTCAACTCTCTTGCAGGCCTCGGCGCAGTGGATCATCATGAACTTGTGTATGAATTTCTTATTTGTTTTTCATCTTTTGAGATGTTTGAAATGCGTTGACTGAATTTCTTCCGGATACCCCGGCGATCCAGAATATGCTGAGTGCTGCCTCGGAATCGCAGATGGGGCCAGGGTGTCATTGCCAATGCGCATGCCGCCCTTCAGTTTGTTAACAAGGCGCGAAAGAGTCGGGTTCAAGATTGGGTCAGCCCAACCAGGATCCTACCCACTACCCACAGTTCCGGCACAAGCACTGTCACATGCCAAACGTCGATCATTTGACACTGTCCTTCGGAATGAAGAACCTGCAAACAGGATATGGAATGGAAGATTCATTCTGGTTGACATCTTTGCCTTTTTTCTGTTTCAGACCATGAAGCTGCCCTTAGACCGAATCTTGGCCTGCTCCCTATCTCTTGCTACGATGAGCTAGCCTGGAACAGTCTCTGCAACAGTCTGTGTTCGTTTGTTTCCATTCTGTGAAGTGATATGCTTTATCGGATTAGCACTGTTTATACATACGTAACATATATGCATATAACTGCATATATATCATCATATGATATATCATAATATGATAAAAACTTTTTAAACATAATATGATCTAATACAAGATAAGACAATACAATATAATGATATATAATGTACTGTAGTGTCATATTCATATAATATATTCATGACTCTGGAGCCAAGGCCTTTGGTCGCAGCCTAGGGACTGGTCCAGCCGTTGATTTGGCATCGAGGCTTGTCGCGGCTTATTCACTTTATGCACTGCACAGGACATGATGAAAACTATGATGAAAACTATGAAATGTTATGACATGATATCTGGTTGGTGGTTTCAAAGATTTTTTTTTTCCATAATGTATGGGATAATCCTTCCAATTGACTAATATTTTTCAAGATGGTTGAAACCAGCAACCAGATATGAAATGCTATGAACAATACGAAAGGTACCGTGTCGACTGAACAATAGTCTTTGCGAATCGTCATTCATTTCGATGTCCTCTTAGCGACGTGCAATGATATACAAGACACCAAAAATCCAACATGATGCGCTGTATGTGACACAAAAAGTATGCCCTTTCCATGTGAAAATTGTGTAATGTTTCTGTTCATAGGATTTGCAGCCAGAAGATTGTACAGTGGTTCATTTAATTCATTTGGTGAGGCAGATCTTGAACAGATACGGTGAGGGATGCCAAGGTTCCATTGGAAACTGAAGAAGTCTTGTATTGGAAGGTCACCCGGTAGCTGAGCAAATGCTGAGCAGATCTGGACAAATGCTGATCTTTGCTATTGTTTTCAACACTCTTTTCAACCGTGTTTTCCCATGCGCTGGAACCAGATCTTTCCAGATCTTTCCAGATCTTTCCAGGTTTCACTTGGCCGGCTTGGTCCTTGTAACACCCTTCATGAGCGTCAAAGAGATCCTGAGAAGCCGAGTCAGGGCGTCTCAGAAGGATCTCAGAAGGATCTCAGGGATCTCGGATGGGCGACATCTGCTTACCCTCTGGTAAACGTTTACAGTTTGCGACATTGAAAATGTCCAGTCGAAATAGTGGATTTTCCCATTACCCTCTGGTAAATTAACATAGACCCTCAAAATAGCCTAGTTTTAATGGAAACTAATCTTCCAACCCCTATCTGCCAGGGTCTATGTTAATTTACCAGAGGGTAATAGCATGGTGGATCGATCTTCAGTTCGTTATGTTAGTCATTACCAGAGGGTTTTTCTAGTCTTGCTGCATATTTCTGCATTCATCGTTCTGAAAAATCTTATCCCTATCTATATATTATCTATTCATATCTATTCCATATGACTTTCTATATTAATCCTGAAAAAATATCTTACAATAATTCGTATTGATCCTTGTTGCCAGACATTTCCGGGCCCAGTTGGGGAGCCTTGCGGACCTGTTGACCGATGATTTTTTTCAGAACATTTGGGCGGTCGAAGAGGCTCTGCTGGGTGGGATGGCAGCCATGGCTATTCCTCATAAGATCTTGTGCCTGAAACAGACAGCTGTTCGCAACCTTTTGCAGCTTAGTCTGCTGTGAAAAAGTGTGTTGCGCTTGGTTTGGATCGAAACAAGGGACTCTCCTGTTGTTTCAAAGTGTAATGGATCACAAGAATTCACAAGATATTCTGGACCAAGTACCAACTCCTCATCTCTACAGTGAATCAGATCAGACGAAAAACCATATCCTTGGACCTCGACATAGCTCCACAGAATATCCTTTGGATTTTCGACAAAGGATGATTTTTGGAAGATGCTAGCGAAACAACCATCCATATCATCCATATCATCCATGCACTCCTTTTTTCATCGGTGATTTTCTGGTGATTTTCTAGTTCATAGAATTGGATGATGGGAAAATTTACAGGAAAGCCCCATATTTAATGGGAAAATCCATGGTTTCCGGTTAAGATTTTCCCTTAAACCAATCCATTGATCTAGTGATTCTACCCTCTGGTAAACTAACATAGCTATTGAAAATGGTCATTTATAGTGAGTTTTCCCATTAATAGCATGGTGATTTTCCAGTTCGCTATGTTAAATTACCAGAGGGTATCCATAGTCCACCAGAGGGTATTACCTGTAGATTTTCCCTTCAACCAATCCATTGATTCTGGTGATTTTGAGGTGAAATCACCAACTTTGATCATCCACGGCAAGTTGGACGAGGTCATTCCAGTGGAACATGGCGAAGTGCGGTTGCCCGAATGAATCCACGGCTTTCTTTGTTTCTGAATGTTGTTATGATATGTTATGATAATAATATTGATTATCTATCATATTTATCTATCATATTTAAGATGATATGTTATTTAATATTATGATAATTGATGATATTTGATTATCTATCATATTTGATGATATTCTGATATGTTATTTAATATTATATGATATGTAGTCAACATGAAATATATTTGATCATTGTCATGATCATTGTCATCATTGTCAATGACTATGATCGGATCGTGAAACATAAGCGTGACATATATCACGACATATGGGCCATGGGTTTGTTCCTGTTAGGAATTTGGAGGGTGTGATGTAGTTTACTTAGTTTACTTATGTTATCTGTTGAGTTTGCACTATCGGACCATGGTTTTTTTTGTTCCAAGATGCCGGCATCCGTCTCGAGCCATTCTGGCTCAGATAATGGGCCAAAGTGCCAGCGCACCGAACCAGTGGCATTCTTCCAAAGCTGCAGTGTACCCGAAATGGTAAACATACAAAAAACTATGGAAAGATCCACCATGTTCAATGGGAAAATTCACTATAAATCGACTGGGCCATGTGAAAATCATTCGCAAACTGTCTTCACGTTTACCAGAGGCTAGATCTTCTAACGGTTAAGCAACGGCCTTTTTTTCGGGCATCGCGTCTCGGTGAATTTTGCCCAGGTCAATGTGACTTGGCGATGTCGCCCTCGGATGAACTTTTGGAGCATGATTTTGTTTCGGGAATCCGCAGTGGTCCATTCCTAGAAGTCCACCATAGTATCCATAGTCCACCCCTCCTATGGTGAGAAGACTCACAAATGCAGAAAAATCACTCTAAGAGAATCGACAGGACTTGGAAGCAATCTGAAGCTTGTTTGAAGAAATCCAAGCTGAAAGTTCACCTAATAGTTGGCATTTTCTCAATGATCAGCATAGGCACGAAAAATTGTGCAAATTCCAATTGATCAACAATATCCTCTCGACTTAGCATCAATCCGTAGCCGCACATTGAGTTTTCTTTCATTCTATTTCATTCTCAGGGTGTGACAGCAAGACTGGCAAGACTCATTACCCTCTGGTAAACATACACAAAGCTATTGAAAATGGCCATAGAAATAGTGGATTTACCCATTAATAGCATGGTGACTTTCATTGATTTTCCATAGCTATGTAAACGTTTACCAGAGGGTAACATCCAGACACAGACACGCACACAAAAACGTAGGCATGCTGAGCTTCCACTGAGGCAAGTGCAAATTCCCTACTTGGCCAGTCGGCAAGAACTGCACGAGGCAGCTGTGATGTAGCAGCTCTACAGGGCAGGTCGTGCCCCCAACAGATCTAAGATGATCTATGGAAAAATATTAAATAGGTTTGCTTTGAGAATTGCATTCAAAGATATTAAAAGACACTGGTGTCAATACGATTTACCCTCTGGTAATTTAACATAGCTATTGAAAATGGCCATTTTTAATGGGAAAATCCACTATTAATGGTCATTTTCCATAGCTACGTTAAATTACCAGAGGGTAAACATGATTCATGTCTCGTATGGCATAGTTTGGGCCTTCTCTGCCAGCCTGAATTGTGAGTGTCGCTCGGCCATGGGAGTTTCTGGCTGTGCTCTACGCTGCATATTTTCAAACAACTTACAGCGTCACCAAACAGTGGAAGCACACACACACATACGGAATACCAAACCATATGGATGTGGGTCAAAATGGAAGACCATTAATGGGACCACAGATGTGAGTTTGTCTAGTGACTAGTATTAACCATCCAATTATTGGGGTACCTAATTTTGACCCATACCCATATGTGTAGTTGCTATTATGCTTGGGCCGCACCTTTTGAGGCAGCCGCATTGGCAAGAAACTCTTCGCCTCAGGATGGGCAAATGTTGGTGATGTCTCCCTGCCATTCATTCAAGCATTTTCAGCATGAGTCTTCAAGCCAGGTTTGTTTCAATGCAAAACCCTGATATCTCTTACCGTTTAACAGTGCTTGAAAAAAGAAGACCGAATTCATCCGACGCTGTTACCCGACATCACCATACGTTTTTTTTTAAGTCAACGATGATGCTCATGATGCTCAGGAAGTACTGTACTCAAAACCAGTTTGGGTTTTCATATCAAATTAAATCAACCAGAAAGCGTCTGACAGTCTGTGATGCTGAAGGCTAGCTCCGTCCTGCCGAAACAGCTGGAGTTGCGACTGCAAGATGAGCGTAACCTGTGGACAGTTGCTCTCGAACAATCAGAGGCCATAAACACAGCGCTAGAAATCTGAAAGGATATATATATATATTTATAGTCGACTATAAAATGTCATTAAATGTCTATTAAAGGCCTATTATACATGTTTAAATATGGTCTAATTATTTTTTTTAGTTCCGCAATCGTTATCCTTCTCTTCAATGCGCCAAAGTGGCTCAATCTTTTGACACCTAAACTGGCTCCATGCAATCTAAGACTTCGCAAGATTTGGCGGTGCACCGGTTCACATTTTGCGCAGGCAGAAGCAGCACGAGCTCTGCAATCCTTGCCAATGTCTCGGGTTTCTGTATTCGGCATGGTATCCCAACATATCCCAACTCCCCAACTTGGATATCTTGGATGAGCCATGATGAACCTCATCCAGAAACAGAATCGGACTCGCGCAATTCATGGAGTGAGGTCGGAGCAGTTGCAGAGACAGGTGGCGATGGCATGCGATGCCACAACAAGTATTTGTATATATAATTCTGATTTCTGATTACCATTAATTTATATATATTTATATTAAGTCTTCATATCGGCCGGTTGAAAGAGCAAACCCGCCAAGCCACGATCATTGAGAGAGAGAGAGAGAGACATAGCTGAGACATAGCAAGCCGCCCACCAAACGGTAGGTTGTAGATGCAGTGGATATGGCCGTGAGGCAGGGTTGAGTTTGAGGGAGCTGGGAAGTCAACCTGCGAAGAACCTGCGGAGCACATCATTGGTCAGTCGATTCAGTGAATGTTCACAGGTACTCTACTATCAATTGTAGATATTCTTGCTTCCATAAATTTGCAACAACAGTTTACCAATTTTACCCTCTGGTAAACGTTTACATAGCGAACTGGAAAATCACCATGCTATTAATGGGTAAATCCACTATTTCAATGATTCAATGGTGATTTTCCAGTTCGCAAACTGTAAACGTTTACCAGGCCGGGTATCCTTAAACAAAAACAAAAAATCCCATGGATTTTAACCACGGCATTTCCACGGTGACTTTGCCCATGACCTGACTTGTGGAACTTGTGGCTCCAGCGACGTCTTCAAAGAAGACGGTCCTGCGCTTTTTCACAATTCACCATGGATATCCACAGATGATCCATGGATTTTTCACAACTTTCAGAACAGACATCAGCAGAGAAAAAACAAAAACCAACAGAAAACACTGGTTTTTGTCACTTAAAAAACACCACTAATATCAACAGTTATGATGTCATTTTATGCTGAAAAAAGGCGTGTAAAAATGCCTGTGAAAATGCAGATTCATGTAGGTTCATTATCTTCTTGTCATGAGAGCATTGACACCAATGCGCGCCTGTAAGCTACCTTACACTACATTCCACTACCCTACATTAGACCTTGCGGTCAGATGCCACCACCACACCACACCACCACACCACAATTCTAGGACCTATGTAGCCATTTTTACCCCAATATAAAGCTGCAATATGTTCTAGACTCGTTCGTCGTGGGAGTTGTGGTTCTGCAGCATTCTGCACATTCGTCGAGTGGGTCGCAATGCGCCGTCGCAGCTGTGGCAATGGGAAGTGAGGAGGGCGGTGTCAGTGTCAGGAGGCAGCAGATATGTAGGACTCTTCTCGCAACCTTCAAGACGGTCCAGAATACCTTCTTGACATTTCTTGACTGTTCTTGCGTTTGTTGACAGTATCTCAACTGCTGCTGGATCTTGTTGACGTCTTTTTCAACTTGTTGCAAGCCAAAGACCCGAACAATCACTCGCACTTCCAGCAACCTGTTTTGCAAACTTGTTGACTTGCCTTGACTTGCCTTGACTTGCCTTGACTTGCCTTGACTTGCCTTGACTTGCTTTGCTTTGCCTTGTTGCAACAAAAACTTGCCTTGTTCCCAGCTCAGTTTCAAGTTCACATGAATTTTGGATCATTTCAGATCAATTTTGGATCATTTCAGATCTAGATATTACATGATATTACTAGCATCATATACTTTCACATATTACTAGATCTTCCATGATATAAACCTAGCTTTTTCTCTTCTCTAGCGACCTTTAAACATGGGCCAAGTCCCGTTTTTTTGGTCCGTCTGTCCGTCCGTGCAGGTCTCGACAGAGCGCCTTGTTGCGGCGGCAAGTGGCCGAGAGCGCCATCGCCTCCCATGGTGGATCGAAACGCCGTAGCTCGGTCCAGGAGATACGTAGCAGAAATATCTGCAGAAATATGTTAGTAATATCTACAGGAGAATATCATAGGTTTTTACCATCAAATTCATAGGGCTTTCCGGTGTAAATTTTTCCTTAAACCAATCCAATGATAATATCATCTACCCTCTGGTAAACATACAAAAAACGATGGAAAATCACCATTTTTAAATGTGTTGAATAGGTAAACCATCTATTTCAATGGTCCATATATGTTAGTATAACCATAGTAACCATAGTTTTTCCAAATTTCGATGATATGATAACCATAGTAATAGTAACCAAATTTCGATGATATGTCTGGTTGAAATGATGGAAAGATGATGAACTATGATGAAATGATCTGTATAAATCTAGAAACTAGTAGCAGCCTCAGAGATGAAGAGCAGAAAGTTTTGTGCTGTTGTGCTGTTTCGGATAAAGAATGATAAAGACATAGAACGCCTCCGAAAATATTAGCCACTGAAGACTTTGAACTCATTGACTCATTGTGTGTTGTAAGAAGAGTGGATTGAATGCCTTGCTTTTGCCAAGATATGATGGCCCTTCTGAGCCCGCGTCCAGTCTCTTGGCATCACAGTTGAAAAACTTCGAAAAACTTCCCGATTTACCCTGTGGATCATTGCAGTACGTTTGGATGGAGGTAGTTCTGGGGATTTTTGATGCGCTGCTTACTTTTGTTTTCGCTCTGCCAAGAATCTGTCTAGACGTCATGCTCACGCACTACTTTGCATCTCTCAAACTTATGATACAACTACATGTGTGATATTTTGTGATCATTTGTGCACACTCCCTTCTGACAAATAGTCTGTTTCACCGTTTCATGAGAGGGTACAGCGGCTGCAGCTTGTTGACACTGAGATTTTAAGTATTTTTTGGTTAGTATAAGATTATAAGTAAGTAGGGCTACCGCCCTGGTGCCGCCGACCCCCCTTTATCAGGGGCATGACAGTGGAAAGAAAGGAGCATGGTGACAGAATACAAAAATAAGTTTAATGTATATGTATGTATAGATGGATGGATGGATGGATAGATCGATAGATCGATAGATGGATCGATGGATCGATCGATCGATCGATAGATAGATCGATCGGTCGATCGATCGATAGATATATAGAAAAGAGCAGCCCGGGAAAAAGCACCCCTCGCCACGCTCTAACAGCATGGCAGTGGACGGAAGGCTTCTCGAAGGGCCGCTAGGTCGTGGCGCCGCCAGCTCCTGAACTGCCTGCCAGTGAAGAAGGAACAGACCGCTGCCGATGCTTCGCTGTCTTGGGCGCCTCCCCCTGCAATGGCAACGGCAGGGGTCGGCGGATATTATTAGTGTATTGAATATATACATCAATTAATATATAGATGGATAATGTAGTTTCGGAATTGTTCGTATACTTTCTCCATTTGAGGCCGGTTTGCTCTCGGCAAAAGCCGCCACGGAGCAGGTGGGCGGACAAAACAGAAAGATCATAAAGCAATGCGGGACCCTTTGAAGCCATATGAAACCATACGAAAAAGACAAGGGACAGTATGGGACAGATTGGGACAGATTGGGACAGTGGTTTTTCTCGAAAGGCAAAGACAGAGAGGCAAGTTCTGCCCCAGGCGGGCCAAGTTGGCAAATGTCGCATGATGTCAGGTGCATGTTCAACTGCTGTAATCCTGCTCTTATCTTACTGGCTTCCCACTCTCATTTGTAAGTTGTACCACGTTGTACCTTTTTTTCTTGTCTTGTTGCTGAACTCTGGTTCAGTCATGTTCAATAAGTGATGCTCAAGTAAAACATGTAGAACTGAGTACCACCTAGACCTCCACAGCGCACAGGCAAGTCACAGGCCGTCTGGAGCGTGACCTGCCTGGGAACAGCAACAATTGTGCTCCACTTGGGGTTGATCTCAGATCTCATACCATATTGAGACATGAAATCTATTTGAATCTGGGGAACTGGGGAAGGATATTAGCGAATCCACTGTTTCAGGACGCAGAATTGCAGTGCATCACCCAAGTATCATCCCCCTGCGCATGGTCACTTTTGAGTGGACTCTTTGCTGGGTGAATTCAGAAAGCAGTCCTTGAGTCCTCGCTCAGGTTGTCTGCTCGCGGTCGGGAGGTGATTCACGGCAGAGATCCAACAGATCCAACGACAGAAAAGGCGACGCCGAAGAGACACGGCATCAATCTTAAATTGCCATGGCCATTCCACACTGATTGACCCCAAATTGGAAGGGCAAAACGAAATGCGCGAATATAAAGATGTGCATAATTGCTGACTTTCATCGGTGTACATCCATACAACCTATTATAGATGTTGAATGATGTTGAGTTTTTCGGGTTTGGACGGATTTGCCATGACTTACCACGTATCCTATTGAAACTTCAATTTTGCGCAAACTATGAGCAAACCACCAAGTCCATAGCCGAAGGAGTTAGCTGAAATTGTGGCACTTGAGAAATTTCGCAGGTTGATTCTGCGATGTTGACTGTGCCAACAAGGTCACTTGGAAAGCAAAACAGGTTTTTGCATGTTTATGCTGTGTTGAGTAGACTGTTGTCATGTTTTGCCTGACTACTGTTTTTGACTGTTGTCCTAAAGTGGGGTCAGTCTTCAGTTGTTGCTTCGCATCGTTTACCACATATTCTGAAATGCCGCTGAAGTGCCGCGGATCTGGTGGGGCACAAATTGAGGGACTTGTTTTGGCCCTCGTTGTGCCAGCTGATTGCATGCTTGCCACAACAGTTAGATCAAGATGATGTCCTTCGCCACCAAACCGCAAATTAGGTCAAGTACAGTATACTATAGATACTATAGTATACAGTATGCTGTAGTAACAATGCGCGTAACATCGCATATCTATAGTAAATTAATAATCGTTGTCATACGACAGTCTGTTCCGCGGTCCAAGTTGAACATTACTCACAAGGCAAAACATAATCTCCAATTCGAAGGAAACGAGGTGCCCTTGGGACACCAGGGATGAGGGTGTGAGGGTGAGACAAAGCATGCATAGGACAATGCTCAGTGCCAAGGATCCACAAGGGCTCCAAAATCCGACACGTATGGAACTGCATGGGATTGCATGGATAGTGATGTCGGATTTTGCAGTATAGTTTTGCTGGCCAGCTCTCAATTGATAGGGTCGTCTCTGAGTGAGCTACAGTTGGAATATGTTGGAATTACACAAGGTGCATGACACCCTGCCGAAAGACATGCACTGTGACACAGCGATCTTGTGACAAGAAGACTCCGGCAATTTGTCAGGGGTTGGCAACTGTCCCATTTTGGGAATATTGGACATCACCTTATAGTAGCCATCTAGTAGACCATATACCATTCATGGTTGGGTGATGTTCAATGGGGACATCAGTCATGACCCATGTTTGTGCACCATTTGGAACTTGGCACCTCCGGAGTGGTTGAAAGCTTGGGGATGTGGCAGGATGATAGATCGTGGCATTTTTGTCCGTTCCAGGAACAAAGGCCCCGTTGAGCAATCGATCCTGCCTCGCGGAAGCATGCTGCACCGTGGAACAGTCCTTCCTCGTGGAAGCATTGCCGCTGGACAGCACATCGGTGATCAGAAAGGGATGTTTCTGTACCATTATAACCACCATTAACACCCATTAACTATAGTTATATCTACCATAAACCATAGTTAAGCCACTTATAAGGCAACTTAGCTATCTTGGGGGCCCCATCCTGTGTGACAGTCCGTTCGACATCGTTCAACGTTTCTAAAGCAGACCGACTGCCAACACACATTGGGCATCCAGGCTGTAGCAATGAAGGAGCGCCCGCGACCTGATCATCCAGGCAAGGAACGATGTTTTTCACGCAACGAGTGCCACGTGTGACTGAAAAATCAATGAATTACAGTGATATTTTATGATTTTTTATGATATTTTGCAATTGACATTCAAAAGAGACATTGAGTCGATTACGTCGATAGAGTGTTCTGGAGATTATGAAGCCGCCACCAGCGTTTCGAGATGTTTCAAGATGTTTCGAGTCACGACCCCAGGAACAACCGACCAGTTGGATGGGCAGGCAGACCATGACCATTGCAGACCATCTTTGTTGGTGGATTGTTGAGGTTGGTGTATACTGTTTGTATACACCGCTGTCCATACCAGTAGATCCAGTAGTACCGCACGGTCGGCGGTGGCGGAAGTTTCAAGGATAGGACACTCTAGGAGAGGTGAGTTGTTGTGATGCATGGATGGCAGAGCGAATCCACTGATGGACCGAAAGGTGATGGTGATTTTTGGAGTTGCAGTGGTCACCTCGCACACAACTGCAGGATGTAGTGTTGTGTAGCGAAGTGCAATATATTTGTAGTTGTTGTGTATTTGTAGTTGTAGTTGTAGTGTAGTTGATGTTGTTGAAGCTGTAATGTTGTAGTTGTAGTTGTGGTTGTAGTTGTGGTTGTAGTTGTGCTTGTAGTTGTAGTTGTAGTGTAGTTGTAGTTGTAGTGTAGTTGAAGTTGTAGTTGTAGTAGTTGTAGTACCTGTAGTTGTAGCTGTAGTTGTAGCTGTAGTTGTAGTTGTAGTGTAGTGCAGTTGTAGTTGTAGTTGTACTGTAGAGTAGTGGTAATTGTTAATGTTGTAGTAGTTGAAGTTGTAGCTGCAGCTGTAGTTGATGTTGTTGTAGTTGATGCTGTTGTAGTTGTAACGTTGTAGTTGTAATGTTGCAGTTGTAGTTGTAATTGTAGTTGTAGTCTAGCGTCGTGTAGTGTAGTGTAGTGATAGTTGTAGCTGTAGGGCAGTTGTAGTCGTAGTGTAGTTGTAGTGCAGTTGAAGTTGTAGCTGTAGTTGCAGCTGTAGTTGCACTTGTAGTGTTGTTGCAGTAGCTGTTGTAGTTGTAGTTGTATTTGCTGCTGCAGTTGTAGTTGTGGTTGTAACTGTGGTTGTAGTAGTTGAAGTGCAGTTGAGGTTGTAGTTGTAGTTGAAGTGTAGTTGAAGTTGTAGATGTAGCTGTAGTGTAGCTATAGTTGTAGTTGTAGCTGTAGCTGTAGTTAAGTTGCAGTTTGTCTAGCTATCTGTCTATCTGTATATATGTTTATCTATCTGTCTATCTGTTTGTCTGTTTATCTTCTATATGTCCGTCTGTCTATCTAGCCATCTTTCTGTCTACCTATCTAACTATCTATCTATCTATCTTTCTTTCTATCTGCAAGCTCGAAAAAGAAGCAAGTCTGCAAGGCTTCCTCCATTTTCGAAGGTGACAGCATCAAAAAGGAAGCAATCCTGCGAGACTTCCTCAATGTTTCAAGTTGACAACATCAAAAACGAAGCAATTCTGCGAGACTTCCTTCAAGCATGGAAAGTTGAATGCAGAGCTGACGGCCTCGTACCAATGAGTGTTGCGATTTTTCCACTCCATCTGTCTAAAGTGCTGCGCTTGCCATGCAAAAGTGATGCCAGGTCATACGAAGTGCCGCGCCTGTCACGCAAAATCAACTTAGCAAACCTGAAGATCTGATGCTCCAAAATGCAACCCTTCTCAGGAAATCAGCGCCCTGACCTCCTAACATATCTGATGAACATGTCTTTTGTACTGTGCCTGCCAGGCGAAATGCAACTTTCCAGATCTTCTTTAAATGCCCCATGCCTGCCATCCTTTTTGTAAATGCCACAAAACCCTCACCTTTTGCTGATCTTTGACAAGGTGCACAATCCCTTGCGCATGCCACGCGAAACGACATCTGAACGTCCAAAAGTGGTCCGAACATGTGGTGCTTTTAACATTTTGACTTCGACATGTGCTTCGCGCCACAATGGTGTGCACTTTTTCGACATGTCAACTTCCAAAAGTGGTTCGAGAATGGTGTGTTTTGTGCATTTTGACTTGGAAACGTGCTTCGCGCCACAGCGGCGTGTACTTTTTCGACATCTCAACTTCCAAAAGTGCTCCGAAGTTGGTGTGGCTTGCACATCTTGACTTCGAAATGTGCTTCGCGCCACAACGGAGTGCAATTTTTCATCTCTCATCTGGCCAGATGGCTTCGCACCTGCCGCTTTAGCGAGCCTACTTTTCGATCCTCCGGAGCCACAAATCATTTGAAAAACACAGTGCGTCGCGACTTTCTTACCTTTTCGCGCACCTGCATTTATTTTCTTCTCATTCTTTCTCTTCTCTGATCTTGTCTCTTTTGCTCTTCTCCTCTCTGACTCTTCCCACCTCTGCTTTTCCATCTGTCCATATTGTCGGAAGTTTGACTTCTAAACTTCCTTCGGTTTTAGATGCGCATAATTATAATCCATGTTACATCGAACTATACATTTGTTATATGTATACATACACAACGGTGTCACATAGCATATATATATATATATATATATATTTATTTATCGGACACCTATTATAATCCATTGCAATCTGCCGCACGTACTTGAAGTCGTCGGAAAAAATGAAATGACATGAAACTCAGGCTCAGCTGTTCCACCGATGTTGGTAATCCTTCGCCTTTTTATTGTATCCTCGATCGCAACAGGATGCAACAGGGCTGAATGTGAGTGAGTTGAAAGAGACATCCTGAGCTGCCTTGTTTCCAATTTAACCTAAATTTCATTCATCAATTATCTACATTTGCGTGTGCTTGTTTCATCATAAACATTTTCAATATTATTCATGTTTCCATGAAATTTCCATTTTGTGCCAGGGCGGTCGGAGGTCTCTAATGACAAAGAACCGCATGACTTTTGTGGCATTCAGGTGGGGAGTGACAAGACGCAGATCGGAATTTTCCTGGACTCTGTGAGACAAATACGACTACCCTCTGGTAAACTAACATAACTATGGAAAATCACCATTTTTAATGGGAAAATCCACTATAAATCACCATTTTCAATAGCTATTTTGACATAACCAGAGGGTACACACTACACAGAGATTTTCGCATTTTGGTTTTGAATCATTTTTCGCACATGTTTTTTTTCGGTTTTCCAGATTTGTCCAAACTAGAGATCGATTCTTGAGGCAAAATAAAGATGCTCCGCCAGACGTGATGCCACTTGGAGAAAAATATCGAGAAATGACAGCATGGTTTTTTCTTAGTTTCTGTTTTTATTGCACATGTTCAATTCGGTGGCACATATTTGACAGAAGCGTGGTGGGTGAAAAAACGCTGGAGGTTTGAACATTTGACCTTGTCGTGCTATCACGAGTTTGATTCGCAAGACGCTCAAACCCAAAAAAAACCAAGGCCTTTAGCCCCAGAATTGAAAATCAAGGCAGGATTAACAAAGCGCTGACACTGACACACTGACAATGCTTCAGATTCAGCTGTGAGTGGTGTGAGTTTGCACAGTCTTTCCCGTTGCAAATTTGAACACAAGGAGCCAGAAGAAGAGCGCCAGAGACTCAAGTCAGGTGTTTTACAACGCTATAAATTACGGTTAAAATCTTTAAAGATTGAAACTGAAACAGGCTGTGTTTCTTTGGTTTTTGTGGTTGCGTGTTTCCGTATCTTCGTGGAAAACTTGGAATGTTCCATAGATACAGCATTTCATGGCCTTGGCAAGATTCTGGAGAAACATTCAGGTGGCAAGTTCAGGTGTCAAAAAGTATCAAGGGGTACTACTGTTGATAGTAGTACTAGAGTCTCCACCATTCCATCCATTTGCAGTCATGCAATGCATTGAAAATCGCAGTGCGTTGTAAAGAGTTCTATACTGGGTGATGGTGAGAGACGTCAAAGTGTATGCTTTGTCTTAAATGATGGTTTCCTAAAATGGGGGGGTACCCCCAATCATCCATTCTAATCGGTGTTTCCATTAACCACCCATTTTTAGGTAACCCCATCAATTGGAACCCCCAGTCCATGATAGATCCAGTCCATGATGTCCGATGACCTCTGAAGCGAGGTGTCAAGAGAATCATCAAGAGGTTTGCCTTTAGTAGTGCAGCTTGGAAGCATCATCCAACAGTTCAACTTACTGGTGCTTAGCAGAGAATGGGGGGAATGATCAATAAGTATCAATAAGTATCAACAATAACTATGAATCATCATCCCATTCCCCCATTCCGGTCCATTCCCGACTAAGCACCAGTAAGTCAATAAAATGCCATTCATTTTTTGTGGGATCCATTCATGGATCTTAGCCAATCACCTTCTTCACCTTGCAGTACGGTTGCAGCACGTGCTGAACTGTTTGCAGGCGGCGCAATCCCCTGCTGAGAACTGGGGTCATACCAGTTCTCTAGACCATATTCGTGGCATAGAAGATCATACAAGCCTGATGATTTGGGTATGTCTGAAAATGGGGTATACCCCCAATTATAGCCATTTAGTAGGGATAATGATCATTAACCATTGGGTGTAGGGGTACACAACAATTTCAGACAAACCCATTTATGGTCCTAACTATATCCTTTGATCTTTGATGTCCTTCCCTTTGAACGGCTTTTGAAGGGCTTTTTTTTTCAGGAAGAGGAAGTGAGAAGAGTGATGGGATACTACAAGACAGCCCTGGAGAGATATCGTGATCCGGAGGATGCTGAGGATGATGAGGCTACGGGGATCATGGGCTTCCCGGTTTCATGACATTACCCTCCGGTAAACGTTGACAGTTTGCGACATAGAAAATGGCCCAGTCGAAATAGTGGATTTTCCCTTTCCATAGCTAGTTTACCAGAGGGTAGTTTCTGTTTGACATTTCTCAACAAAGGAGTCGCTAGTAGGCGTAGACATTGTTTTAATTGATGTAAATTGTTTGTTTTGCTGTAGAATTTTCCAAACCTTTCCATGCCAGTGGAGCAATCACAGGTTTATTGGTCTTGGGATGTCAGACGTGCAGTGAAAAAGGAACACATCGGAACACATCGGAACTCCGTTCGAACTTCAAAGCCAGGTGTTTTCACTGTGGAAGCAACTGGTCAAGATAGTGGCAGAATGGGTCAAAGCATGTCAAAGCAAATGGGAATGGACATTGTCGCTCCCAAATACGCAGAACCAAACGGTGAAGATCGAAGATGTCTAGTTCGATACTTAAAAAAACGACGGTTTTTTATCATTCCACTGCGTCCAAGATTTTGCGGTTCACAGGCTGAGCTCCTACCGGTTCAAGGTCTGAAGAACTGGCTTTGCTTCTTGGCAAGGATTGTGACATTGCCATATTAGGGAATGGATCAATACCTATTATGTAATACCATTTTTAGTGGGATGAACATCCATAAATCCCAGCTATTTTGATGTGAACTACAGGGGTACAGGGTTTTGACCCATCCCCATATGGGCCATACAGTCTTGTTATGCCTTGTTCGGCCCCAAAGAGGTTCAAGGTCTTGTCCGTTCAGCCTCCTTTATCTTGATGAAGATGTCTGTCTACAGGCTTCATCCAATGGAGAATCAGATTCATACTCAAAACATATTCTACTGTATATGACATTGCATTACATTATACTGTGTTATGTTATGTTATACTATTACTATGTTGTATTATACTATATTATACTATACTATATTATGTCATATTATATTATGTTTTATTATGTGACATTGTATCAGATCATGTTATGTTATGTTATGTTTTGTGATGTTATATTATACTACATTGTATTATATTTAATTCTATTCTATTCTATTATATTATATTATATTATATTATATCGTATTGTATTGTATTATAAATATGGTTGTTAGATATATATATATACACATACACATGCATTTTAAACATTGTTATATAAACATAAATCAGCCCATGCATCATTTGTGTTGTTAAAAAAAAAACGGCAATGCTGAGAACGACACTCAGCCCGAGGTCAGTTCAGTGGCATTGATGAGAATCAGCCACTTGGCCACCTTCTGGATCCAGAGTGGTCCAAGGAGACCTGTCTCTCTGAAGATGATTTTTTGGAATGGTCGGAGCCTCAAAGGGATGCCAGTGGCCAGTGGCGTGTCATGCTTACCCTCTGGTAAACGTTTACAAAAAGCGAACTGGAAAATCACCATTTTTCATGGGAAAACTCACTATTTCTATGGCCATTTTCAATAGCAAACTGTTGACATAACCAGAGGGATGCCAGTGGATGCAGCTGGGACAGTGGCGTATCATATGAGCTATGGCAGCTATGGTCAATACTCATGGTTAATAACCATTATATAATAGGGGCTAGTCATCCAATCGTGATTTATATAATGGGATTTATTTCATAACCATGATTTTTGGATCCGAATATTATGGATGGGATGACCATCAACCATTCAAAGTGAGTATTGACCATGGCTCATATAATTAGCGTTTTTTTGATGACAAAATTCAAGGTCTGCAGGTCAAAAGATCACGTGCAGTCCATTCTTTTCACTGTGTGGCGTTTAACTGGCATAGTTCTGGCATAGTTCAAGCATAGTTCAAGGCTCAAGGGTCGCGGTGGTGTTTTCCATGGTTTTTCCAGTCTGCTTGGCGGATTCCAAGGTATAATAGCCATCAATGGAGTGAAGAAATCATGGTTCCAGATCCGCTGGACTGAAGTCGCTTGCGATGTCGCAATGGCGCTTTCATGGCGCAGTTCAAACCCATCTGGTACCCTATGTACCCGGCCTGGTAAACGTTTACAAAAAACGATGGAAAGATCCACCATGCTATCAATGGGTATCAATGGGTATCAATGGGTAAATCATGGTAAATCCACTAGAAATTGCCATTTTCACTAGCTATGTTAGTCATAAGCAGAGGGTAAGTCAGCATCGTTTGTGTCGTTTGTGTGCCCCGCGCAGGAGCGGCGGGTCAGGCATTTCTGCAAGACGGAAGGCTATCACATTAGTGATGTCGCTGAGACACAACAAGAAGGGGGGGGCTGAAACCCAGTGTTGGTGCAAATAGCTGCTATAGATTGCTATAGATTGCTATAGTAATTTGTATGTAATTTGTATGTCCCGGTGTGCTTAAAGTGTGTAACACCACAACATACACGTTATATCACGTTATCTACCGGTGGCAGACGGTTGAAGTATGTTATAATTTGCATCTTATTTGTGATGTAGATTCTAAGGTGGAGCGGGTGAAAGCTGCGTTCGAAAAAGCTGATAAAGATTCGAGTCTTGGACGCATCGACGATACAAAGAGAGATAAAGAGAGATAACTTCCATCCGCAAAAGACACTTCATTGACATGTAGAAAGGGAACTTGTAAATTGAACTCTGAAATTGCTGAAGATATTGCATTGACATGTGCATTCTGTGGATTTCTGTGGTGTTGAAACTATTGTGTTTTGTGCGCTACCGTGCACTCAGGAGTGGCGTCTTGGACCAGCAAGAGTTTGCTGCATGCTATGCGGGCCTTGTCGGTGTTGACCCTTTGGAGGCTCTCTGGCTCTGCGGAAACTTTTGAGTATGCATTGAATATGTTTGTGTTTGAATTGGAAGTGCGCAATATTGCGCAATGCTATGCTAGGCTTCAAGGTTTGCTGCACGCTAACAACGCAATACATTCGATTCCGTGTCTTCTCACGTGGTTGGCGCTTGAGTTGTTGGGCCTTGTCAGGTGGTTGAGTCAAGGTTCCGCATCTTATGGGAAGAGGCAGATCCTTGGTGATCAGTGATGACTGTGCTAAGTTTTAGATAGTTTGCAATCAGTACTGATACCGGCTTGTGTACTGATGCATATACACATGGGATAGTGTAATCAGCCCGGGCATTAAAAATCTTAGCTTGGCTTGCACCTTAACACTGCCAGCTCGCATTTTCATGAAGCCTGAAGATGGCAACCTGCACAGGCCTCGAAAACGATAGCTAAACGATAACAACAACGACTAGACGACATAATATGAAAAAACAACGCATAAAACGTTTGGGCGGATACACACCTGACATCACCTGACCGGTTTGAGCATAGCTTTCGAAGACCTGTATCTTTGATAGCGACGGAACATGAAAGACATGAAATCAAAATGACAGGAACATGAGAGGAAATGAATGCAACATGGAAGGTGATGAAAGGAAATGAAAACAAAAGACGACATCTGTTGACTCTCGACCAAGGATGCTTTCACACCCACAGAAAGCTGGAAAAATCACACTTCTTGTCTACAGGGAGCTCACCACCTGAGGAAACGACAAGAGTAAAAAAAAACGATAACGTGATTTTGGGTCATTTAGAAAGATACCGGGTTTTTGTACAATCCCACATGCAATCATATTGACATAGCATCATATACCATCATATTAAATCATATTAAGATAAAAAAAATATACTCAATAGATATAAATAGATCATAATAGATCTATGTTGCGGACTTGCTCGATGTGTTTCAAAACGTAATTTTCCTGCTAGACATGCCACCCGCCAGTATACGTCATACAGTAGAATCCAGTACAATCCTGCACCGAAAATGATCTTTTGTCACCTCCCTTGATATATCTTACTATTTGTATCTATTTGTTAATGTTAAATATTTAAATAACAATTGTGCATGATGTTACAGTACTCCCAGCACATATGTTAGTTTTCTCCGCGGGCAAGGTGGACGAAGACCACAATGGCGCAATTGACTTGCTGGAGCAAAGCGCTCAGACCATTCTCCAGGATCTCCACACTGCTTCCTACGATAGGTCGTGATATGTCGTGATTCTGACATCGCTAACATTGGTATTGTAACTATTGACAATTACCCTCTGGTAAATAAACATAGACCCTGAAAATTACCAATTTCCAATGGAAACTAGTCTTCCAACCCCCATCTGCCAGGGTCTATGTTAATTTACCAGAGGGTATTGATCGGCCGATGATTATTGTAATGGCTGTAATGATTGTTAATGATCCTATTGGTATTACATCCTATTGGTAATTATTGTAATTTGTAGTTGCTGTCATTGCAAAACCCGCCGGTTTTAGATGGTTTTAGTCCTTATTGGAATATGCTGCAATGACATGTAAAGCAAACTTGAGAAGTATAGAATTCCTCGAGTGAATCATAACTTCACGGAGTGAAATGTCCACGTCATTACATGAAACTACCTGATGCTTCATAAATGGTCGCAAAACGATGTGTTCAGAATGTGACGAATGTGAAGAGATTCCGTTCCAGGTTCGCCAAGTGGTATTTGCGGGTGAATCCACCTAAAAGAGGCACGTTTTGGATACTGCAACGATTTCAACTCCTTTGTCAGTGAAGGCAACGGTTGCTCAAATACCTGAATGCACAAGCAAGGCACTTACTTAAGGAGTTTACGCAGGTAGATTCCGCTTGGTTTGGAAATGTTTCGAAGCTTCTCTTTTCCTTGTGACTAAAAAAGTGGGGCGGGATAGGCCTTGGCCACGGCCACGTTTTGCAGGCAAGTGATTCTAAAGGCCAGAGGTGGCCGGAGCCTGTAGCGCTGCGCAGTAGACAGCACAGACCTTGGCTGGGAGGGCACCTGACTTACTGAAATTTACTGAATAATGTCTGGTAAACATACAACAAGCTATGGAAAATCACCATGTTTAATGGGAAAATCAACTATTTCTATGGTCATGTTCAATAGCTATGTAACAAATTACCAGAGGGTACATCTATTATCTAATAATTCTGACATTTAAATACTGCTCTCACTGCTCTCCCCTGCCCTGTGTGTTTGTTGTGATCAGTTGCGTTTGGATTACGCGGCTTCGCCTGTCCATGTCACCACTGCACGCAGTTTTAAACTCTGGTCAAGTCAATGGGGCCATGTCAGGAAATCTTGTTTCGAAGTTCAGGAATTTCCATGAGGATTTTGCTGCCACAAAACATGATCAAATTGTTGATTTATGATTTTGTGATCAACGTCATGATGATTGAAAATCGCTCAACTGTTTTGGCACCCTGACTTGCCTTGGTCGAGTCGTCGGCTCACTGCAGCAGTGCTGCTAAAAAAAACCTGAGGGTGATAGAATACGACAAGCACATGCAAAGCAGCAAGCTCTGAGTAATTTTTGCTATGATTTTCCTACATTCTCCTTGTTTCATTTTTGTTGAAGAGAGAACGCGCTTTTCCATACCCAATCATGGGTGCGCAGCACTGACTATTGCAAGTTGAGGAGACGACAGAAGAACGTGTTTTATTTGGCAATATGGATCAATATGGCATTTGAAGTGTAGGTGGCTTCCACGCAAGGCCGCAAGGCCTCTAAGTTTAGACGCAATGACGCCTTTTTCGCAATCCTGGCAGAATGGTATCTCTAATTGGTGATGAGTTGAGTGATGATATCGATGAAACTTCCATCTTCAGTTTTGAATCCTGAAGCGACTTGAATTGAAGGCACCATGCTCAGTTGAAGCTGGCTCGTGGTTTTCCTGTGTCTACCTGAGGCATTCACACAGACACCGGCCAGACATGTTTTGACCATGCTCCCTTCATCAAGGGGGAACTTTTGGTCATGTTCATCTCAGCTGGTCTACTTTGCATGCAGGATACGCATTTAAAATCATTTAAATGCCATATGATTTTCCCATTTGATTTCGCAACATTTGGGCCATTTTGGGAAAGTTCGTGGTCTTCGTGGTTCCCGCGAGCAAGGGATCGGCTAGAGGCTACGTTAATGGCGCGCACTCGGATTTTCGGAGTGTCCAGAGTCGGCTCAGCCGTGATTTTTTGTTTCCTTCATGGAGGAATCCTGGACCAACGACATTGGGCAATCTTTTTTTGGAAGCTTGTCCTCAGAAGAACCCGGAGGAAAAGGTGAGAAAAGGTGCTCACTTACCCTCTGGTTATGACTAACATAGCCATGGAAAATGGCCCATAGAAATAGATGATTTTCCCAGCTAGAAACCTCCATTTATTAGGGATTTTCCATGGCTATGTTAGTCATAACCAGATGGTACCTGATGGATCGCCTAAAAATTTCCAGGCTCGAGGCGCAGATGGCTGGACTGGAGTCGCGTGTGAGCGTTGCACTTAGCACCGCTGGTGGTGTCGACAAAAAAATCCAAAACACTACCGTAGATTTACCAGCTTTTGGAGCCACTCAAGTGGTTCAATCATATTTTGATATATTTTGCATTTTTGGAGCCACTTTTTTGAATCCAAAAGAGGGGATTTTTGTCAGAAAGAAAGTTCCTGTTTTTGGATTGCTGCACAGGAAGGATTTGATTCAAACTCAAGCAAAGGCGATATGCGCAATTCAATATGTCAGGAAATGTCAGGAACAAAGCTGAGATGGAAATCAAGATCGTCCAGAAGTCGTGTTTTTTTTTTTTATATGTCATATCTATGTGTTACTGTGTACAATGGTGAGGGACATTGGTGAAACTTACGGGCACCAACAGTTGCTGTCAGGTATGGCACTCAGTGAATTGGACGTGCGACAGCAGGCAGGGCATGGCAGGGCATGGCAGGGGCAGTGCATGGCTTGGATCACTTGTCTTTCGGAGCTTTCAGAGCCTTGGGATGCCGATTTTATAAATTGGTATGATAAATTACTAGTACCCTCTGGTAAACTAACATAGCTATGGAAAATCACCATTTTATATGGGAAAATCCACTATAAATGGTCATGTTCAATAGCTATGTTAAATTACCAGAGGGTAGTAATACAATAATACTTAGTAGTACATGGATAGTATAATACATTAATATACATTAATAGTGTTGCTACCTATGTTAGTAAAGTATAGTGTACTGAGTGTACTGGTACCTGATACTAAGATCAGTGTTCAAAAATAAAGTTCATAATTCTATCAATACACTAATACAAGATGGCATAAGTACCAGGCATGACTTTGTTGTACTCTAAAGAGCTGTCTTCCTCCTTCCTCGATCTGCTCTTTGCTTGAAACATCAAACACAACTTTGGAATTCTTAGGCTTTCGACACGATGCTCATGACACTTGACATTTCCAAAGTGTTTTGATATTTCCCAATATTTCCCATATTTCCCCTGCCTGCTGTCGCACGTCCCATGCCCGGGCCATAACGAGTCGACTAAAAAACGACTGTTCCGAAGGCGGAGCGTAGCGAGCGGGGCTCAGACCTGGTGGCGGTGCGCGGAGACCTTGACCGTCAGTGGGAGGCCTCCATGACCTTTCCATATCACGAAAGTGATAGGCTTGCTAGGCTCTGTAGCTGTATTTGGGTTACCCTCTGGCTATGACTGTCCCATAACTATGGAAAACCACCATGCTATTAATGGTTAAACTCACAAATTTCGACTGGGCCATTTTCTATGTCGCTTTTTGTATGTTTACCAGGCCGTGGATTTGCTGCAATTGGGGGCAGACTGGATTCAGCTTCCATGACCTTTCATGTGGAACTGTGACTCTTTGGGGATCAAACCCCGCTGCGTCCATCCCGCTGGGTTTCATCTGTGACCACGCGAAACCGCATGCCCACCCACACATATACAAGATGATATGCACCGTGAGTGTTGTGAATGTAATTCAATGCAATTCAATGCAATGCAATGTAATGAGAGAACAATCACTTGGAGTCTTGCATTCCATTTCCTCAAGAGGTCTGCATGAAAACAAGACCTGGTCGTGGCGAGGAATGGAAGAAGCGCATGTTAAGATTCTCAACCATTTCTTGCTCGATGGACCGAAGTTACCAGATTCTAAGACTGTTTTTTGTATAGCCGATATTAAATATATCTGTACATATACAGCTATACACATAGACTATAGATATATCGGTATGTAGCTTGGCAGATAGAGATACTTAGATATATTCATCATAGACATATATGTCACGGACAGGAACAAGGAAGGAAAAGTGATTCAACCGAAGCGCGTTCTGTTGGGGCATGTTGTTTTTGGCAAGCAGAGCACTAGGAACGTAATGTTGACGCTGATATGCTAGGATGTCAGGAGGAGGGTAGTGGAATGACTAGGGTGCATGCGAGCTAGAATATCATTATACACTGCTGTGAGTGTGTCAGCAACATATTGTAGCGTGTCTCAGTTCAAAGAACGACATTCAAAAGGTCGTGCCACATATTCTCTTTCCTTGCCCAGCTTTCGCCCCCTTCCCTTTTTTTTTGGCACACCTGGAGTGTTTCACATCTCTTCACATTGCCAGCATCGCACATCACAATCATTTGGCAGGAACTGTCCAAAGGCCTTGCCGCCGCAGTGACTGAGACTGAAGCACGAGCCCAGAAGGACTGATGACATCACAGATGAACATGATCGTGTACCGTGTTATATCTTGTTATTCGGTTCGAATTGTGGATGTTTTTTTACCAAAGGAACTTTATTGTTGATTCTCACTGTCGTTCCATTCGCAATCACATCTAGTCGTTCCTCAAATTCTGGTTTTTCAAACATGTTCAAGACGTTTGAAGTGTGCCTTTCATTTGGAACCATGGTTTTAAATCGGTTTCATTTCAAATTTACTCCGAATTATTCCGAATTCCTTTGTTGGCGTAACTTCTGAAGCTGATCAGGATAAGCGCGAGCTTTTGGATGCCTTGGCAGCTGTTTGTTCAGACATTGAAGCCTTGAGGCGGGCAGGGCATGATGCCTCAGGTGTACGCGCTAGTCTGAACGCGTCTCAACTCGTTTGCTCTTTTTAGACGTTTTAAAAGCGTTTCACCGCTTCGCTTCACAGTCCTGGGGGAGAAGTTGACATGCTATAACTACAAGTCGTACAAGTGACATTTGTGACAGCCTTCAACCAACTTCACAATGTTTACCCGCCACCTATCACAGGGTTGAGCCAGCATGAGCCAGCCAGATTCCTGTTCAGGAAGCAGCAGAAGGACACTGCCAGGGCTGCATCTGATCTCGGTAAAATCATGCTGCATCATGTTGAAATGTTGAATCATGATACACTCGTGCTACATGCTAGAGGACACCTCATGCAACCTCTACCTATACGGCTGGCGGCACAAAGTTTCTCCTTGATTGGGGATGACCAGGGTCCACTACGAGCGGAGATAGCAGTGTTGCCATCCATATCCTTCCGGGCTTTCCTCGCACAGGAGTACCCTTCCTTCGACCAAATCATGGAAAATTGCAGAGATTTGCAGGACAAATTGCATGGGGCTATGGATTTGGCAGCAGCAATACATCATCCTTTCTATGAATTTGAGCAGGTCGGTTCTTTCATGTCTTTTCCAGCTCGTTGTTTGATTCTCTTTCGTTCCTCGTCATTAGCGCAAAAGGAGCACAATTCACCGTGCCTTGCAAGATCCTATGTTGCATATGGTGGCACGTTCTTATACTTTCCCATCTTTTCCTTTCTCTCTCTCTTGTTCCGTTGCAAGTAATGTAGCTAGCCGGAGTCTTTCCTTGCTATAGCAAGGGTTCAATGCACACCTGGGGCCGACCTGGATCGCAGTTTCTCCTCTTAAATCACGTTGGATCGCAGAGCCTCAAGGAAGGGTCTTGAGATCGTGGGTGCATAAGTTTTTGATCGTTTTTGACGTTTGACTCCTGCCATCGCACACGAAGTTTTGGACAAAGCGCGTCTTTCGCTGCTTCCTCCACCTGTTTGCCTTTCTGTTTCCCTTAGCTTCCGTCCACCACCCCGCCGGCCTCAAGTTCCAAAGGCCAGCACATGCCCGCGGACCCATCCAAAAGGTGGCGCTAGCTGAATCCAGATGAGATAGAATCAGAAGATTATCGTGGCATTCTTTTAATGCACGCAACTAGACTCTAAGTAAAAAATCGAAATATTTGGAAATATAGACATATATATGTATATATATATACGTACATACATATCTAATATAAATATATATATATATATATATTATACATACATCGTATAGTAGTACAATAGATGAGATGAACATAGTTTATAATATGTATATATTATTACTATTATTATTAATATTACTATTACTATTATTATTATTATCATCATTATGAATATTACTATTATTATTAATGATATATTATCATATGTGTCTCAATATGTCTCAGTGATGTTTGTTTCAGGAGCCATTGCAGCAGAGCAGCTCATCCATGAGAAGTGAGTTTGGCAGGAGAAGCGCCTCCCCGGAAGAGAAGTGGCCGAAACCGAATGATTGAAGAGATCATGTGAATTTATAAGAAATATACCCTCTGGTAAACTAACGTAACTATGGAAAATCACCATGCTATTAATGGGTAAATCCACTATTTCTATGGCCATGTTCAGTAGCTTTTTGTATGTTTACCGGAGGGTAAAGAAATCAAGGTGTCATGGTCAAGCCTTCATGAATCTAATCAGGACATATCAGGAGAATCGTTTCTAAACGTTGGGCATGGGTGAGATTTGCCGCGCTTCCAAGCAGCAAATCTCGAATAGACAACCCACCTCAGATTGTCACATTAATTGGTGATGCTTGGTGATGCTTGGCTATGTTCCATGCACTAAGAACATCTGCAGCATTTGGCTCTTGAAACAAGGGGAAGTCTATGAAACTTCCACGCTAAAGTCATAAGATGCAAGAGCTGACTGGTTTGAGCCGACTGGCGTACCAAAGGATCCTCGGCAACCAGTTATGGCATAATAATATAGTCATATGGCAGGACATGGCAGGACGCTCAAACCCAACGTTTGAACAAAGTGACAGATTGCCCAAAAAAAGTGCCTGGTAGTGTCGCAGTTCAACCGCTGCACATGGAGAATCCAGGCGTTGACACGAGCAGTGCCATTGATGTGGTCTATCCAAACGATGGAGCCCACCTGACCAAAGTGGAAGGCTGCTGTTCAGTCCCTATGAGAGTAAAACCATGTAAGACCTCTTCCACAGACTTTTCACAAGAGAGAATAGACTCATATTGAAATCATCTTGAAACACATAACTTTGCAATTGTTACTCAACCAAGTTGGCACAGCAAATTGTCATTTTGCATGTCGCAGCATGTCTTAGAGCATGGATTGATATATGCTGAACACACCCGAATACAGTATATATAAAGATATATAATTGGATATATATATATATACGTATAATATATATATATATATTGTGATTTCTTTCAACCTTTGTTCCATCATGAGATCCTTGGATGCCACTTGATCCGGCAGTTGACACGAACTACTTGGCCACGCCAATCATGGCTTCAGTTGAGGTGGGTGGGAGCGGACAACTTGAGCAACAGGCCAAAAAGGGGCTACAGCGGTTGTGAGACAGGGTCTCCCCATTCTGAGTTGGATATATCCACAAGGTTTCGCAATATATATATAATTATAGATGATAGATATAGATGTATAGATGTATAGATGTATAGATGTATAGATGTATAGATGTATAGAACATATATATGTATAGATAGATATATTAAATAGATATCTAGATATAGTACATACCACTATAAAAATTTGCATATCTCTGAATCCCCCAAATCCCCTGAGGTGAAGACGTTGTTCCCGTGCTCACCCCAGAGGAATGGGAGGAGGCTTTTCGGCAGAGCCTTCTGGAAGCTGAGCTCGAGTATGAGATGCTCCACACCGAGGCATGCCTTCGAGAGGAGTTGTTCTACATGGATTTGCTGAACATCGACCGCGAAAGTGAGGAAGCCTTTGAAGCTGGTCTGTTCCAGATCCACAACGAAGACGACGACGACGAGGACGAAGAAACGCAGTTTGACTTCATGCTATGGCTTGGTGAAGTGCTCTTCCCAGAGAGTTGTTTCACCAGAGAAAAAAACTGAGAAAACTAATAATGGTTATATAATGGGTTATATACTGGGCTTATACTGACTATATAGTGGAATAATAATGGTTATATAATGGGTTATATACTGAGAAAGCAAAGTTCTGAAATTCTGAATCGCACTTCAAATCTTTGCATGAGAGGATCCGCTCAGCATGCAGCCAATTGTGCTGACTTTCATGGCCCAATGTGTCGTGCCACAGAATGCAGTTCTGACTGAATTGTGAAGCCACACAAGAGGAAAGATGAGGAGGGACCATCAAACAACATCATGATACTTTCCTCAGAGCTCAATTCCAATCTAATAATGGAGATGTTCATTGTTTGAAAGAGAACGCTTTGGAAGAATATTCAATCGCATAGACATTTGCCAGCCCAAACACTGGATATGCACCAATGAAGCGTCAGGGACTTGAATTTGCTTAAAAGTGTGGCACCCGCAGATGAATGGATTTGAATGGAATTGCGAAGTAAATTTGGGCAAACTATCCAACTGGCAGCTTCGGTTGGTCAGCCAAGCATTTGTCCACTTCCACAATACAGTCGGCACTGCGCATTGACGCATTGTTGCATGAACTAGTTCGAATTATTTCGATAATGTTTGTTTACTCTGCCTGTCTCAGAGGACTTAGTGTCGCCCCAAAGCGGCCGTAGCAGATCAATTGCATGGCTGTGAAGCTTATGTTCTGACGCCAAAAAAATGCCCAAAGATCTACTTCGCTTGAACATGATGTAGTCACTATCAACACTAGTATATGCAGCCTTCGCATTGCAGACTCTTGAACATGATTCGGGATGCAGTTTCATCAAAATCCTGATCTACTTCGACGCCTTTGATCTTTGAAGATGTTTTTCATGCGGTAGGATCTCCGGCGAAGTTCATGAACTCCAACTTCAGCAGGCATCTTTCGGTATCCCAATGGGAAAAAATCAGCATTTTGTGAATATTCAAGGGAATCATCTTGACCCATTATTCATGCGAATAAGGTGAATGCTGTTCCAACTGTTAATATGTGTTCATATTTGTTGGTTGATGTTGAAATATGTTGAAGTTTATGTCTGACCTGCAAAATGTGAAGGCCCGGCTCCGAGGCAATCTGGAGCAGTCTCTGAGGCAGGATCTTTTTCAAAGCGGAAGCTTCTAAACGTGTCAACATGTGTTAACGCTCGAAGACTCACATGGCCTTCTTGTGATGTACCATTGCTATCCATTGTTATCCATTGTTATCCATTGTTATCCATTGTTATCCATTGTTATCCATTGTTATCCATTGTTATCCATTGTTATCCATTGTTATCCATTGCTGGCGAGGCAGAAGGTCTTAAAGATCTTAAAGTGAAGTGCACTGTTGGTCAGGGAAGATGTCACTTCTTGAGAGTAGAGAACCGGACAGTAGCGACAGAGATCGAATCGTGTCGAAATCCTTCACAGAGAGTAGATTCTGAGTAGATTCCATGAATTTCCATTATAAGGATATTCTCCCAATTATCCCAATGTATCCACGAATTATAAATGTCCGCGATTCCATCTCTTCAGTTAATGGAATCCCAGAAAATAGTCCCAATGTTTTTCCCAATTGTAGATCTCAAAAAAAAACTGGTCTGAAGTCACCTCTTGTCTCAGGGATGAGTTGCAAAGCTTCGTAGTGGATGAGCTCCAGGTGAACCATGCGACATCTTTGAAGATGTTCATTTGTAACATCTTTTTGTGGACATTTGAACATGCTGATTTTTGGCTTCCAAAACATCATGACAACTTTGAAAATCTTTTGAAATCAGATCCTGGTTAGACATGGAAGTGATGTGTGACACTTGTCGTTTCACTTTGCGGATGATGTTTTTGTTGAGGTGAGGCGCCTCAATGAGCTGGAGGTGTTGCAGGCGGAGGCCCAAAAAAAAAAATGACATGTCTAGTACTTGTGATGATGATCTGATAACTCCAGAATGCATATGTAAAAACTCATAAACCCGATGTGTTTAGATTTGTTTTTATCATTTTTTATCTAAAAAAATGTTGGGTTGAGCAACTGATTCATGGAGTGTGTCCCATTTCTGCAACAAATTGTGTTCAATTCTACCAAATGCAGCAGAAATTGAAGTTCCGCGGTGGTTCTTTTGTCCACAGGATAGTCGCCATCGGGCAGACATTGATGCTTTGCGAGACAAGCAGAATGTTGTCCTGGAGGTGCATGGAATAATGAAGGCTATGACGGATATGAAGCTTTAGAGTGAAGACGAACTGACGTTTGTTGCATTTTGTTGCTATGGACTGCACCAAAGCGCCCCAATCAGCTTTACTGTATCAGCTTTAGGATGCTTTAGGCTTTAATTTAGCAATTTAGATGAATTTATAGGCTTTAGATGGCTGTAGTGCGCCTCGAATTTTCTTTGAAGTTCGCTGCTGAGTGTATTCTGCCATATTCTGGTGCAGGCGATGCGCCAGGAGGAAGCCATGAAACGGGAAGCATCTGAAACAAAATGCTTTTGCGAGCTTCAGGCTCTCCATGGCCGCTGTCGAAATTCATAGAAATTGAGATACAATTTATATTTGAAATATTTTGAAATGCAAGTCATAGAACTTTTTCCACAGGCACCGACTGGATATCCGGATATCCTAGGACCAACTTGCAAAGGGTAAACCGGGTAAACCAGAAGCAGACTAAGTTAGTTAGTGAATGCGACAACAGGTCACAGTCACTCACAGTCAACCGCTTTGGCAGGCCGTAAAGCAACAGTTGGCCAACACTTTAGAGGCTGTTGTCATGGCTGTTGATGGCTGTCATTACTTGATATCTGATATCTGCCCAGAATTGTGATAGTGCCGGGATGAATGGATTGTGCAACAGCACTTTGAGCTGTTCACTCAGCATTGCTATTTCATGCAATTTCGAGTTCCAAAATGGGTTAGTTTGTTTAGCTTTGGACTAGTTTTTTGACTTCACAGTTACAAGGAACTAGTATTTTCACATGTATAAACTAGTTTGATCATGCTATTTTGATATATTAACCATTAACCATCATCATTAACCATCATCATGAACCATCATCATTAACAGTATATTAACCACCATTCACCATGATAAATCATGCAGGATGGTGCCCCCCAGTTATGTTTGTTGGTTTATAAACCCCATTAACTATAGTTATATCTACCATAAACCAACTTAGCTAACTATGGGAGTTATTTGCACCAACTGAGCGATTCCGAACTGGGGCACCACCTTGTGAGGTGATCTGCAACGTGCCACCGGTGCCGCAGATCTCGGCACCAGACAGCGAAGCGGTGCCGCTGTCGTTGTTTTTTGGGTGTCGCAGCAGTTACCAGCCACAGGATCCAGTTATGGATGTTATGGCATGTTAATCATATGTTAATCATATGTTAATCATATGTTAATCATATGTTAATCATATGTTAATCATATGTTAATCATATGTTAATCATATGTTAATCATATGTTAATCATATGTTAATCATAT
>Ga0126342_10000762_pt1:0-32500 | contig 39217 bp, 26 predicted proteins | sample Cyp1metagenome_FD_92528 | JGI IMG/M metagenome (GOLD analysis project Ga0126342, IMG submission 92528) | Coral microbial communities from Lord Howe Island, Old Settlement Bay, Australia - Cyphastrea 1 metagenome | ecosystem: Host-associated > Invertebrates > Cnidaria > Coral ...
ACTCCAACCACCTTTCGGTCAATCAGTGGATTCGCTCTGCCATCCGTGATTCACAACAACCAACGTCTCCTATAGGTTTCCTATTTTTGAAACTTCCGCCACCGCCTTGTGCGGTACTACTGGAATAGCTATTTATCACTATTGGGATCCTGAAATTCCCAAGTGATCCACCAAGGTCAACCCCTGCGGCTATCTGGGCACGCCGCACGCTTCACCACTTTGGCATCTTTCAAGGCCTGCAACGAACCTGAAGTTGGACCCACGGTGGATGGGCCAGCGAAATCCTGCACGAGTTGAGGGATGTGGTTTATCCTGGTTTATCCCATTGTTTATAACTGGCTGGTGGTATACCTACCCTTCTGAAAACTGTGAGTTCGTCAGTTGGGATTATTCTTCCGAATATATGGAAAAACAATGTTCCAAACCACCAACCAGACAATTAGATGTTTCAACCATTCTTTTGCTGATGCAGAATTTCTTCCATCAGCATTTTCTTGGACCAAAGGGATCATACCCTAGGGGAAACCAAGATGTGGAAAATGGCCCGTTGATGGATGATTTTCACATACCCCAAAAGGGATATCACCCCGATAAAGCAATCACTATTGGGGAATATTAGCCCATATATATAACATTATATAACCCACATTTAAGCCATGTTTCCAGGCTTAAGATATATGACAATATTCCATTATCATAGCTTTTGCAGCTTTCAGGCTGATGTTTACACAATGTGCCCACCAGTTACGTTATGCCTGTTGATTTACAAATGCCATTAAGTGCGATATCTCTGCCATAAACCAGAGTTACAAAAGTTAGACTTAGCTAAATATGGGGCAACACCTTGCAGGAGAATCTGCAGGTTTCCATAGGTCCCCAAGTCTCAATATGTGGCAAAAGCCTCACCGGAAAAAACATGCACAAATACCCTCTGGTAATTTAACATAGCTACTGAACATGGTCCCTGATTGGTGGTTTTAAACATGTTGAAAAAATATTAGTCAATGGGAAGGATTATCACATATATTATGGAAAATAAAAATATTTGAATAGTTGATTTACCTATTAACGATGGCGATTTTCCAGTTCGCTATCTTAGTTTACCAGAGGGTAATCATCTTCAGTGAGGTAGACAATGAAGTGGCTTCCAATTGTGTCCAGCATGCTTTACATCCTTATTGAGTACATTGCCAATCTTAGATACCCTCCAAAAAATTAAATTCTTTGCTGGTTAGTAGATATTCCCATTAATACCAAAAGACTAGTTAGGGTTAGTAGGTATCCATGTAAGATTGACCTTGAGTACCAGTCACAACTGCACTTTGGCAAGGCCGGCAATCACTCAGTCTCAGTGTTTCAGAAGCATGTCATCTTTTGCTGGTTGGCTGGTCATTTTCCATAGTTTCCATAGCACAAAAATCAATTCGGATAAGGTGTGCGTTGACATGGTTTACCATCCAGCTGGTTGGGAATGAATGCTAGTTATGTTGGTTTATAAAGCCAATGAACCATACTTGGTGGCTCATCCCACTTAGTAAGTGGCTTATAACCCCAGTTATAAATGGGATAAGTAGGGTTAATCCACTTATAACTGGGGTTGTAACCCACTTACTAAGTGGGATGAGCCACCAAGTAGTTATTTGCGTATCATAAACCATAGTTATTGGTTTCCAGTTGGTTGGGAATGTTCCCATGCCATGTCGCCAATTTTTTCGGAGCCAGCAAAAAAAAACTTGACAAACAGCCATAAGCTGGCGCGCCTCAGTTGAAAGTGTGGTTTCCCAATCTAAGTAGAGATATACATCTGGTTGGTGGTTTCAACCCCTCTGAAAAATATTAGTCAATGGGAAGGATTATCCCATATATCATGGAAAATAAACAATGTTTGAAACCACCAACCAGACATAGATATACCAACAGTACGCAGGTTTGCTCCCCACACCCCAGGTACAAGGGGGGAAAATTGGCCAAACATAGAGGTAAAATGACCCATTTCCCTGCTGGAACCTGGTACACTTACCTATAAGCAATGGATTGGTGTAAGGGACAATTTACAGGAAATCCCTATATTTGACGGAGAAAATCAATGGTTTCCGGTAAAGATCTTCCCTCCAACCAATCCATTGATATAAGCCATATATAAGCCCTAGTGAACCAACTTCACATGGCCAATCTTAGATACCCCGCAAAAAAATCAATTCTTAGCTGGTCAACGTCGATAATTAGATAATCCCATACCAAAAGACAAAAGGATTAGTTTCTACCCATCCAGTTGATTGACCTAGATTACAACTCCAATTAACTATAGTTTACGGTACTTATAGCTACAGTTACTGGGGTTTATAAAGCAACAAACATAACGTTTGGGTGCCCCACATTGTGAACCAGCTTAGAATCAACCAGCGGCCATCGGGTTCACCAGCGCCAGGTCTGTGTGCCCGGCTCATGGAAGGCGCATATCCAGTGAAGAGACCCACCTGAATCAATGGATTGGTTTCGTTGGGAAAATCGGAAAACCGGAAAAACCATGGTTTGAACACCGTCCAGTTTTTTTTTGGGGGGTTCCGGTGTCAATTTTCCCATCATCCAATTCTGTGACTGAAACGCGTTTAGGATGGAGAGGTGTGGGTTGTGTCGAGAAATCATCGACTGACCCAATCCAGGTGGATCTATTCAAAAAAGGGCCCAGCCATTGGGGTATTTGATACAGTTGTGGCCCCAAAATACCACTTTTTTGAGGTAAGTCACCCCATTTATGGAATTATAATCCCATAGAAATAGTCATCAAAATAACTGGTAACCAGCCTTAACTGTATTAGTCATGGTCATGGTGAGTGCCACTTGTGGAGTGATGTCTTTGTCAGGTCCCATTTCCAGTGGGATGGGCAGTGACCATTCAGTGATGTAGCTGTAATCATTTTTTTCGATTGTGGTATAGCACCCATGTTTCAATGGGAATTTCAGGATCCAATACATGGAGGTACGTTAGTACCATATGTTTGGCCATATTTTGGGGGTATAATAGCCCTAAAACATAGGCCACAAATATATGGTAGGTACCTCCAATTTAGGTTCCTGAAATGGCCATTGAATGTTGGCGGTTTCAACAAACACACACACACATTTTGGGAACTCGAGCTTGATTTGGATCCGCAATCATAAAACAAAAAACACATGGATGACGAGTTGCACAACTGGCTATGAAACTATGACCCAATCATAAAAGGAATACTGTAATCGCGATGATTGAGAAATTTCCGCCAAGGTACGCTGATGATGGCCATGGAATTCGGTGTACCACAATTGGCGGTTGGGGTGCCTAGGTCTCCGTCAGACGTGGGAGGTTTGGTGATATCTTGTATAATTTTCATGGCAGAAAGTTTGGTGATATAATGTGATATAGCATAAGATTTGGTATACTCATTTTCACAATCATACTTTGGTGAAATAGCATAAGTACCATGGGGAATTGTGTATTTGTGTAAATTTCGGAAGTCGACAACCCCGAATCCAATAGGGACAAGCAGCTTTCGAGGTTTGATATTTGGAACTTTTGTGTCCAATTTTCTTACTGGTGCTAAACGTAGGGAATGGGGGAATGATCCATAGCAATCATCCCATTCCCTCATTTAGGCAGCAGTAAGTTTTAAATCTTCTACATCTTGAATTCTCTTAAGCATCCCTTCTGAGCGAGAGTGTGGAATCCACAATGAGAAAACAGTCAAAAAATTATCGTAACATGATCAACTATGTCAGGGCTACAAACTAATCAGGCCAAGTCGACGCAGTTGTACATACAAGATAATAAACCACAAACTAGGGATGATTGATTCTTGCGGATCACCGGATACTAAAACTTAGCTGCAAAAGTCAAGTTTCAACACTTGTTTACCTTTACTCTTGCAGAGTGGGAGGTATTCCGCAAGTTTAGGATGAATTAAACTATATAATATATGAATATATGCATCCCATTATATACAAAAAATATTCCGATAAAGCGGAATATGTCCATCGCCGTATTTCACCAGGTTAACACCCAATGCATGGTGTATAAGTACAAACTCTGGTTGGTGGTTTCAACCCCTCTGAAAAATATGAAAGTCAGTTGGGGCTATTATTCCGAAAATATGGAAAAATGTTCCAAACCACCAACCAGAACTGATTCAAGATTCACTTACATTTTTGGTTCAATCCATTATTCATTGGTTGAATAAATGGAATACCCGTTTTGGCTATGTAAATCCCATTAAAATTGTCCCCAGGGGATTGCTAGAGGTTATTTTCGAGAACTCATATACTATGTCCGACGATATTCTCCCTCACCACATTTCACCACAGCAGCCATTATCAGAACTATATGTGCCTCATATCTCACCATAGTTCACCATATTTCACTATATTAACCATCCCCATTTTAGAAAACCTCGATGTGCCGTTCCCCCGAAAGAACTCCACCAAAAGACCACAGGCTTGCACTGCATCTGCATCACCTGTTCCAAACCACTGCACCTCTCAGGGCGGAATCCAATGGGGCTGTTAATGATGTGAATTATACCTCCAAATATCCATTTTGAATAAACCTCAACTGGATAGATAGATATGGGATATACTGGGTAATGGAATATCATGGCATAATATACTGAAACTATGGGATAATAATAGGGTATACCATCAAATTTAGCCATTTTGAATAGGGAACATTAATATGGGAAAATGATGATCATCCCATTTTGTATCTATTGGAATGGGGGATAATGTGGGTAAAACAATGTCATAAACCACCCATCACTGGGAATGGTAAACATAACACCTATAAAAATGGTGATTTGGAGATGGTTTACGAAATTGTTTTACCCACATCACTGGAACTAACATCTTGCCATCATGTTGTGCTTTAAATAAATCCCAACTCTCTTATCATAATCATTTTGTTTGTGTGAGAAAGTAACGAACAGCAGCAGATATTGCAGGTTTCTTGTTGTTAGTCTCGATCGTGTTGCCCCTAACTCTTTGGACCCCAAAATAACCGGATCGAAATCTACCACTAAATCTACTACAACTAGTGTTAAGGAATTAAACGCTAATTTGGTTGGTGGTTTCAACCCCTCTGAAAAATATGAGTTCGTCAGTTGGGATTATTATTCCCTATATATGGAATGGAAAAATAAAACATGTTCCAAACCACCAACCAGTAATATGATGTACAAATATGTACAACCGTCGATGTATTCCCCGCAACGTGGGGTATACATACCCCTTTAAGTATGGCGAGTATGGCCGCATAAGCATTTTGGTCACACGTCATGAACCCCGTGCTTGCCATGTTTGGTGATCACTTGGGGATCAATCTCCGGGAAATTCTTGGAGTTGCTTCAGGAGATTTCCCCAAAAGATTCCCCGTCGTAGTGGATTTCCAACTGGGAAAATAAAACAATCATCGACTCATTTGTGTTTGAAACCAGTAGTAGCTAATATGGTTCCACTTGCCATTCAATTCCCAAATAGTATCTCATGCATTCATGCATAGTGGATATCTCAATGACATGATTTTTTACAACAGCAAGATCAGCAGCAATAGATATGATATCATCTCATTACCTTGATATTGTAAAACAACCTTGTTTGAACCCTTATTAACGAAAATATCGTTGCGACGATCATTGATATCCAATTGGTCATGTAAAATTCCAATAATATGGCAAATCTATACTAATACTGTTGTATCATTATTGAATGGTACACCACTATTCCACGGTTGTATCATTATTCTGACATTAACTGATATATGTATATAAGTATTCATAAAACACTAAAACATTAGACATAAATACAATTGAATACCGTATATATAAATATATTTGCTATATCACTATGGTTGATATGTAATTTAATACATTTACTATACATAATACTATCGAATAATTAATACAATAATATAATACTGGTAGATAGCAGCGCCACTATCGCCCCTGCGCCTCAACAGTGTAGCAAGGCGGTAACTCCTGGCCAATTGGCGGTTTGTGTTGGCTACTTGGGGGTGAATGGCAGTTTGGAAGTGGTTGATGACCATAGTATACCTATAGGCCCTATATATACATACATAATATGTAAACATGTATGTATATAAACATAAATTTAAGTACAAATATGTAAATATACAAAAATGTAAATATATATATAAATATATACATGAATATGCAAAAATACACAATATATAAACACAAAAAAGACATAAATAAAAACATAAATGTATACATATCTATCTACCTATCTATCTCATCTAATCAAATCTATTCTATTCTATTCTATTCGATCTATCTATCTACCTAACTATCTATCTAATCCTGTCTATCTATCTAATCTAATCTAATCTATCCTATCTATCTATCTATCTGTCTGTCTGTCTGTCAATCTATCTATCCATCTATCTATCTATCTATCTAATCCTTCCTATCTATCTATCTATCTATCTATCTATACATATGTTTATGTATATACATATAGATGTATATTTGCAGTATTCTCAGTCTTAGATGTCTCATGAAGCACTTACTAACTGGGCGCGCATCCAAGAATGGATCCGGGAACCGAGCAAAACTGATGTTTTTGGGGTTGGGATGGGTTCTAGTCAGTTGGTCTTCTAGATACAAAATAAGAACACATAATACTTGTTTCATGGATACAAAATGCTTTCATTTTTGTGTGGTGAGAGAGCGATGAATAAAACCAAGAATACGGTATTTGCTAGTAGGATCGGAGTATGGCAACAACATGCCAACACACTATGCCCACTGGTATTGTAGGAGCGTTTTATCTGCAGTAATGACCTTGTGCGGGTGCAAGTGTTGCTTGTGTAGAAATATTGATATTTCTTGAACACGTCAATTTTTTGGGTCCTAGCTCCGAATTGAGACCAGCTTTTCAAACGGATGCTTGTCAGAAAAAGGAAACTCTAAAATGCAAAATGAAGTCGGAAACACTGTATGTGTGTATGTATATACTATAACGGACAACCACTTAGAATATTATTATTTGTTTGAATAAGATAGAATATGTTTTTTTTATCTATTTTATTTATTTGGGAACGCAATTAAAATACCTCGTTTATGAATGCAGATAGAATATGAAAAAATAACATTTCCATAACAATAGATAACCATTATTTTGCAATACGTATCAGCAAAAACACCATTATTTTGCAATACATATCAGCAATCCACACTTACAGTACCGTAATCTCACTGCATATATATATATAATTACACAGTAGCCTACAACCAGTCCCAAACCCTGTACAGTAGTATATTGATTCATTGGTGATAATGAATCATAGGGATATTGTAAGTGGATTCCATCCCAGCAAATTCAATTATTATGATTATGGGGTCAACTTTCTTCATGTCCAAGTTATTGTTTTCACAACAGCATTACCTTGCAACAAGCATTGTTTTTCATTAAGTTGAATGTTGCAAAAACAAAGAGATGATTCATCCCACAACAGCATTACTGTGCAAAAGCCATTGTTTTTCATTAGGTTGAATGTTGCAAAAACAAAGAGATGATTCATCCCACAGCAGCATTACCGTGCAAAAAACATTGTTTTTCATTAGGTTTGATGTTGCAATAACAAAGACGTGATTGATCCCATAACAGCATTACCTTGCAAAAACCATTGTTTTTCATTGGGTTCGATGTTGCAAAAACAATATCATAATTGATCCCACAACAGCATCACCTTGCAAAAAAACATTGTTTTTCATTAGATTGAATGTTGCAAAAACAAAGAGATGATTCATCCCACAACAGCATTACCGTGTAAAAACCATTGTTTTTCATTAGGTTTGATGTTGCAATAACAAAGGCGTGATTGATCCCACAACAGCTTTACCTTGCAAAAACCATTGTTTTTCATTGGGTTCGATGTTGCAAAAACAATAACATAATTGATCCCACAACAGCATCACCTTGCAAAAAACATTGGTTTTCATTAGGTTCGACGTTGCAAAAATCAAGACATCATTGTTTTTTTAGTATTCTTCATATTGTAAGTGCTAGATTTCGTTCGGAGCTACTATTTTTTAGTTTGTTTATTTAATAAATCTTAGTTTTTCATACTCTAACTGAGTGTCCGTAACTTTATATATATATATATATATATTAATATACCTATATATTGCATCACAGATCTGGAGCCTGCACTGACTGAAAGTGGTGATGCAGCTGGACACCAGAACACCAGAAGCATCGTGAACATCCCGCCGAGAAATGTGAGCAACAACATTTGAACACTTAAAGCCGTAAAGCACATCAGTGTCATTGTCCCCCCAGCCCTTCTGAAGGACCAACCAGAGCTGCTTCAGGGCAGCTTCATCCGCCACGACCATAGAGAGTCGTCCAAAAAGAAAGCGGTCCGCCATGTTTGGAAATGACAACTGTATTCCCATCCGCAGGCCCATCGGTGCCGTAAAAAACAATCGGCTCGCCTTGGGCAACCGACTGTGTGGACGGCTGCAGGGCCATTCCAACGTGGGCCGCCAGCTTTTTGAACGTTTGAAATTCCAATGCTTCCTACGTATGACGTATGATATCATTAACTCACAAAATCCATGTGCAGTTGCTGTGAGCGCCCCGGTGAAAGGAGCGTTGTCTGTACACTACGCTCCTATTAGCTGACTGTGCCTGTTCTGTGCGGCCAGCGGTGGCGTAGGTCCTGCTAGGCCGTTGCAGGCAACTCAACGGTAACAACCAAGTTCTACGTGCTCAAGTCCTACGTAAACACAAACCACGTAGCGACGCGAACACTTCTGAGTGAACACGGTGTGTTTTGTGCGCCCTGTGTTTTGTGGACCCGGCCTTCTGCTTCATGCGACCAAGCTGTTCTTTGTTGATGTTCTTATCCAATGTCGCCTGTCGCTAGATTGGATTGCAGAGACAGTGACAAGCAGTGATGCTATAAGTGTGATTCGATGGTGCTCTGAGTCCCTCGACAAAGCAATGATGCTATGAGTGTGATTTGCTGGTCCTCTGAATCCCTCGGCATAAACGAAGTCGCTCGTATGCCGCTGCCTGCCCTCGAAGCAACACTTGGCTGCCGAACTGGTAGTAGTCGTCACCCATCGCCTGACATTGGCGGAAAGGTTGGGCACTGAATTTAATTTCCTGTTGTTGCCTTGATAGTTGACCTCAAGTCCGTCGTCTGACGACTTCAACTTTTTTAGTGATCGAACCCGAATCTTGTTGTCGTGTTAATGTGCAGGAATCGGTATTTGTCTATAAGTCTTTGTTTCTACGTATGTGTGTGTCTATGTTTGTTGTTCTTATGCTCCTCTGCTTGTTGCGCGTGAATGAGCAGTGTGAGAAGCATGGCGACCTATAGCTGGCGATAAGGAACGGAAGTTTCCTTGCTGCGACCTGGCAACAAAATCTGAGCAGCGTGCTGACTTCCAGACCCGTTGCAAGTGCAATGGAGTCGGCTGAAGGAATCGCGCGGGCAATTGCCAGCTCCAGCGCGTGCTTTTATTGCACTCGTGCAGTTCACGTGTAGCAACTGTGCCACAAAGATGGTGCAGCAAGCCATGCCTAGTATTTACCTTTCTTGCCTCGTATGTCTCAAACTGCCGTTTCACGGTTTGCGTTGTCAAAGTTCTGGCCGTCTGTCTTTGACGACTTACCAAGTAGAAACCATCCTTTCACCCCCATGTTTACTGTTAACATGTTTTCCACTCATCCAAGCAGGTAACCTGCCACCATTCTGGTTGCCTCATTGGGCAACCTGTTCTGCCACCCTATCTGGAGCACGAGCCTCAATGTTACTCTGCGGATGAATTCTTCCGCGCGGGTCCTCCAGATAATCTGTGGACCCTGCGGTTGCACGGCTTCCGCTTCAGACTCGGTCTCCGCCTCGCTCTCCGCTTCGGAATCCTGAGGGAGTACCCACCCCTTATCTTTTTCATGTGGACGGACAGGTCCACTGTGAAGAGCTTTGGATGCACGTGCTCCCGATACAGTCGTCCGTATTGAAGCCAGCTCCAATAAAGCGCAACGAGCTTCCTCTCATTAGTGGGTTTCAGGGGGTTTCCAGGAACAACCTCTTCGCAATGGAGGATTAAGTTCCATGGAGCAGTGTAGGAGGGGGTGTGGCCTCCAACAGACCATGAAACCACTTGGAGAATCGCTGGCACTGGTGAAGCACCATCCACAGGCAGGCAAGTGGATTGATGCACGGAAATTCTCGGGTGCGCCCATCTTTCCAATGCAATCGTCGTAAAGAGAGATCCCATGGGAGTGTGCAATCTCATCTTCTCCAAAAACGCGTTGATCATTTCATCATACTTGATCTACATTTTGTAATTATAAGTATGGCTCAGCATCAAACACCCCAAAACAAGGCAGATAAGGTGGGGATGGGTCAATACCTATATCTGGAGGACGAACCATCACTTGCCAATCTACCAGCTAGTTGCAGCTAGTTGCGGCTAGTTTGGGGCTCACCAATGGTACCAGGGTTCTGACGTTTTGATCCATAGCTAAGTTTTCCAAAAAACTTGCACCGTTCCGTTCTCTGCAGCTGCAGCTCTTAACAACTATAACTGGCTTATAGTACAACCTTAGTTGCAGGAGTTGTAATCTCATCTATAATTCTTCAGGGCTACAACCGTAGATTGTAATGAACTTTACCCACAATGGCCGGGCAACGTATTAGTTTGAAACTAAACGGTTGTATTTTGAAACTAAACAGTTGTATTTTGCAACTGATATTTTGATACTTCACGGTTGTATTTTGCAACTGACCAGTTGTATTTCGGAACCCGGCCTTTTCTCTGAAACTTGTTTTTTGAAACTCCCAAAGTTTCCCGTGCACCAGATCACCAGCCCAGTGTGCACACGGAGGATTCTGTCTCTTTACCTCTCCCAAGATTTCAGTAGTCGGCTCATGGTCACGCGCAAGCAAAGAGACATCTCGGTGTTTGTATAGAGCGCATGCAGCAGCTCAAGCAATACCCCCCACCCCATCTCGAGCGTGGCATCACGTAAGTGCGCAGCTTGATCCAATGTTAGCAGACTAGGAATTGGCGTAGGAATAGCTGCGGAAAGTTAGAGACGGTAGTTTCCAAATACGAGTTGCGCAAGAAGAGTTGCGAAATACGATAAATTAGTTCCGAAATACCAGTTGCGCAATCCTATAGTTGCGCAAGAATAGTTGCGCAAGAATAGTTGCGCATGCGCAATACAACCAAATAGTTGTGCAATACTAACGAATAGTTTCGCAACATTAGTTGCGCACTCCAAGACAGTTTCGCAATAGGACTTTATCCCACCACAAGGGCCCCCGGTTCCCCTGCGGCACCCAATCGGGCATGTTGTACCTGGGCATCGCAGGTACACGTCATGTCACGGCGATATGTTCAAAGATGGGTGGGGTTTACCAGTTTACCTTCTGGTAATTTCTCAGTTTGCTACGGAAACCATAAGCCATTGCTCATGTGGTTCAATGATTTACCCTCTGGTAAACTAACATAGCGAACTGGATAACCACCATTTTTAATAGGTAGATCAACTATAAATGGCAATTTTCAATAGGGAACCGATCAAAAATAACAACCAGACGGTAACAATATCACCCAGGCGATGAACACATAATGGGATATGAATGGTATTCCTTAGTGATAACGGGATATATACAACCAGCCATTTCATTCTTGAATGTGTCTAAAGAGTTGGTCTGCGAATCATTTAATGCTGATATAATGTGTACTGTACTGGAATATGGTGATAGTGGGAGAAACCAACAATATCCCACTCGGTGTGTCTGAAAATGAAATAATTTAGCCCCAATTGATTCCAATTGATGGCAACTTTGATAAGAATTGTCATGGAACAGCAGAGTTTCAGACAACTCATATATTCATGATGTCTTATTCAAGAAAATGCAATCAACAATGCAGCCAGTGGGAAAAGGATATCGATGAGGTCTTCATCTTTACTGGTCGACTATGCTGAAGTTTTGTCCAATAGTTTAACTACCCATGCTCAGTCAACAAAATAATGAGTTTATTGCCGCGTTGATTGGCAGTATGGTTGAAATCCATTTTATCGTTGGGCAACTTGAACCCTCTCAGAGGAAAATATAAATATGTATATATATGTATATATGTATATATGTATGTATGTATATAAATATCCAATCCCAGTCGGCAAAGCACAAATTTCTCAGCAAAAATCACATTTGAATAATGTTTTCTTGGCTCATTCATGTCTTGAAAAAATCCATGCCTGCTTTAAGGCGAACACTTACGTTCGAAAGCCTTCATAACTCCGCTGTTGAATGGTCAACATCAACGCTGGTTGGTGGTTGAGCCTACCCCTCTTAAAAATATGAAAATCAAATGGGATTATTGTTCCCAATATATTATTGGAAAATCAAATTCATGTTTGAAACCACCAACTAGAACGTATTGTATCTTCGATGATCTTCTTATTTACCCTCCAGTAAATTTATATAGATATGGAGCAACCATATTGCCATCCATATTCCAATGAAATCTGGTTCCAAGGAACAACTCACCAAGCAAGTAGGGGATGTTTCACAAGCTGAGAAAAAGGTTTATTACTAGATGATTCACAAGATTCCTTTCTGGATTGTATACTGTCCGTAGCTTCATGGTTATAGCTTTAGCTATAACTCGTTCACTAAAGTAAGTACATCCACAAAACGATATGGAAAAAAAAGATATGGAAAACCCATAATTTGTAGATCACTTTCCTTGAAACATGGTTCTGCATGCGCCTTGTTGTTTTGCCTTCGTTGCTCCTCCCTGTCACCAACGTGCTTCCATTGCACCCTTGTACTCATTGAGTTGTTTCCCCCTTCAGGGGAAATCACCACTATAACTGGTTGGTGGTTTCAACCCCTCTGAAAAATATTAGTCAATGGGAAGGATTATCCCATATATTATGGAAAAATAAAAAATGTTCCAAACCACCAACCAGTTATTTATGGGATGTTTTTCTCAACAGGAATAAAACAAATGTGATTTCCCCGCAACATTTTTGTTATATAAGCAAATATGATCTACAGTACAACCACCTGGAAATACTTTTCTATCTTTTAGGGAATGGTTTTGCCCATATTTCAATATATTTCAATCAATCAAACCACCGTTCCTACAATGTGTTGCCTCGTTAACAATAGACATATCTACCATAAGTCCTAGTGAAATTAGAGTGATGTTCACCAACCTAGTCATAAATCAGCTATATATATCCATATAAACGTCATTCATATCTTTCTTAGTTTTCCGATGGGGCACCGTTCTTCGTGAATCTTTTGCCACGTTGCTCCAGATTGGCCATGACCAGCGCCATGCCACTGCCGCTGCCGGTCACCGTCAGTGGCATCGCGCCACTTGTCACCGGGGGAGAGAGGCTTTGCAGCACGTCCATGTTCCTCGGGGGCCCGCAGGGCCCGCAGGGCCCGCAGGGCACAGGGCCTTTTTGATCCCTTGTCATAACAAAAACATTGGGAAAATTATCTTTATATATATATGTACATGCTAACCCCCCCAAAACCTACTACCGAAAATACTGTAAATACCAGTCAAAGTCATAAGAGAGTAGGTTTTTTTGGGCGGGTACCATATATATATATATATTCCAAATGTGGAAATTGTTGAAACATTCTGCTGAACCATAGATCTTTGGGAAAGACCCCCTACAGACCTATATCATAGATTTTAAAAGAAATATATACCTAATAGTACCAATTGGCACACCAATTTCTGCCCATTCAGCTTTTGATCACTGTTTTTTGGGGGGGTGCGGTCGCCCTATTGGCAACTCATCCCGGCCTCTACCCTCCGGTTAAACATGGCTTGCTTGACACTCCTCCATTTATAATCTATGGATTACAGATGATTTTCCCAGCTAGAAGCCTCTATTTACAGAGGATTTCTCAACGTTTGAATACTGAAGGCTAGTTTCCATGTTTGTTTGTTTTGGAGTCCTGTAGGCCTCCAGTAGCAGAAACAGCAGCTGAACGCAAACTTTTGCGTTCGAGGAACCCAAACATGCAAATAATGGAGTGCAACTCGGGCGCGATAAAGTGCTAGTACCCCTGTTACAGGAATCAATAACCCCCCAAAGCTTTATGACTCTTTATGATCATCATGACCTAAAGATCTTGTCACTTTTTCTTGACATATCATCCAAACAAAACAGGAAATCCAAGCGGGAATCATGGCATTCTACATAGAGCGCGGCTGTTTCACCTTGTTGGAAATCACTTTCTGGAGTGTCGTTGGACATCATTGAATCCCCATGATTCGGAACGCAAACGACGCTTCAGCTTCACCAGCTTCAACAACTAGTATAACTAGTGGTGTTTCTGGCTGCAAAATGTCATCATTTGCCAAGCTGAATTTCTGGTTGGTGGTTTTAACCATCTCGAAAAATATGAAAGTCAATGGGAAGGATTATCCCATATATGAAATGGAAAATAAACATGTTGCAAACCACCAACCAGATTTAGCACATGTGCATTTAAGTGCTGCATGCTTGTTATGCGACACATGACCACGTCTTGAAATGTTTGACGTTTTTGGTGGCAGCTTGTCAACTTGGGATCACCACAAGAGAACCATCATCCGACATCTTCACAATTACCTATTCTATGAGTTTTACATGTGAATTCAGATCTGGAAATCACTGGTTTTGCATGGTTTTGCAGAGTTTTCGATATCGTCTTCTTAACATTGCCAATCAGCCAGAGGGCCCCTGCAAAAAATGGACCAAATTCTTGGCTGGTGAGTAAGTAGATATTCCCATTTTCATACCAAAAGACTAAAGGCTTAGTAGGTATTCATCTAAAATTGACCTAGCATATGGGAATCTAATATGGTATATATGGGAATATAGATATATATATATAAAGTATCCATGTAAGATTGACCTAGCAACAGCAGCCCCTTTTTCAAGCCCAAGATTCTGCGCTGTGACTTGCAGAGCTTCTTGGAAATTCTGGCCGTCTTTCACCTGTGAGAACATCCTCACCCCAAACAGCAAGACTTGAGGGTTTCGTCCCTACAGTTATGGCCATGGCTATTAGCTAAAACTGGTTATTTCTATGGGGAAAACATTCTATAAATGGGGTTTTCTTAGTACTTATAACTGGTATTTCGGGCCTTAACTGTAAAAGGGGATTGATTCAAGAAAACAGCCATTTGCAAAAAACTCGCAGTATCAAGGTACAGTATCTTGCAGCTATTTCACTTCGACCAAAAAAAAAAGGACCAGCCACTAATAGTGTTTTACTAGTTTCCAAGTCATAGTTTCTTCAAATTCAATGCATGTTGAGTTTCGAGGCCCCAGAAAGACGGTAGCTGGGTTTTTTCACTGTTTTAACCAGCTGGGTCTAGCCAGAGATTGCGGTCCCGTCCCGTTGCCAAGCACCAACTTTGAACATCATCCAACTAAGGTTCACTTTTTGCTCCAGGATGTAAATGCATGTACCATCTGGTTATTTAACATAGCCATGGAAAATCCCTTGTAAATGGGGTTTTAATGGGAAAATCATCTATTTCTATGGGCCATCTATACCATGGCGAACTGTTAGTCATAACCAGAGGGTAAATTTCCATGCCCGAGGTCACACTTGACATGTCCCTTGTTCTGGAGAAACGACATGACCTGGGTTCCTTTTTTAAAAATGTGGATGCCACAGAAAATGGCACCAAAATTGGTGAGCCATGACATCATGACATCAGCATGACATTTTAAGGGGTTCCTAATTGACATTTGAACCAGCCCTACATGTTGTGTATTGAATCTGGGTAAATGTTCGAATATATTCTTTATCCAAACATCATCAAACCATGTACCCTCTGGTAATTTAACATAGCTATTGAAAATAGCAGTTTATAGTGAGTTTTCCGATAAAAAATGGTGATTTTCCATAGTTATGTTAGTTTACCAGAAGGTAGATAGACGAGATGATTCCTCCAATCCTTACAATCACTGAACAAGTGAGTTATGATGAAATGGGAAAATAGATTATATATCCCCAATTCCATTAGATAAAAAAAAACAGATGATCATCATTTTCCCATAGCAATTTTCCCTATTCAAAATGGTGTTTACCCACATTTCCCGATTTTCATCTCCATGTTATAACCATTCTTGGTATACAATGTGGCAAACCCAAGAATCATCAATCAATACCATGTTATCAAGGGCTGACATATTCCCTATTCAATAAACATTCCTAAATCATTTTTCATTTCATGGGATAATTCCCTTTTCAAAATGGCAAAAAGAAATGAAGTAAAACATAATGATCATCATTTTTCCATCTATTTTCCCTATTCAAAATGGCGTTTTACCCACATGACCCGATATGAAATTCCAATAGATAAAACATTGGATAACCATCATTTTCCCACACATTTTCCCTCTTCAAAATTGCTAAATTTGGGGGTATGCCCTATCATTATCCCATAGCCTATCAGTATATTATGCCATTAAAAAAACACTATTACCCAGTATATCCCATATCATATATCTATCTATCCAGTTGAGGTTTATTCAAAAGACCATATTTCTTGACAGCCAGGGTGAAGTCGCCATCGCCTCCAGCGCCACATCCACGCTCTGCCCCGCGCTGATGGCATACGTCGCCAGGGCGTTGAGTGCCACCACCGTGTCCTTCGCTGCGGCGCTGCCGTCGGGCAGGAAGGTCAAAGGAGAGGACAGGAGATCAACGTTGGAAAAACAAAGATGTTGTTTGAGCCAAAATTTGGTTTAGTATATCTCAATGTATTTTGATGTATAATTCGGAACATGCGGGATACATTTAACAGAACGGCCCCTCATGGGGGAGTGAGAAAAAGACTCAATACTGTGGGTTTGGTTGACAGTTCATGTGTGCAAAGATTAAACCCGCTATCAATTAGTGTCAACTAATTTACATGTTTTTTTAATCAACAGTTGATTAGGTTTTAAAAAAAACCATCAACATTTTTGTGCGGCTTAATGTTTTTATTACTACCTCTCAAAGGCTTGAACTCACAGTAGATAGTCTATGATTTATTTCCTGCATCACCAAGCTGGCCAGGCTGGCCGAGCTCAGGCTTCATCTGGATGAATTTCAAATGATGCAAAGAGGTGCATGATCGACAGGATGGTGCCCCCCACTGATGTGCTTAACAAAAATCACCATCCATTCTCTGGTAAACTAACATAGCGAACAGGACAATCACCATATTTAATAGGTAAATCAACTATTTCTATGGGCCATTTTCAATAGCGGACTACCAAATTCCGGAGGGCAACTAGTTGTTTATATCTACCATAAACATCCAATTTCCAGAGTTAATTCAGCAACTTTTCTAAGGCAACCGAACGCAACAAACAACGAACGGGGGCCCCATCCGACAAACCATCCATTTAAGGGGAGATTTTTCATGCTCGTTTTCAGGCTCTCATCAATGGGAGATCTCCAGGATCCAATACATAGAGGTACGTAAACGTACCATATGTTTGGCCATATTTTGGGGGTTATATCATGTTATATCTCCTTACATAGGCCTAAAACATAGGCCACACATATATGGTACTTGGTGGCTCATCCCACGAATCGCAAGTGGGTTATAACCGCAGTTATAAATGGGATAAGTAGGGTTAATCCATTTATGACTGGGGTTAAAACCCACTTACGATTCGTGGGATGAGCCACCAAGTACCTCCAATAAATCGGTTCCTGTTGCATGGCCATTGATCTCATTGATCTCAGGTTCCAGCCTCCTATTTGCGATCATCCTCATGAAATGTTTGGGATGTCGTTAACCTGGTTTATCCCAAATGTTCCATTGATGTATCCTATGTTAGTGGGAAAATCGGAAAACAGTGGCAAAATCATCTATTTATGGAGTTTTATAGGGATAGAGGGATGTAATGGAAGTATAACTTTGGTAATTTAATAGTTTGCTATCGAAAATGAACCATGTTTCACATTGTTTTACCGTTTTTAAACACGGTGATTTTCAACAGCAAACTGTTAAATCGCCAGAGGGTAGCATTGAACCCCACAAATTGCTGTTGATCATCCTCCACATCCTATTTTTGTTCAAGGTTCAATGTTTCTTTTCAGAAGTGTATTTGGACCATCAACGCCAATCAACGTGAAAACATGAACAAGATTTGAACCGTCTATCAGCAAAGTCGCCATCTGGTTATCACACATAGCAAGGTAAAAAAATACGTGTTCAATAAGAACATCATCGAAAATATCAAACTGTGGGAATTTTATCATGAGCATCTGTTTGAACATGACAAGTATAAACTCTTTTCACGTGATAACCCCATTGCTATCATATTGACATTGCTCTTTGATATCATTCCATGAGGCAATGTGTCAAGATAAACATGAATATCAAAACATTTGTAATTCAATTGATAGTAGTATCATACGATACATGAAAATATCATACGAATTGTATGTATCATATTATGATATTGAATATCCATACATCAATGATACATGACTAATCACTATATCGTGCAAAATTCAGCAAATAGTGGATCAATCATTGATGTGATCCATGAGAAACACTTTCACTTTCACTTTCACTGGCGTCGAAAGGTCCATGCCTTGCAGCCTACTTGCAACATTCTCGAATTAAAGCCAAAAGCTTCAACCCTGATAATCCGGCAACCAGGAAGCGTCTTGTCTGATTGTCGAACAGTCAACTGCGATCTCTTTGATCCAGGACTGGAGGGGAAGCGGCACAAAAGGTGCCTGGCGGGTCAACCTAGCGCGATGGTTGCGCAAGAGTTGCGCCGCAATGGCCTGTGCAAGACCAGCGGACAGCCTAGATGGGTATTCCTTGTGGACGGCAGTACGAAACTGTCCTGCTTCGTCAACCCCTATAGCAGCAGTCACGGGCCTCACAGCATCAGGGTCAGCATGCGAGAACAGATCGCCAATGAAATGAGGCATCCTCAGGGTCAGTAAGCCTGTCGGCTTAACAGAAGCTGCACCAAAGCGCCACTGCGCAACTTCATGAAGACGCACATCCGGATGCCTACGGAAAATGTTCATGATCGCGCTTCTCCAGATAGATGGATGATGTGGCTGTCTCGGTGTTCCTGGGTGTTCCTCAATGTAGATTCCGCCAAAAACCAAATGGCACGCAAGTGTCCAGATAGTCTGGAGATAAAAGGCGCTGCCCGCACGCGTCTGCTTGAGCTCCCGCATCTTCCGGTGGTCAAGTCCGAAGAGCTGCATGGCCGTTCGGAGAGGGCGGGGCCATCGGTGATGTTGTAGTTCAGGAGGTGGTTCGGTCCATCGCGCTGACGAAAAAGTCTCGCAGGGATGACCCGAAATGGTCGCCGCCACAAAGCCGGAGAGGTAGGCCTCCTGTAGCTTAGCCCATGTCTCTGAACGCTGATCTAGGTTGCCCAAGACCGGCGAAATAGCCGTGTCAAAGGATAAGATGGTTGGTTCGTAAAAAAACAACACATGACACTGGTTGGTTCGTAAATATTCCTACTTGGTGGCTCATCCCCCGAATCGTAAGTGGGTTATAACCCCAATTATAAGTGGATTAATCCTACTTATCCCATTTGTAACTGGGGTTATAACCCACTTACGATTAGTGGGATGAGCCACCAAGTATGTGTTCCCCCAAAAAATGTGGTTGAAACGGTCATAAACCATCCATGATGGTTCACCTTATGATGGATCCGGGGATGGCTTATTATTCTTTTACCATGTTTTACCAACATTATAAGTTACAGAGAGAACCCCAGATAGCCCCAGTAAACTCAGTAGAATTCCCGTAGAAAAACCCATCAGGCTGTTCTTCGCTTGGGGATCAACATTGGGCTCCTGTGTGGAGCTGAAGCCTCCTGCGGCTGTGCGCCTGCGGGCTTTTTGTGGGAAAGCAGGTGTAAGTCAGTGAAATAACCCCCTTATGGAGTTCCGATTCCATTTAAGCCCCCAATTACAATCTTTGGGATTGATTCATATGGGCTGATTATTACAAAAAGATGGGTTGAATCTCAAAAAGACTTACAATTCCATAGAAATAACAAGACATAAGCATAGAAATAACTGCTATTTCGCGGCTGAACTGTCGGGTCCCATGCTGATAACACAGAAAGTCTTATTGTGACTATGGGCCAAAGGTCAAAATCCATAATTGTTCCATATGGATCTGGTTGGTGGTTTTAACGGTTTTAACCATCTTGAAAAATGATGGAGTTCGTCAATGGGAAGGATTGCATCCCATATATGAAATGGAAAATAAAAGCCATGTTCCAAACCACCAATCAGGGAACCATTATTCTTCATTAATAGTTATTAACCATCACTAACCACTATCATTCATCAATGATTAACCATTATTAATCAATATTAAACCATCCATTCTATTCCATCACTGCCAACCAATCATCCAATCTATGGCTTAAGACGTCCCTGGAAAATTACGGCGGACCATGATCCGAGTCCTTGGAGCCTTGGAGGTGACGACCCCCAGGTGCTTTTTGCGGTTCGTTATATCGAATGTTTCCCCTGAACCAGAGTTAACTCACCAACTTATGAAACAACTTACCTAGGGGTCTCACCTTGTGGACAAGAAAAAACTTTTCACATGTTTTTACTATCCATAGTGAGAAGGTCCCCGTTCATCGTATAGTGTTTGGTGGCTTAATTCTCCTCACAAATATGGTCGTCAGCTGGGGTCATCATCCGCGGTAGGACGGAAAAAAATACATCTTTCAAACCACTAAGCAGATCACTGTTCCTTGGATATACGCTCTGGTAATCAAACTTTGCGAGTCCCCTATAAATAGAGGTCTTAATGGGGAAAAAACAACAACAAATGGTGGATTTTCTAGCAAACCATGTTTGATGACACTGGAGGGTATCGACATTTTTAAGGGACACATTGCCAGATTTAGTTGTCCCAGTCCTTGGGGCTGAACATTTTTTTCTATTTGGACGCTCCTTGATCAGGTGGATGGCAAGTGAAGCATAATTATATGTGACATCATCATACGGAACCCCGTTATAAGTCGGACCTTGTAGGTTAGACCACAGCTGCCACATGAGGCATGCTACTAGTATAACTTAGTCAGGGAACATCCAAGTAGTTGTATGCCCAGTTTTTGTTGTGCGATTTCAATTGGTTTCTTGTATCATATCTCCGCAATTTGTGGCATGCGATAATATCAAGTTATGATTTTTAAACTTGATTGTTATTGGTGATAAACCATCAAAAACCAGCACTAACCCGGTATGTAAAATTTATGGGATGCAGGAGCTCGAGGTTTCCCTTGGAACAATCGGCCTCGTCTTGAACGGGCTCCCGGGGAGAAAAATCATGAGATCAAGGTGAAGAAGTTGAAGAAAACATGGCTTTGTCTGAAAATATGGTACCTCCAAATCCATTGGTTAATCATCATTTCCCCTATTAAAAGTACTTGGTGGTTCATCCCACGAATCGTAAGTGGGTTATAACCCCAATTATAAGTGGATTAACCTACTTATCCCATTTATACCTGGGGTTACAACCCACTTACTAAGTGGGATGAGCCACCAAGTACCTTTTTGGGGGTATACACCATTTTCAGACAGACCCACATAGCCCATAGCTATGAGTCAAAGTTCATCAAGGTACCATCCGTGCCCATCCACGCGCTGCTCCGAGCGTCTACAAGTGGCCAGTCTCCTTGCATGGGACCTCACAGCCCTATCACAAAGTGGGATCCAGAAATGCCTTCCCGTCGTTCATTTCGTACTCGGTGAGCCATATATCATCGAACATCAAAGACTCCCCTCTGAAGAGAACATGCTTCACAGTATCCACGCTTTCGAAGTAGAATAGCCATCTCCGATTTGCCAAAACCACTCATCAACCAATAATCATGGCCATCCCCATCGTATCCTCGCAACCATTACAAGGTGGGCTCCCCTAGAAAGCTAAATTACTCTACAGCTAGGTGAATTCGATGGTCTATGACAGATATATCGACCTAATGGGGTGTACAAACCAACTTATAACTGGGGGGAAATCTTACCTATACAGTATAGACATAGACCCGTCATTTTTGACATCTGTGAAAAGATGAATATGGGCCACTTTTCAAATTTTCGAAATCTAAGTTAGTTTAATGGAGAGTACGCAATTGTTAGTTACATGTTATTGTGAAAATCCACCATTTATAGAAGATCTCCCCTACTAAGACCTCCATTTATACAGGATTTCCTAGCCAGCCACGCTTGATCACAGAGGGGACGCAGTTATTGGATCACTTGGAGGACCCGGGTTTGTTTTTGTCCCCGATGGGTGATTCCACTTGTGGGTGAACTGACCCCAGCTACTAAGCATGTTACCCTCTGGTAATGACTAACAGTTCGCGAACTTGAAGCCATGGCCATAGATTTATAGTTGATTTTCCCATTACAAATGGTGATTTTCCACTTCGCTATGTTAGTTTACCAGAGGGTAAGTACAAACCCGTCAATATGTCCCATGAATATTCCAGTAAAGTATATCACCATTAAACCACTATTCTTGTGAGTTAAATTACCATAAAATTACCCGAGGGTAATTTTTGGCAGTTAAATCCGAATTATGTTTCAGAAATAATCCCGTTAGACCCCTATTTGTTGATGGCAAAACCTCCTATTAATTACTAACACCCACTAGATAAACCATTAATACTCTATTCTATCTCCATTAAACCACCATTTGGTGATCAACATTGCCAATAAAATGGTGGTTCATGGATGATCGCCAGTCGTGGTTAATCCTAGTATATATATATAATAATAATATGTCTATTATACAATTCCAGTTTCCCAGTGGATATATATCCTATACAATATGTCTATGTCACAACGACTGAACCCACAATGTGGCCCCTAGTAAATGTAGCTATAGGTACCATAGACCAGTGAAATTGGAGCATATTGGAGCTATGTGAACCCCAACTTGTCGCAATAACTCGTGGCCGTTTCCGGGGACCCCACTTTGCACAAGGTGGTGCCTCCCCAGTTATAAGTTGGTTTATAATCCCACTAACTAGTTCGATATATCTACCATAAGTCCAAACGTGAAATTAGAGTTATAAACAAACTTAGCTATCGACCGGTGGCCCCACTTTGAAGGGATCCAGTAAACCAATCTGTTTCAACCGCTGAAGCCCATCCCATCCCGGTCGCGGTCGCCTCTCCAAAAGCCACCGTACCGCCTGAAAGGCTTCACCCAATCGATCTGCGAGGGTCAGCGCCAGTAGGCCGTAGCCTGTCATCCTCGGTGAAGTGCTTTGTGGTCTATAACTTGCTTGGATTCATGGAAACATGTAGATTATGCTGGCTTATTAATAGAAAAAAGGGCTTACAGTATCTAGATTAGGGATTCTAGACTAGATTTTGGATATTAGATGGTAAAATAAATACCTGATATCTATTGACATCTGATATTCTATCGTATAATAAATAATCTATAAACATCCAATATCTTTTAAAAGATTCTATAACTATATCAATGGCCATTTCAGAAACCTAAATTGGAGGTACCTATTATATATAAGGCCTATGCAAGGCCTATGTAAGGGGATCTACCCCCCCAAAAATGGCCTTATATGGTACAGCACCTCTATTTTAGGATCCTGGAATTCCCATTGACTATAGGTTTATTAATACCATCTGGTTTTGGATTTATAGATTATTCAACTTACCAGGGTCATTTCTACGAAATCGTGACAAATTGACGCACTTAAATAACTGACCTGGGAGAATTCCGTGTTTCATTTCAGGTACCTGAATTAAAGGTCCCCCCATATCTAAGGCCTATATGTAAAGGCAAATTTTCAGGGGATATGCGCCCAACTTTCAGGCTGTATATGGTCCACTACCTGTATTTTGAGGGGTTGAACCTGCTTGGATATGCGATGGACATAGCTAATCATTGGTTAACTAGTAGGCAACAATGGCGATTAAATGGTGGTTAAGCGGTGGTTCAATGGTGAAGGATGATGAATGGATATGGGGTATATCCATGGATAGCTGGGGTGAACCGTGGAAAATGGGTAGTTAACTATAGAAAACATATTGATTAGTGGTATGCTTGATCATAAGGTTTGCTGAGGAATATCTTCATACTTGAAACAGTGGGTTTATTAGCACCATATGTGGCTGAAACCTGCAGATTTTTCCAACCAATTCTGGGAATATATTATATATACATATATCTGGTTAAATTATAATTTTTCACTAACCTGAATAATAAGGCCATTTGGGGATGATTCCCCGAATCCTAAACATGATTCCAGTGAGGGAGAACAGTGAGGTCGTTATAATTTACCCAGATATATTCTACTTTCCCATGAATAGTTGGAACTTTTCAGCCACGTTGTCCAGAGAGCCATTGAATCATATGATGGTTGTTTATCCTGATATATTTCCATCTACAAGGGATGTACCACTAAGGCAACCCCGAGAAAGATGGACAAGTGATATCAGTGATATCCAATCCCAAAAAGTGTCAAATTACGTTCCTATTTGGGGGGTTGCTACAGGTAATTCTATGATATTCTACGTATCTATGTATCTTTGTATGTATGCATGTATGCATGTATGCATGTATGTATTTATGCATCTATGTATCTATGTATGTATGTATGTATGTACGTAGGTGTGTATGTATGTATGTATGTATGTATGATTGTATTGTATTGTATTGTATTGTATTGGTATTGGTATTGGTATTGGTATTGGTATTGTATTGTATTGGTATTTGTATTGTGTTGTGTTGTATTGTGTTGTATTGTATTGTATTGTATTTGTTTTGTATTGTATTTGTATTGTATTGCATTTGTATTGTATTGTATTTGATTGTATTGTATTGTATTGTATTGTATTGTATTGTATGTATTGCATGTATGTATGTATGTATGTATGTATGTGCACATGATATATATATATATATACACATAAATCATTGTAAATCTGTGTGTGCCGGTTATATACTAGACTAATGTACTGTGTGATGCTCCACAACCGAGTTGGTTTATGGTGGATATAGCTGGGTGGGTGAACATGAACCCACTTAAACCGAAAGCTAACATGGAAGATCCATCAGGCGCCAGGCTTCGAAAGAATAAATCTCTTCCGGAACTGCTGAATGAATAGCTCGCAATGACAGAGAAGCCACCGTCAGCGTGTCTCATGGTCTCGCATGCGACATGTCGTCGATCCGGCGGCATCGAATGCTTCGGCAATGCGAGACTTTGGAAGACAAAACAACACAAGACAGCTGTGTCCGCCACCCAGCTTTCCCATGTATGTCCTCGCCCGCCATGACTGGGCTTGGTGCCAGAGCATATCCGCCACGACTGGGATTCTTGTCCCGTTATATCCCATCACCATCTGATTTCACAACTGTGTACAGTACAAGGGGAGAAATCGTGGGAAAATATGAGAACATGGAATATAATATCCATTCAAAGTGCACGCAAAAGTGCAGATGAATTTGTGACAATTTCTGTAGACCCTGAGGCAATCGAACGTTGCACTGGGAAATCCATGATAAATGGGCATGGTAAAATCATCGGCAAAAATTGTGGATTTGCAAACCATGCTTGATTGAGGGCTTATCAACTACCAACAACCACAGTGAATGCTTACTATCTATCTATTAATGGATGGTTACCTTCCACTATCCCAATGACTAAATCTGGTTGGTGGTATACCTACCCCTCTGAAAAATATTAGTCAGTTGGGAATATTATTTCCAATATATGGAAAGTCATAAAACATGTTCCAAACCACCAACCAAATATATTCACTTAACGCTGATCAAACGCACATCCAGCTGGAACCAAGCAGCTCGATATCCAAGGCCTTTCCGTCACCTGGAGATACCCGGCTGCGTCATGCAATGATCATCCTGCTTTTTAGTTTTACCCTCTGGTAATGACTAACAGTTAGCTATGGTATAGATGGACCATAGAAATAGATGTTTTACCAAACTTAAAAATGGGTGGATGTTCCATAGTTATGTTCCAAACCACCAACCAGATTAGAAAAGTTACCGTCTGGTTATTTAACAGTTTGCCATGGAAAATGGCAAAATTATAGATGGTTTACCTATAACTTAAAAATGGGTGGATTTTCCATGGCGAACTGTGAGTCATAACCAGATGGTAATTCCCAAACACATGACAAGCCTACTTGATGGCGAACTACCCACGAATCGTGGGCTCGTGGGTTAGTTCACCCCAATTATCAGTGGATTAACCCGCTCCAAAAATCCCATGTCAATCACTGGGGTGAAATAACCCACGAGCAACCACGATTCGTGGGTAGTTCACCACCAAGTAGCAACCACCAAAATAAGTGGATCGGTGGGAAACCTGGAAACAGCGCTGTACAAAAAAGGCGCTCTTTTGCATCCTGCAAACCCGCGGCTTTCGGCAGATTCGAATGTTACCCTCTGGTTATTTAACAGTTTGCCATGGTATAGATGGCCCATAGACATAGATGGTTTACCGAACTTGAAAATGGTGATTTTCCATAGCTATGTTAAATAACCAGATGGTATCTTTTTTTGGAAGATCAACACAACTTGATGTAACCCGCACCAACAGCTATAATACAGCGGTTGTTTGCGTCAACCCAGCTGGAAAACACTACAGTAGTCATTGTGGATCATCATTCTAGGTAGGTTTGAACATGAAACCAGATTTGACATATCCAACAGCGGTATTTGTCTCAAGTGGGTAATTCCAATGATTATCATTTTTCCCACTTAGATTGCCATTTTGGTGTATACTGGGATAAACCTATACTGTAAGTAGTGGACGTTAGAAAGGCGCCATTTTATTCTACTTTTCCGTTGCGGTGCCCTTCCACCAAGTTATTGTGTGTTACTATCATCTGGTTGGGAGACTCCTAGTAGCTCCTTCGCTCCTAGTTTAAAAGGGAATATGGAGGTTTCCTAAAATGGGGGTACCCCTAAATCATCCATTTTAGGATTTTCCCTTATAATCCATGCATTTTTGGGTATACCCCATTTATAGAAAGCCCTATATGGATAGCCAATGGCTTCTGAGCTCCCTCCTAACCATCTGACTTCCATCAACCTATCCCCCAGACCCCAACGTCTTCCGTCTCCATCTTCACAGATGTACCAAAACACCTCAAAAAATCAGTGCACAGTTATCTGGTTTAGTTGACTGTTATACAATACATTTATATCCCATTCATCTCCGGATTACATTGGTGGTGAACATATCATTTTTTTGATCATTATCAATATCATATCTGGTTGGTAGTTTGAACCCATCTTGAAAAATATGAAAGTCAATGGGAAGGATTATCCCACATATTATGGAAAATAAAAGCCATGTTCCAAACCACCAACCAGGTTATGTAGGAACATGAAAAAATCTTACTCTCTTACTTCCATCGACCTCTCAGATGTACCAACATCAGCCTAGAGAATAGAAACCATCTAACCGTATTTCACCCCTATGAATCGTTGGCGAAAAAAATCCGTTTTGTGCCCATGGCCACAGCGCCATTTTCTGCACCTGCATTGGATGAGTGCGACCAATAACGGTAAAGGCCAGTGGTGGAGGATTTGGACAGCACCTCTCATGGCGCCACTGGATGGGGCTGAGAAAATGGACGGGAAAACCATGGAAAACCCTATGGAAAAACCACCAAAATAAATCGAGTGGCTTTTGAAATAGCAATTTCATGTGGTAGATCTCATTTTCACATCCACCTGGTTGCGGTTTTAACTTTCCCAAAGCCGGAAGTTTCCGTCACTCTTTTGTGGTGTTTTTTTGGGGTCAGTAACGTGTTTCTGTTCCAAAAGTAGTAATGTTGGAAACCAAATCATAACCTTCGAATTTCGGAGGGTTCAAACAAGCCATGTCTGCTAAAATTGGGGATGGATTATTCTTGGGTTTAATATGCCAGCCAATCAGGATCAACATTGATCAACCGACTTGGGCTCTGTTATCTGCAGGAAAGTCTAAGTGGAAAATCATACCCCGTTAAAATCGGCTTTCCCCCAGGAGAAGGGGTGAAGCCGCGCTCTTCTTTGCGCTCTTCCTTTGAAACAGCCCCTGACAACTCTCCATAGCCACCCCAAACCTGTAACTAAGGACACAATCAAAGGATCATTTCCCCTACTAACTATGATTATAGTGAGGTCGCAGTGAGGTCGTTATAATTTACCCTAATTTACCCAGATACATGAGGCAAAGCACTTGAGCAGTGTTAAAACGTGACATCCGCATGTCTGTTGGCTAAACACCACACATTCAATGTTTAAAATTCAAGGTTTGATAAACACATATTTCAAGGGCCAACATTCTTTGTTATCCATATAATATACCCTCTGGTAATTTAACATAGCTATTGAAAATTGCGATTTATACTTGATTTACCCATTAATAGCATGATGATTTTCCATAGTTATGTGAGTTTACCAGAGGGTAGTTGCCAACGCAAATTTTCACAACACATATTTCTGGGTAAATTAAAATAATTCACTAACCTGAATTAAGGCCATTTGGGGATGCTTCCCCTTATTAACCATGATTCCAGTGAGGTCGTAGTGAGGTCGTTATAATTTACCCAGATACATCTACTCCTTAAGTGGTATATACCCATAGGGATCCATGGTGCTGGTATATATGCTAACACAAAGGGGGTATATTGATGGGATCCATGTTACCATATATAGCACCATGGATCCTATGGGTTATTGAATCTCACCATTATGTTCCTAGTATATTCCAGTGTTATAACTTATATCATTGATATTTGGTTTGAAATATACCCCTAATTCTAATGGATTAATGTGAGCGTATTTGATAACACATATTTTAACAACACATACAGGATGGTGCCCCCCAGTTATAAGTTGGTTTATACCCCCCATTAACTAGTTCGTTATATCTGCCATAAACCATAGTTTAATGGGAGTTATGTTCACCAACTTAGCTAACGAACTGGGGCACCACCAGACTGGTTAGTAGATATTCCCATGAATACCAACAGACTAAAGGATTAGTAGGTATCCATCTAAGATTGACCTAGTTTTAACAACACATATTTGATTTGATAGTTCAATCCGCATCAACATCTCCAATCTGATTCTGGCGCTCGGATCACAGCCGCCTCAGTTGCCACTTGATCCTTATCCCAAAGTCCTGGCGGCGATCCAACATCTTGCAGCACTATTCAATGGATGGATTTCTGTGGTAACATGTATTAACATGTTGGTTTAATGGTGATGTAATTAATTTGATTTAATGGTGATTTCCTGGTGATCTAATGGTCTTGCGGTGGTTAAAAATTGGATTTCATGGGATTTAATTGCGATTTCAATCGGGATTATAGCAGCCAAACATTTTGTAGCAACCCACACGTTTGCCCAAGATCATTGCCAATCTTAGATACCCTGCAAAAATTAAATTCTTTGCTGGCTAGTAGATATTCCCATTAATACCAAAAGACTAAAAGATTAAAGTATCCATGTAAGATTGACCTAGAGATGTGGGTCTGAACCGAGCGTATTTAGCTTTCAACGATCAAAATTGCGGGTTGTTGGGCGTCCACAATTTTGGTGGCTTTCATCCCCATGTTCGGCAGGACCCAGCCGCCATGAATTTCAATGATCTGAGCCCCATAGAAAGCCACCTGTGTTGGTTGGTGATCGGAAGTTGGTGGCCAAGTCAACATCGCACTTTAGACGTGACTTTAGTGTTGGAACATTGCCTGAGACTAGAAATTAGTGCAAAATTCAACTAGAAAATCTAGAAAATCTACTGAAACAATTTCCCAAATTTCCTGAGACTAGAAAATCTAGAAATTCGTCTCAATGAATCCGTGTTTATCTGCTTGTTTCATGCCAGACAGACAGGTCGCATTTGCTCCGGCCCATCATCATATACTCGTAGAGGAAAAGGGCATGTGTTGAAGATTCTTTCCATCCCCGCCATCACTTCTGATGAGGTTGATTGGGGGAATTGTGATAGTTTTGATTAGCCCAGAAGGTAGCAACTGTTTGTCAACCATTCACCATGGACACACAACAACACTGGCAATTCTTGCAACAAGAAATTCTACATGTGTATCCTTCAAAATCTTACTCTGGTTGGTGGTATACCTACCCCTCTGAAAAATGATGGAGTGAAAGTCAGTTGGAATGATTATTCCCAACTAAATGGAAATTGATAAAACAAATTCCATGGTTCCAAACCACCAGCCAGTGATTATTAACCATTATTAACCATCATTAACCATCATTACCCCATACTAAACCAATGTTCCAAACCACCACCCAGTACCTCTACACATGTCAGCCTGGTGGACTAATCTGGTGAACCCAACGCACCCAACGAACCCCATAGCAGCCCCATAGCAGAAATGGGTCGTAGATTTTCCTTTGCGCATGGGAGGTTTATGGCAATGGGTTTACCACATCTTAAGCAACCTGGATTTACTTGAGATGGCCACCGAAAAGGGAAAACATCATTTCAGCAAATTTCCAATGATGGGTTTTTCATTGAACAGACATATTAGCTTGAGCAAACCCAGGCCAAAGCAGGGCACCAACATGGCAAATGACAAGCAAGCAGCTCGACCAAACACTGCTGACGCTCCTGCCAGAACCAGGGCATGAGCACGAAGTAAGGCCTGAACCAGTTCAACTACCGTGCGGTATTCCAAGCCGTGGACCGCCAGAGATGATGGTCCTACATTTTCAGAATTGAACACCTAGCTTTGGATCAGAAAAATACCCTCTGGTAAACTAACATAGCTATTGAAAATGGCCATTTATCGTGGATATACCCATTAAAAATGGTGATTTTCCATAGCTATGTTAGTTTACCAGAGGGTAACACCATTGACAAATGATTTGGATAGACCTTATACAATAAACCTGCTTGTCGGTGGTTCAAGAAACATCTCCGAGAATTTTGGTAGTTGAATCCCCATGAAATGTTCCATTGAAATTTGAGAACCATATGGAATGTTCAATGGAACACCAAAATGTAGTTGAATCCCAAAAACACTGGGATTCAATTGTCTCCATTGTTCCATGAAATCTTCTTCAAAATGGTCCAATGAACCTTTCTATACCTTCTTCTTGGAGGGTGTCACCGGTGGGTTGAATCTCTATGATGATCTGCCATGGCAAACTAATTCCACTTGACACGTTCTATAGCCAACTACCCTCTGGCAAACGTTTACATAGCTATTGAAAATGGCCATTTATAGTGGATTTACCCATAAACCATGGTGATTTTCCATAGTTGTGTTAGTTTACCGGAGGGTAATTCAAAATGATTCAACAATTCAACTGTTTTTTTTTCTCAGTCTCAACTGAGCACTGTTCAAAAACCTGTGTCGTAACTTTATACTGCTTGGCCAAAAGAACTTTCCATACTGGATGATAACCATCCCCAAAACATACTGGTTACTTTAATCCCCGAACTGATCGTCAACCAACAGGGGTAAATTGGGTAAATCGTGTCTCGCAGCCACTGCTCAACTGAAAAATCTCCCAACCACCAGGCCCCCGTGCCACATAGGTATCGCTGGAGCTCTGCGCTTCCAGATACGTTTTGGCCTTCGCCAGCGCTGGTGCCAAAGTGCTGAGGGAAAGCGAGGACTGCGCCTCTGGCAGGTGTGATACAGCTGCCCAAAAACGGGCGAAAAAGGATGGATAATTATATATATAATATATACACACGTTCAAAAACATTATGTGGAATGTATATATATATATATATATTATGTAGAGAGAGATATATATATATAATTATATGTATACCCAGACTTTCCAAACACCCCCAAAAATGGTACTAAAATTATGGGGTAAGACATCATTTTCAGGCTACTTGGAGAGTCTAGGTAGAGACATACCGTATATCCATGAATCTATATAGGGGTGATATGAGGATTGAAAAAACTACATGGGAATATACACTGGGAAATATGAGATGAGATGTGATTAGATTAGATATGTGATAGGGATATAGCCAGTGAAGTTGATATGATTTGGCTAGATGTGAAGGATTTGCGGGCGTGCTTGGCTGCTTAGCTCATGGCGGAACAATTCCCTGCTGCCGCCGGCCGTCGTATCCGGTCTTCAAAAGCAGATGGTGGATCGCTCGCTGCCTCGTCCCTCACCAGTAAATTCACGGATTCGATATCCGTGCGTTTGGGAAGCGGCCCTGGTGACACCAAAAATTGGTGTGTTGCACTTTGGAAGTCTTGGAGAACCCTATCGCTCTCACGCTGGCACATTCAGGCTAAGCAAAACATGCACGGATCAACAAGTTTTAAAAGTTTTCATCGCGGGGGGCACACAAGCCTCTATGGTTCAAAGGTTTTATTGCAAAAATTATCCCAGCGAGAGACCCCAAACAGGGTGGGGGAGTAGGAGGAGAATGTCTGACAATGTATGAT
>Ga0126342_10000762_pt1:37500-39217 | contig 39217 bp, 26 predicted proteins | sample Cyp1metagenome_FD_92528 | JGI IMG/M metagenome (GOLD analysis project Ga0126342, IMG submission 92528) | Coral microbial communities from Lord Howe Island, Old Settlement Bay, Australia - Cyphastrea 1 metagenome | ecosystem: Host-associated > Invertebrates > Cnidaria > Coral ...
CCGAATCATCCATTTTCATAAGATTTTCCACTATAAAAGATACATTTTGGGTTACCACCATTTTAGGAAACCACCATAAATCCCTTGTACGGTTGGGATGTTCATCCGCAAGTTCATCTAAGTACCGATTCTTGCTGGCATTTTCTATTGGCCCACACTAAACTTCAGGATGCACAGATAAACCATAAAGATGCCAGCTCACCACAGAATGATCCCTTTTTGGAAATGCCTTCAACCATTAACAAAAAAACAATAACAACAAATATCAACAACTAATGATTAATGCTTCGACAGCCCCAAACCATGCCAACATTCCAACCTTTCAAAACCGACCATTCTTTGCCGTGCTACTGGGTACTGATCAGGAACTCTGTCGCCGACTTCAGAATGCCTCCGGTGGATCTTGGGGATCTGATCCCTGGAAAAACATGCCGATTGGGAAAACACACATGGTCTATATGGGAATCTAATATGGTATATATATATATGGATATCATATGGTCTGGTGGTATACCTACCCCTCTGAAAAATGATGGACTTCGCCAGTTGGGATGGATGGAAATTCCCAACTAAATGGAAAGTCATAAAATCCCATGGTTCCAAACCACAAACCAGAAATGGTATATTTCATGGGAATCTACTTGTTTCAAATTCTACTATAATTAATCCCTTCACACCATTTTTTCAGCACCCCTACAAAGTCGGGCCCCCGTTTACGATAGCTAAGTTGGTGAACATAACTGCAATTTCACCATGGTTTATGGTACAAAATTAACTATATACTTACTGGGGGTTATTTTTCCCAACGTTGACATCACTGGCTGGGGGGCCCCACATTGTAGAATATATATATATACTTGGTGGCTCATCCTACTTAGCAAGTGGGTTATAACCCCAGTTATAAATGGGATAAGTAGGGTCAATCCACTTATAACTGGGGTGAACTAACCCACTTACGATTCGTGGGATGAGCCACCAAGTATAAATATTAAACATCTCCAATCCTCTGAGTATGTCGCTTTACTTCTATCCCAAGTATGCCTTCCCAACGTATACATCTACTCCAGTCGTCGTACTTGCGTGATGGAATGGGACGGGCCATCCACCATCGGGTAGGCGTCCCATTTTTAGCCCAACATGGCTGGAAAATGGATCTAGATGCTTGGTTCAACAAAACCGAGGTACAGCGTGGCGTAAGTGACATTATTGGAAACTATGCACAACAAGCGGACACATGACTGCTGGTCAAAGACGGAATTCGGTCATTCTGCTCACAATATATATATATATGTGTATATATATATATATATGTATGTATGTATGTTTGTATGTATGTATGTATGTATGTATATATATACATGCATATGTATATATATATATATATATATTATATACATTGTCAAGTCATTTTGGGCTGGGGATGCCTTGAACAGGATCTTGAGATATGGGGTCTCCATATAGAGACCCTCGGGCGAAGTCGGACCTCCTCATGTTGAAAAGGCCCTCGCAGTTCGGCAGGTCCTCCATCCCAGATACTTGGTGGCTCATCCCACTTACTAAGTGGGTTAGTTCACCCCAGTTATAAGTGGATTAGCCCTACTTATCCCATTTATAACTGGGGTCATAACCCACTTGCTAAGTGGGTAGTTCGCCACCAAGTATCAATGTGGTGCTCACTGTTGGCACCTTCCCACCATCGGGAACTGTACGTTTAGTG
>Ga0126342_10000763_pt1 | contig 39216 bp, 24 predicted proteins | sample Cyp1metagenome_FD_92528 | JGI IMG/M metagenome (GOLD analysis project Ga0126342, IMG submission 92528) | Coral microbial communities from Lord Howe Island, Old Settlement Bay, Australia - Cyphastrea 1 metagenome | ecosystem: Host-associated > Invertebrates > Cnidaria > Coral ...
CTCCTCACTGGTTGTGATCGTTTTAATCATTTCCTACAACGAACCCCTTTATTAGAACTGGAAAAGGTATTTGGGTCGAGGCTGACAGGGAGAGAGACTTTCCCTTTCGTTTCAAAAAAAAAATAATAAAAATGGTTGAGATCTGTTGAGATTCCAAGGCCCGACCGTTCAAGCTTGAAAATGCAAAGCCCTGGGATGACAAAGACTCCCTGGCCATGGCCCGGAGCTTGCAGCGCGGGTCACATTCCCTGCTTTGACCATGTCTACGAAGATCAGTCGGGATTCATTGGGACAATTTGGGACACTTGAGCATCTTGAGATATCTTGAGCATGCCAAGACTTTTCCAAGAAATATCTGCAGACATGCTTCCGCATCTTCCGCTCCACAAGCTGCCCAGATCATGCGAGCTGCGCGGTATGGGCGCCGGAATAGTGTCACGGGTGCTGGAACGAGTCGTCGCAGGGCCTCCCAGAGATGTGGAGATGTGGAGATCACACTGACTTCAATCCAAATCTGTCATTTGCCTTGCCTTTTCTAAGCTTTTCTTCCAAGGTTTCCAGCAGAGTCCAGCCCAAAAGGGGACCCAGAAGCACAAGATGAAGGAAGATGAGGACAGCTTGCGCAGCTTGGGCAGCTTGTGCAGAAGCAGGTCCGGTGAACTTGAATGCAGACATTCGGGTATCAATCCAAATCGAACTGTTTTTGGCATGTGATTTTGGCCCCATACCGCATTTTCGACATGTTGTCTGCTTGAGGACCGTGGAACTTCCAAAAAGAGCCGGAAGAGCACATGGCCCGGGCAGCACAGTGGAGAGGACCAAGGATGTGCAAAGCTGGACTCGGGACTTGGAGGGTCCGAACAAAGGCATCAACCCAGCGATGCAAAGCGATGCAAAGCGCTGTTTTCTCCTTATGGATAAACATCCCGAGTTATTTCGCAGCGTAGCATTGATCCGATTTTAGAAGGATTTCTCCAAAAGCGCAATTTTTGCAGCTATCACTTGGGAGTTGCAGGCAAGATCTGCTAAAATGACGAATCACCTCACTGAACATCTCATGTGGGCATACATGGCTAGCCAACAAGCCAACAAGCTCTGGATGGCAGATGCAGTTTTTTTTCTTGAGGAGGAGCTGCAGTTTCGCACGACTTTTTCAATATCACCATCAAACAGGTTGTAAATAGGCCCAGCCAACAATTCACTGTCGATGACATGTGCACTTGCACTCGATTCAAGTGTTTGAGGTCTGTTGGCTCTTTATTGAGGCAGGGGGAAGCTTGCTATGGAGTGTTCTGCTTTGGTCTGTCGCCGCTGTAGTGCCTGCATTTTGCCTTTCCTGTCTCCTGACAGTCAGTGATGTAATGTACATTTTGTCACACACAGGAACTTGATTTGGGTTTGGACTACATGTTTCCCATGTGACGGCCGCAGAGTTCAACTGTGGACAGGAAGCATGAGAATGATGAAGGGCCCCAGACTTGGATTCTGTTTCAGTGTAAAATCATAAATCATCCAAATGATCCAAATCCAGAAATTTGCACAAGAAACAGACTTTACACACGCCCTTTACACACGCCATCCACTCAGAACAAGAAACGGGTACGAAACGGGTACCACATGGTGGAGCACCTCGTAGGATTCATTGAAACGAGTTCCGGAGCCGAAAAGAAACCAGGTCTGAGGAGGATGGTGATGAGACGTACGGATCTTGGAAATCTCGGTTTTCTTCGAAGAGAGTGGTGCCATGTGGGCTGTTGGTGCGGGCCGGTGCCTGATCCTGTTGCCATTTCGCAGCCTGTCTCACCACCAGAGCAAGGCCGGCAGAGACAAATAAGATCGAACCCAATCATCACATGATGGTCCCGCAGAAACAACATATCCACCCACTAGAATTTCATGCAGCACAGGCTCTACATGCCACTGTAAGACACTTCCAGTCACGACATGCAGCTATACTCTACTATACATCACTCATACCCGCCATGCGGTGCTTGATATCTGTCGCGCTGCTAATTCAATGCAGCACCGCTGCTGATCGGGCGACTTGGTTTGGAATACAGATTGAATTGAATCTTTGTTTGGGTCTTCTTTATTGAGTGCTACTAATGTTACTGCAGCTTCCCGAATGACATAGGATAGCTGCCACGCTTTAGTTTGCCCGTATTTTATATAATTGTCATACTGAAAAAAAAATCAGGCACAATGCCATCATGAAAACTTTGGTGAGGCTCAGAGGCTCATGGGCCTTTTGACTTCAGCCCAAACTACTTGGCCTTTGGCCAAGAGGCACCCATGTTGCAGACTTGCGACCAAGGTGATGATGTACAAAGCACGAGGGACTGAGTGCGGCCAAGCATTTCTGCAGAAGTCTTGGGTGATTTATGCGAAGCGCTTCGCAGGCAATGGGTCAAGGATGTTGAGGGACATGGGAATCGGCCTTCGGGAAATGGTTATGACAGTTATGATGCTTGAGGCCTGAATCTTTCATTTGCTGTATGTGTTTTCTGTCTTTGCATACATGGGTCAGAATGAAAGCGATGGAGTTCGGAAGATGGTTTCGCCAAAAAGGAAACATTTTCGCCGAAGAGGAAACAGTAACCACTCGAAGTTTTCAAGTCTTGATGTTTTCATGCCACTGTTAAAACTAAAACTCCAGCGTAGTCACTTCTTGTGGTCAATGCGAACGAACAAAGCTTGCCAGTCACAACTGGCATGAAGAACAGGGAAAAGAGCGCTTGAAGCTTCGCCAAGGATCCCCCGAATCAAATCATTCCGTTTGTCCTGGAATCCATCCAGAAGGTCGCATCCCACCACTGGAAAGTAATGCTGAGAGGCCTTGATGTGGGCGATTGCCCTGGCAAAGGCTACACCGTGGCAACCAAAAGCATGCACATGAAGGTGCCGTGTGGGCAAACTGAAAACCAGCACCCCATGTTTTCTTCGTTTGTGGCCCAAAGCTGCAAGAAGTTTGGAACCAGTAAAATCATCCGGGGCGATGAACCAATGAACTTTGGAACATCTTTAAGGATCTTTAAGGTATACTGAGACAAAAGAAGCTGATGATTGTGGAAGCTTATAGTATATTTCAGGCAGCGCCATCATGAACTGATGAATGTGCCTCCCTTTGCTATACACGTGCTAGAATTTGAACCTGTCAAGTTGTTATACGTCACAGATATTGAGCTGAGTTGGTGTGGATGGGACATGGGGAGCTGGCAGATTTTGGCCAAGACATGGGCGCAGCACGTAGGTTCCAGTCTTAGGGACAGAGGTCCCAGTGCAGATGTACCGGCGCCGGCAGGTCGAATTCTGGGGGGTGGATTCAGTGGGATGTGGATTTTGAAGGCTGTGATTGCTCTTTATTACTCTTTATGTTTCTTTTTGGATTGGCTCGCTATTGTCAAATTTCTGAGAACCGATAGGATAAAACTTCGAAAAAATGCCTTCACTGCCGTTGAGTTTTCTGTCCTTTTCGCGGGTCAGCCACACCCCACACCCCGTGGCATTGCCAAGCACGTCCAAACACTGTGCTACCGTATTCAATTGCCACGACTTGTCAGATTCAGCATGATGGCCTGCATCTGCGACACACGCGCATTGCATCGCCAGAGCATTTTGTGACTCGGGTTTTTTAACCCTTGAAATGAGCAGAGAAAGGAGCACCCGTGGGTGACCATTAGAGTGCAGGGAAGGAACCCTTGCAACGCACTATTTCTGAAATGGGATATGGGTGACAAGTACAGGCATGAGGTCTTTTTGGACCTAGCGTTGGAAGCCGCCTATCACTCAAGCGTTGACCTACGCCGTGACCATTCTCTCAAAGGACAACTGCTTTCCACAATGTTGTTCATGTATACAATTGCAATCCTCGGGATTGAAACATAGCTGTAGGCAGGAACGACTGCAACTCTTTGTAGCTGCTTCCGCTGCAGTATTGGATGTTCTCTAAGGCGCCTTCAGATCACTCACTGGCACGTGCCGCCTTCAAAAGGCAGGGAAGTGATGATATCCGTGGGAATAGAACGGACTAGATTTGGTAATAGTTGGCAAGGTGTAGTGGTCATCAACCCATCCATGAGATAAGCTAGTCCCTGTATGCATTTTCATACATCTCTGCCACACAGTTCCGGGGTTCCTCCGAGGCACCACCACCATGCTTGGTGGCATCACAGCCAAAGACATGCCGGACCTGGCTTCTGCGGTTTGCTACACCGGCCTTGGCTGAGACTGCCACACATCCTGGGACTTGGTGCTTGAGGCTGTCAATATTGATGTTGTGGGGCTTGGCGTGATGTGATATGGACAGATCCAAGTAGGTATGAGCATGAACCCAACCTTGTCAGAAGTGCATGGTAAACATCAGTGGACATTAGATCCACTGGTGGATCCATATCTGAACGCGCCCAAAGTTGATGCTTCCGAGCATGTCGATCCCGAACGGGATTGCACTTTGCCCTCACCTAACATATCCTAAAATCATTTGGGCTGTTGCTCCCAAGTCGATGAGGCCCAAACTGCTTATTTAAGCATCAAGTATGCAGTGACTAGCTATACACAGTATGTGTATATATATATATATATTATACATGAATGATGTTTCCCTCAATCTTTGAGAGTTTGCGGCCGGGTGTTGGAAATGATGGTCCCTGGAAAGCACAGAGGGACGTCCAGATTCACAAGTCGAAGCGTATGATTTCAGAAGCGCCACTTGGCATGGGACAATGGATGAATTTAAACCATTTTTGTTTAAGTGTTTGAGGTAGTACTGACAGATTTTCTCGTGGAACGCTTTGGCAAACACCTTTCCTAGAACAGTTTAGTCGAATCCATCATGCCTGGTTTTGGGGGCATCACAAATCGTCCAAATGTGGTGGCAGTGAAAGCAAAGATATGATTCAACAGATGGTCCTCAATGTTGATGTCAACCGTGCCAAAGAGAAGCAGCTTCTTCCATAAGTTGCAGGATTTCCAAAACCAGGTAAGATTTCCAGGGACAGAGCTGGACTTCCAGCAGCTCTGGACCAATCTTCCGGCATGTTCGATGCCGCAGTCTGGGGCAGCCTTTTCCACATGTGCCCTGGATGCTTGGGCTGGCATGTTTGCTGGCGCGCTTGAGCTGTGTAGCCGCGCTTCGCCAAAGCACTGTGCAAGGGCAAACGAAAAATGACTAACCTTGCCGCCAACTCATCACCCGAACTGATGATATTCTGAATGATATTCTGACTTCTTCAAGAATACAGCTCACAACAGTGAGACTAGCATCACTTAAGAAAACTCGCACACTAGCATCTCATCAGAGTTCTACCTTAAATCTAGACGGTGTTTTTCTTTTTTTCATCTGGTTCCAAAGTGCCATAGCAATGATTTGTCATGGCCGCTTTTTTGCTGACACTCATGCACGCACACACAAGAGTTGTACTTGAAAAAGGAGTCTAGATCGAATTCGCACCCAAGTTATATAAGCGTCTCAACACGTCTCAACGAAGGTCAAAGGGCAAAGCTCACGCTGGTCTTGCATCAGTCGCGGCCTGAGGGCTTTCTGGGTCAGTCGCACTTTGATCATCTTTGATCCACATGGACAACATGTGTTCTTTAGATCCACAATGACATGTTCAAAGATGTCCTGCTCATTTGTGCTGCTCAAATCTACATGTAGTCCTGATTCAGTCCAGATGCAGTGGATGTGGTCCTAAGCCTGAGGCATCTCCTGGAGATTCTGCTTGGACCATTGACATCAGACCCTTGACGTGTGGACGCATAGCTACTTCGTGTGTTCACAAATGGATGGCGTGACAATGCTGTCATACATCATGATAGGATGATGCATGTCCCGTGACTGAAACCGTCATTTATGCCTCACCACAGTATTGAAATGTATTGAATATTGAGATGTATTGTGAGCATGTTTGAGCATGATACAAGAGAGTTTGCAGACACAGCAAGCCAAGAAGAGGGCACCGTCCCTGAGGCGTCTGGACAGGCTGGAACCTCCAAGCTTGCTATGACTGATGTTATACCACTCCTTTAGGGGAGTACAGTACCCCCTGTTTGGTATGCTTTCAGGAGAAGAAAGGCTGAACTACTTTATAATAAACATGAATAAATACTTGTGGGGGCTGCAATTGTTTGCGCTGCGCGTGTCACAAGCTTGTTTGCACAGAACGCATCCTTTATGAAAGTAGCGCAACAACTGCCGACTTGCCAGGAACTACAGCCTCAGTGGTACAAACCTTGGCGAGGCGTGAAGATGATTGGAATGTTACAAATGTTGCAGATGACAGTCATGGGATAGACTCGTCCTGGCATGTCATCCTGGATGTCCGATGCAGGGCGTTGACGAAGTGGATGTGGGCATCCAAAGCACGGTCAGTCGCAACTCAACACAGCCTGGGAACCCAGGGTTGCAACGGAATGAATTGCATGGAATCGGGTGAATCTAGCAGCGTATCTGAACCCTCAAGGCTCCTCAAGGTTTCAAGTTCGGAGGGGCATAATGCCAGAAGTCTTTGCTGAAGCTCCTTCAGGATATGATTAGCTTGGGTTTGGCAATGTCCGCAATCTTTTCCTTAAAGGGACCTTGGAACATTAGAGGAACAGAAACAAGTACAAACGCATGTACAGGAAACTCTTTCTTGAAGTGACAGGGGAACATTGGACATGTATTGGGATCCAAGTTCAACATGCAATAGAGACAGGCACCTCACCTATGCCTTGGCATCAGATCTCTTGTTGTTCTGAAGGTTTCGTTCCTTCTTGGACAAGTTTTTCGAGAATTCGGAGTCCGAAACTCTGCAAGAGGCATGGCCAGCCACGAGAAGAGCCAGAATCGGCACGAAGAAGTGGTTTGGTTTGCGACCTTTTGTTTCTGCAGTCTCTCCTTTCCAGAAACAGTGGTTGCCGACCTAACACGGAAAATAATGTTCAATACCAAGTTGGTCAAGTGGGCGCAGTCTCCAAAAAAGCAACATGTTCTTTTGCCCCATTGAATTTGAGCAAGCAGCACCAGCACCGGCGGCAGCCTGCAAAGCGGCAACAACGGCATTGGCTTCTGCAACGGGTTCACACCAGCTCATCCTTTTCAGTGACTTTGGTTGCAAGTGGCTGGTGCTGTGAGTGAACGGACCAAGATGTGGTCCCCTCCAACCGTAGTTTTCAGGCCACTTTTTCAGTATGGTAGTGAATCCCCACGATCTGCGTGACGCTGCTACCAAGATGGTGCCGTTGGAAGAATGCAATCGTGAGTGGAAGCCAACGGACCCGCGCTTTAGTGAAGACTTGGCACTAGCTCTGGAATGGGACAAACCAAGATGCTCAGCTGTGATTTTGTGAAACTACAAAGGTCATGAAACCCGACAGATAACCTGAGCAGATGATATCATGGGAAATGTGTGGTGGGCTTTGCCTCAGAAGTGTGTATGGGGCAAATAGCAGTGTCTCACTTCTCGGGATATTGTGACATGACATCACATGACATCAACCGCTTTATTAATCTATGAAACCATGGTCCCTGAGCCCTGAGCTGCTCCCTCCCTGGAGAGGACTGGCAGATTATGTGGCACGCAGGGAAGGTGCATGGAAAGGTGCGCAAAATGACCTTGTGACCACAGATGCAGCCTCGCCAACTGTTGTGGAGGCATTCGTTGCTTCGACGTGATCCAGCATACTCAGCATACTCTTTAGACCTATAGCCTATAACACTTTTTGAATTATGCTTATATCATGCAGACTACATATATCATATATCTAAACATGTTTCATGAGCATCAGGTGATGGCTAAGTATGCGGTCCAAGAACCATTGCTGCTCGACCCATCCTGATCAACCTGGGTCCCGAGTCCCGACCAAACTCTCCGGGTGCAGGACAACCAAGCGCATAAGAGCGATGGTTACGACGTGGCCTGGTTGCAGTCTCTCTTTTTCTCCTAGGTGAAACACTCAAGACTTGTCAAAGAGGTCGTAGACCCACCTTAGTTTTGATGCTTTTTGATTGCAATGGTTGAGAGTAAGGTTGCTACTAATGTCATATCTTAGAGTCTTAGAGGTGATCAGTGTTTGTTATTTGGTGGATCAGTGGACCAGTGGAATGTCACAGGTGAGCTTGGGCTCTTTGGACCCTTCCAATCTCAGCACTTTGGTGTGCTGAAGTCACTGAAGGTTGTGCCGCTAATGGAAGCCGAGTTCCGAAGGGACTGTGTCGGAAACCTGGGCTGCGTCATGCACCTTGGGGGCTACGTCGAGAGGGGTCCATCTCAACGAAACGAAGGACTTTGGCCAAGTTTTGGGATCGAAGGGTTGCAGAGTCTGCTTCCTCTGTCAGACACAGAGTCTGCCTGGCGTCACCTGCACCCCTAGAGTCCTTGTGTCAAATTCAATAAGGAAGTCCGCGATTGCTGCGTCAGTCCTTTGGTCAATGCCAGATTGTCAAAGAATTATCACAAATTATATATTCGTTTCCTACTGGATGGTTTGAGTTTCCACCCTCATGTTGGCAGACGAATGAGGTGGTTTTCTATAACACCCTCTTCCCGAACGTGGATGGCTCCAACTTCCAGATGTTGCTACCCCAGTGGGCAGACATGGCTCAAAATGTGTGGCAGGGTTGCATCAGGCATCCTGAGCGCCTGAGGTTGAGAGACCAATCCTTGTCCGAGGATGGGCCTTTGCGTTTCAGAAAGGCGGACGGGTGGGGATCGGGATGGGATGTCAAAAGCATGAGATTGGAAGCTCAGGTATTCCGTTTTGGATGTTTTGGTGCCTTCATTTTGACTGGAAAGAGATAGCGGCAGCTCTAGGAGCTTCGTTTGATTTCTTGTGTTCTTGCCTGGTCTGGAGGCTGGTGCGCACTTCGATCTTGGCAGGAGGATGGAGGGCAGGCCTGCGCATGGAAGGGAGAAAGAAGGAGAGCCTTCACTGAAGCCTTCAGTACTGGATTCTCCGGCGCAGAACCAGGGCAAAAGCAAGAGACATGTTTGAAAGCATTCTGGTCATTATGAATGTCTACAATTGCAATGGTTCGTGACTGGCCAAAATGCAAATACATGTGCGCTGCGCACTGCATGATTCTTCACTTGTAATATATCACATAATATCAAACAATATCAAATAATATCAAATACTTGTGTATAGCTAGTCAATGTTAGTCATATATAACCATTGACAAGAAAATATAGGCCAAATAGGCAATGGCTCTGTTGCCTTGCTAGCGTTTCAGTAATGGTTGCCGGCCTGGCCAGGAAGAGTGACTTCCAACCCGTTGACACAGGCGATTTACTTGTGAATTTAGATTGCCGATTGCTGGTTTGATGATTTTGATGACTTTCTTAGTTTTGTTGGTTTTTGTTGGTTTGTTGATTGTTTTCCTTCAATTGAAGCTGGTCTCCAAGCTCTCTACATTCATGGATCGCAAAGAGAACTTGCCCAGGTACAGCATGTAAAGAAATGGTAATTCAAAATACTGCAAAGTCACCATTTGACTACATTCTGGCATTGAGCGATTCTTCACTGTGACTGATATTAAAGATGGGTGTATTTATATAAACTATTTGCATGCGAAGCCCGATTTCCGTCGACGGGCTGGGTGTAGAAACAGTGTAGCTGCAAGTTGAAAGGCGTCCTATCTTGATCTCATCTGATGATCTGATCTCCTTAAAGTCTGTCAGGTTGGGACATGATGAAGAAGGTCATGTCTCGAGTGTCAGCTCGGCAGTGCACTCAGTGGATCATGGACAGCAGGGATCTATCCCAAACTTACCGGTAACCTTGTTGTCAGAGGGGTGTGGCCAATTGGTGGGATCCGCGTGCATGGCAAGTCTTCTGATGTCATAACAATGGTGACAATGGTGTCTTCAGCGACTCATGGAGAGATTGTCGCCACACATGCACTGCAGAAAGGATTTGAACACCAAGCCAAGCACCATAGCTGTAGCAAAGTCCAAAAGCCAAAGTATGTCACTAATTGACACCATATGTTCGGGAGGTGTGGCAGAAGGTCTGTTTTTGCTTCCATTTGTCAGGCCAATGGGTAAGATGCTGGATTGGCGATCGGTTGCCTCTTCTCCTTCTAGGTGGGGTGTTTGGGTTGAAGGTAAAGGATGGAGGACTAAGTCACTAAGTTTGATAAAAGGAGTATTGGCTGAAATGTAATCATCTGTAATCGTATGTAATCCATAGGCCATAGTGGCATGGTGACCATGGTGACCATGGTGACCAGGACCGATCGAAGGAGCAGCAACCAAACTTCGATGCAGATCGAGGCCTGCCGAAGTGCTGGAAAAATTGCAGGTTTGGGTGTGGCAACTATGGGATATATAATTCCATATTTTAATTCCTAGACCTGCGCCGCCTGCGCCGGCACAGGACGATTTGGAAATCGATCAATCGCCCGGAGGATCGTCTCTACCGCAGGTGGGGGCGATTGGTTTGCTCATCCAAAATGGTCTCAATTTGGGTGCTCAAAAGGAAAGTTGGATGATTTGACTTAATCAAAATGGCAAGTTTGGGGGCACGTGGGTCCATTGTAGTTCTGTGATAACCCTCACTTTGAACAGTATCCAGTTCTGTACAGATGCTGTGGATCGCAGCCTGACAGGCGAGTGGAGTAGCCTCAGTCACCAGCAGTACCAATAGCAACTACATGGGACCAGCAGTTGGGAGCCGCAGAGAGATTGGTTGCATCAAGGCTGGTCGCAAGGGGCGACTTCATAAGAACAGTCCTGGATGAATCGATGAATCTTAGCCTTTTGAACATCCCTCCCAGCTAGCACAAACATCGCTTTCCGCACTGGCCCTCTTTATATGACGTCTGCACGCTATGCTGAGGCACCGCAGTCTGAATCCGATGCCCTGTCCAGCGGCGGGTTTCGTGATGATGCCGGGCTCCCAGTCGTGTTTGACGACTCTTTTCCTGAGGAAAATCAGTGGTTTTGGGGTCTTTATGGGTCTTTCAAGGTTTACACGCATGAAAGATCCAGCTCTGTGAATTGGTAGCGCGACATCAGAACTGGGTCCATTGGTCCATGATGAGGATCTTCTCTACTGCCTTAAGCTGGCCTGGGGGACCCAGACGGGAGGAGTCTTGTGTCCAAGGCCCAAGGCCGACAAGGCGAAGTTGGAGGGCAAGAAACACATGTGATGTTTCTAGTCTTTTGATATCTTTTGATGGTTTTCTTGTGAGACCAATGAGTGAAAGAAGTGCGAAAGTGTAATTTTGAATTGCAGTCGGTTTGAGGACATGCTGGACAACATGGATGAGGTGTGGTTTCGGTTTTAGAAGACTGAGCTGACGAGGAGTTGTTTTTGGCACGTACAAAGTCTGCTGATACACTGATTACTGAAAGCTTTACAACTTTTATTGTTTTGGGCAGGGTTGAAAACTTCACACATCCCACGCAAATTTATGTTTGCTGTGCCATCCCTGAATTTGTTTGCCTGGGCATGGCCAGTTTGGCATGTCATAGGGTTGCTATTTCTACATGAAAGATCACACGATGCACGAGGCTTGTACTGTGACATGAGCAGAATCCACGTCCGACGCGTCCGACGCGTCCGATGCGTGTCCAATTTTTTCCTTGGCCGCCTTGGCCGCCTTGGCCCATTGGGTCAGGCTCGATATGTAGTGATGCCTCCCAGAGCTCCAGCGACTGGTGCGGCCCAAAGAACTCTTCTGTGAGGAACAGCAAACATACTAACTTCCTGCTTGTAGGGGAAAAGGATGTTGAAGAAGCAAGAGAACCCACTATGGCGTAAAGATGAGTGAAGTAGCAAATCAAGTCAAATAAATGGTTTTTCCAAAGGATGCACGACCTGACAGGGACTTTCAAATCAATCGGTTGCTTCCGATGCTCGTGCCAACTGCCCGAAGATGTTGCCTTTTTTCCGCAGGTCGGAGAATGTCCAAATGCAGCGAGGTCTGCGAGATGAACGACACCATACCTCATGCAGACATGGAAATCAAGGTAAATCTGTAGATATTTGATGATATTTGATGATATTTGTACGTAGCATGTTTGCAATCAAGCACCGTGCATACACAGAATTACACGTGCATGACGTTCATGGTCAGATTGAAATGACTTGGCATTCTTCGGAGGGCGTAATCAGGAAACAATCCTGTCGTCATTGTAAAGTGTGCGAGTGCCATTCTATTTTTCGGATGCTTTTGGAAGGAAGTACCCAAAAATAATTTCCCTCTCAGACTAAAGTGTTCGCTTGCAATAATTTAGAGGCGAAGAATTTGGAACCAATCCTTGGAGACGATCGACCTGGGACAGGAAGATTTCTCTGTCCCACAAGAACAACATGTGAGTCTGGAAGGGCAAAACCCAACCACAGCGCGGGAGCCTGGAGTTTGTCACGTTCCAGGTTTGTCTCCAAGTGCTGACTACTCCTCAATGACCATTTGGATGTGCAAATGAGAATGATGAACCATGGGGGTTGGGGGTTCCCATTTTTGAAAAACACTCGATATGATTGAGTGATTGGCTGTTTAGGGTTCTCGAATTTCTGAGTGGGTCATGAATTATGCAGGTGGCAGTATCTTGGAATCGCTTCAAAACCTGATCTGGTCTTACCTATGTTTTGCAAAGTCACAATACGGAAAACACGACAGGTTTTGACATTTTTGCTTGGCCAGCTTTTCAACAGAGGAAGAAGTCACGGTTCTTCTCTATATTTGACATGAAGCCTTCAGGATGGCAAATTATGCACTTCCTCCCAAAAATATCCAAAAATGCATGGGAGGAAATGGCGGAGGAAATGGCGGAGGAAATGGCTTTCTTCAACTCATCTACGAACTCCAAATGTTACAGGTATGGTGAATCGAAGCAGAAGCAACAACTATCCCAATGTTACAGTGTGCTTCTCTATCCCTATGCCCCAAAAACTTCCAGCGATAAGCATAACAATCCGAGCGGATCCTGCCAGTCACATGAATCCAGAAGAGACTCCTGGTTGCAGGCCACTCTGAAGGGCTGTCTAGAAACTTCGAAACGGGGACTCTTGGACACTCACAATTTTGCGCTTGGTCATGACATGTGGGGTGGTGACCTTCAATGGTGGAATTTTGGCTTCATTGGGCAAGAGCTTGTTTTTGTTTTTCAAACCGTGTGAGTTGGTAAACATCGTGTCGATTCGATCCCCTGTCCTAATCGCTGGCCAGCCCGTGGATGCACACGATGCAGAAGAGTCGGACGAGGAAAGGGGATCCGTCGAGGCGTGGCATCAAGGACACGATCCGGAATGTCATGGTGACACCGGCTGAGTTGCAACCAATTTTAACCGGTTTAGACGGTTAGTTGAAACCAAGTTTTTGGATGGTTTTGGCATCTAGCATTCTGTATCCATTAAAAAGATCAAAAACGGAAAGACTTGCCTAGTAACATCCCCATCCTCACCCTACCTGCAGGGTCGAGATACTTTTCGGTTGGGTGCCACAGATTCCCAGATCGAGTGGGGCAGATCGGTCTGTTGATGGTGCCAGATGTGCTGCAAGAGCCACATAGGAGCAGCTGTACACCAGTTGCGAAGTGAATGCCCATGGGCCCATGGTTTGACAATTCTGCTGTATCAATGTGGTTCTATGTCTGAAAATGGGGTATACCCCCAATTATAGCAATTTAGTAGGGATAATGATCATTAACCATTGGGTGTAGGGGTACACTATTTTCAGACAAACCCATGTACTTCTAATATTTTCTAACCCACAACTGAGGCCGGGGAGGCCCCGGCTGCCCCGTCGAAATGTGGCTTGGCATTGTGATGTAAGAAGAATGAACTGCCTGCTCTGCTGACCACATGGGTCATCAGCTTGTTGGAAAGTTTGATGCAATGTACACGCCACTATAAGTCAATTATAAGCCTGTGAAACCTTGAGGCAAGGAATCCGACATGAAAGTCAATTTGCAGTGGTTTTATGATCGCAGCCCCATGAAGTTCTTCCTTTATCTAAGAGCCTAGGACTGATGACAGGCATCAAGTTTGGTTTGGCTAATCATTAATCCCACGATGTGCAAAAATTCTGCTTCACATCCAAGTCCAACACTTCGGTGGACTCCACGCCGTATGCGCAACTTGGCTCGCAAGACTTGATAAGACTTGTGTGTTGCATTCTGAAGCTGTATATCACTTGGATTCAAATTGCTATGACTTGATACAGTGGTTTGCAGTGGTTTACGGCCCAGCAGGGTCCTTGATACCAGTTTTCCTTGGTGTACCTTCCATCAGGTTGCTCGGCCCGTCCCCTGCTTACCCCTAAACAGTTGAGTCACTAAGGGTAGCGCGGGCCAATGTGACACCGCCTGGCAGCTCAGGATTTGGAGAACAACAAACTTAATGTCTATTTGGAGGTGGCAAGATTTGTATCCAAACCGTTTGCTTTCCAAAAGGCCAATGCACACCTCCCTGTGTCACTGGTGGCACATTGGCTTCGAGATTCTGACTTCCCATCTTACATTACTACCGATTTCCTTTTGAATCTTTGAAGGAGCTGACCCAGTTTGTCCCCTCCCTAGCTGCCCTAGATTGGCCTAGCACACTGCTTGCCATGCCATGCGCATTGAGGTTGATTGCACGCTTGAAGTCAGGGCAGGTCTTCTCTAGTGTGGAGCACGGCCTCTTCGGGGAGGAAAATGGAGTCGAATGGAATCTTCGATGCAGAGTTTTTGTATGTTGACACCACAACATGAAATTAACAGAATGGATAATAAAATTAACATAAATTAACATACAAAAACTAATCATGTCCCACTGATTCCCCATGTCGTGGTTTCCAGGAGATCCTAGACCAGGGGGCGGAGTTCTTCGTGGACAACTACAGGTACAGTATGGTGCAGTGATTTGTTTGTGTTTTGTCCAATGTAAAAAGCTAAAACAGCTAAACAGATTCAGGCGCCCCTACAAAAGGTCTGATGGTGTTTCTGCACGAAGTCAATGATAACAATGATAGCTATATTTTTCAATGCTCTTTGTTGATTTTTTTTTAAAAAATTCTGAGATTAAATTGTTAAGACAATGTTTTGTGAAGGTTCCAGGTTCCGTGGATTTGCTGCATCCGCCAGTCCTCGCATCATGTTCCTGAAGCGCCTCTTGGTGTGCTATGCCCTTTGTGGTGTCTACTATAGCGAGGACCGGGGACTGGGTGACAGGACTGACAGGACTGACAGGACTGGGAAATGGTCACAGTGGGGCCATGGTCTAGGCTGGAAATGCGGAGCAACTGGGAGATCCCTGGCCCTATCCAATTGCCGGGACCTCGGGACCTCCGTTGCTTCAGTTCGTGCCTGAATCCTTGGAGGAATTATGATGATGGGAAAATGGGCTACGGGAAGGTACCTGCCATAATTCGCCACCAGTTGTTTTTAGGTGAGATAAGTAGGGTGATCCGGTGATCCACCAGTTATAGACCCATCAAAACCATAAACTGGAAGGGCCTGGAAGGGGTGGGTCTATGATTGGGGCATCCGAGGCGTCAGTGCTGGGCCACGGCTCCCGCGTGTTGATTCGCCTGGAGGTTGGGTGGAGATGAGACGAAGCTGTGGGGATCCGTCTCATCCTTGTGCCTTTTTTAATGATTTCAACTCTACTGTAGCATTGAAGTCAAAAAACATTAAATAATCTGGGGACTTGAATCGAATATAATCGAATACATTTGGGTATTTGCTTTTCTAGATGATTTCAGATGCAATGTGGTGCTGTAGCCCATAGATTCATGACCTGGAGTGCAGGGAGAGTCTCTTGTGTGTGGAGACGCACTTGGATTTCCATTCTATAGAAAGACAAGATGACAAACCATGCCCGACTGGGACAATTGTAATTGTATCCTTCTGATCTATTCACCATTCATGAACATCTAGGCATTTTACCGAGGGGAAGCAGCTTTGGTTGAAAAATCAAAAAGTGTTTGGGCTCTCACTCAGGACGTTGACAGCTCGGAATTCCTGTCGGAAGCCCAGAGGGCTTGGGTGGGGAGGAAGCGAGACTGGATTCATCCCTCTCCATCACTTAGGCATTTACTATGGCTTGCCTCACAAACCTCCTTGGGTCTTACTTTTTAATCATGCCCACAGGATGACTGCATGCCAGAAAAGCTGCACCCTACATGCACTAACTTAAAGCATCTCTATGAACGCGTGCTGGAAAACAGACAGATTTGAGAAACAAAATGTTTTGATGACTTTTGTGACTGGCGTCGGACGGAATTTCCGCCAGGAACTACCTTTTGACCGGAGATCCTCACATTGTGGACTGGAAAGATCACAAACCACCAATGCCCATCCAGCTCTGGGGCACAGTGTGCAGTTTGTTGCGTTTTGCGGCACAGAATGTGGGTTCAGGACTCCAGGACCAAGTGCATTTCTGTATAGATGGATGATATATGGAAGAGTACATGGATGATATGGATGCAATACAAAGGATGAAGCATCCTTTATGTTATACAGTAGTTATACACTTATAATCACTATACTTATACCATCTGATACCGCTACACGACATGTATCATTCGTCATCGGTGACGGATGCGAGGCGACGCATTGCTGCCACTCACTCTGTGGAGCTCACAGAGACAGGAACCATCGTGGAGAAGAAGCCAAGGGCCGAGCTTCCGCCGGACACAACGGAACACAACACCAGGACGTTTGAATAACAAAAAGTGAATCAAAGTGAATCAATTGCATAAGAAAAAGATACAAAAAGTCCTGACTGTGTCCTGAAATTCTGTGACATCTCATCGCCTTGAGTTGCTAGATGATCTAGATGTTGCTCTCCTTGAAGACAAGCTGATGCTCGAAGTCTCATTGTAAAAAAACACAGGCTTCGCGTCACGAATGTGGCCGATGCGGTGAGATGCATCAACGGAAATCACATGGGTTTGCAGCTCAGATTTCAGTAATGTCAGATGCTGGAATGCGGATAGCAGCAGCTAAGACATAGTTCCTATCTTTCATTTTGTTCTGGGATCCATGTTGAGCACCACAAAAGCATCTCGGTATATCTCAGTATGATCAATATTTGCATTTGGCATTTCTGAAGACTGCTGGTTGTCGGACAACACCCAAGGATTGAATCTCCCAATTGGAGGAGTTGGGAATCCCTCGCCCTTGGGGTCTGATTCCCAGCGCTCCACACTGTCGGGCTGTGGCATGCCGCAAACATGAATCACCATCATCAACATCGTCACAAGATGTCACGAGTTACAATCACGATTGCCATTCTCATTTGGATCCCTTGGCCTTCGAGTTTCTTTGGGAACTGCTTGGTCACTTTACCATCGATGTGTGAAATCAGGGTTGCGCTGATCCAGGCCGAACTGCCTTGTAAGCTTTCACGGTGAAGTTCTCAGCAGGTGCATCTGAGCAAAGCGCCGTGAAAGATGTGTGGATAAAATGATGAAAGTATGTGCTGGCATGTATAGAATGAACACCTGCCATGACCCGCTTCCCCTTGATACAATGAGAAGTGACAGGTTGACAGTTTGATAAGTTTCGTCTTGAACCTACAACAATCTGTATATATTGATATTGGCCTTCTGGGCTTCTCCCTCCCAGCTGTGCTTTGATGTTAGCAGAAGCAAGGCAGCTGGAAAAATGTCCCTGCAGAAGTGGTGACAACTTCGGCCAGGAAGCACGCAATGTCCAGTGTACCATCCTTGCTGCCCCTTGGATTCAAAAAGGCTGCAGAAGATACAGAAGTGGGACTGGAAAGTTGGAGTGGCAGAGAATTCTAATTCAGATCGCTTCATTCGCTTCTTTTTTTTACTCCTTCCTTGGTCACACATTCATGATCTATGAAGCCTCGAGTACTGCTTGGAGCTGGACAGACTATTACAGCCGAGCAGAGTAAGCCATTTCAGCTGTGCATTCCATAGAAATTATACGGAGGTTTCCTAAAACCGGGGTACCTCCAAATCATCCATTCTAATCGTATGATTAGTATGTTGGGGGTACCCCCCATTTTAGGAACCCCCAGTACACTGGATGGGTCGCGCATTCGCCCACACTTCCGTGAGGCACGTTAGATGTCACAAGCTCAGGTCGCGTTTTGCCCTTCCTTGGCGAAAGTCTGAAGATACTACCGCCATTTCAGGCACAGCAGAGAGCAAGTGATTCGAAAATTAGGGTACTATCAGGATATTATAGGTTGTTGATTGAATATTGACCTTCCAGTTTGTGGGCGCTGACATTTCTTTAGGTTGTTAAGTTACTGCAGATTGCTGAAACTTCTGGTTGTACTTGATCCGAATTATACAAGCATCGGCAGCTCGGGCACAAGCGCTTGCCAGGGCCAATCTCAGAGGCCTCCGAGATTTCGGGTTCCAGCAAAGTGAGCCGCGAGGTGCAACCCGCAGCTATGATAGGTCCGGATAGGTCCGGATAGGTCCGGATAGGTCCGGATAGGTCCGGATAGGTCCTGATAGCTGGTTTGGTGGTTTTTGGTGGATGGATATGCATTGCTTCTGGGGTTTGGGAAGTATCTTGCATTCTGCTGCAAAAAGCTTGGCCAAAGGAGCGACATAGCCGACATAGAGCGTTTTTGGGCGAAAGGGGTGAAGTCTCACTCCGTTGGATGCCTGCCAGGATTGGAAAGTGGAGCGCCGTGTTCAAAGTGGCCATCTCTACATCCGCACAGATGACTTCGGGGATGTGGCGCACCCAGTCGGTCTCAAGAGATCGCCCGCTTCAGAAACCAAAAAATAACGATTCCGAAACCAAAACGCCGCGATTCAGAAACCTTTTTGGTTTCCAAAGAATCCTTTTGGTTTCCGAATAATTTTTTAACCGTGTCAAGAGGTGATACGAGGCAAACTGGAAGAGCAGGCAATGCCTTTCTCAATGTCAAAAGGTCCCATTTTTGACATCAATTTGTTGTTATGAAGTTCTGAGTCTTCCTGTTTTATCCTGTTTTGTAGCTGATTCAAGAACCACTTGTTGTCATGGCTGTGGCAGCTCAGAGCTTTACAAGACAAAGTGAAAAACCAAACAGCTTGCCGTACCAGCGGATGAAACAACTGGGAAACCAGCATGAGGATTTGATTTGTGTTGATGTTGTGTAGTGATGCCTGTCTGAGCTGACTTAGCTCTTGGATACAATGCATTATGAAAAGCAGGGAAGAGCGGGGAAGAGGAAACTAGCAGAAAGCAGAGCTCTCGCTGTTCCAACTTGAAGGGGATTCATTCACCTTCCCCATTTCATGCTTCCAAGTTCTGAGCAGCTTTCTTTGGAACGATGACAGACACAGGTTTCATCTGCCAGAAGCTCCATCATGGCGACGAAGGAGTCCAACGACCCACGCAGTCGCTTCAAGATGGACAAGGCGGGCAGATGCCACAGACGCACTGGGCACTGGGCACTGGGGCGAAGCTAATCAGCAGCCTGGAACCATCTGGAACCTCAAAACTCCACAGATACTGTACCACTGGAATTTCCACACAGGAGCTGGCACATGTGCGGATGGCAAAGGCTGGCCGCTGAGCAAGATGATTCTGAGCATAGCATTCTGTGCCCTGGAATACGCCATGAAGCTGATTCTCATGTGACTCATGTTAGTCAGAGTGACGTACCTGGACTATAATTTGACTATATCTGACTATCTATTTATATATGTGTATATATATATATATATATACACATATATAAATAGATAGTCAGATATAGTCAAATTATAGTCCAGGTACGTCACTCTGACTAACATGAGTCACATGAGAATCAGCTTCATGGCGTATTCCAGGGCACAGAATGCTATGCTCAGAATCATCTTGCTCAGCGGCCAGCCTTTGCCATCCGCACATGTGCCAGCTCCTGTGTGGAAATTCCAGTGGTACAGTATCTGTGGAGTTTTGAGGTTCCAGATGGTTCCAGGCTGCTGATTAGCTTCGCCCCAGTGCCCAGTGCCCAGTGCGTCTGTGGCATCTGCCCGCCTTGTCCATCTTGAAGCGACTGCGTGGGTCGTTGGACTCCTTCGTCGCCATGATGGAGCTTCTGGCAGATGAAACCTGTGTCTGTCATCGTTCCAAAGAAAGCTGCTCAGAACTTGGAAGCATGAAATGGGGAAGGTGAATGAATCCCCTTCAAGTTGGAACAGCGAGAGCTCTGCTTTCTGCTAGTTTCCTCTTCCCCGCTCTTCCCTGCTTTTCATAATGCATTGTATCCAAGAGCTAAGTCAGCTCAGACAGGCATCACTACACAACATCAACACAAATCAAATCCTCATGCTGGTTTCCCAGTTGTTTCATCCGCTGGTACGGCAAGCTGTTTGGTTTTTCACTTTGTCTTGTAAAGCTCTGAGCTGCCACAGCCATGACAACAAGTGGTTCTTGAATCAGCTACAAAACAGGATAAAACAGGAAGACTCAGAACTTCATAACAACAAATTGATGTCAAAAATGGGACCTTTTGACATTGAGAAAGGCATTGCCTGCTCTTCCAGTTTGCCTCGTATCACCTCTTGACACGGTTAAAAAATTATTCGGAAACCAAAAGGATTCTTTGGAAACCAAAAAGGTTTCTGAATCGCGGCGTTTTGGTTTCGGAATCGTTATTTTTTGGTTTCTGAAGCGGGCGATCTCTTGAGACCGACTGGGTGCGCCACATCCCCGAAGTCATCTGTGCGGATGTAGAGATGGCCACTTTGAACACGGCGCTCCACTTTCCAATCCTGGCAGGCATCCAACGGAGTGAGACTTCACCCCTTTCGCCCAAAAACGCTCTATGTCGGCTATGTCGCTCCTTTGGCCAAGCTTTTTGCAGCAGAATGCAAGATACTTCCCAAACCCCAGAAGCAATGCATATCCATCCACCAAAAACCACCAAACCAGCTATCAGGACCTATCCGGACCTATCCGGACCTATCCGGACCTATCCGGACCTATCCGGACCTATCATAGCTGCGGGTTGCACCTCGCGGCTCACTTTGCTGGAACCCGAAATCTCGGAGGCCTCTGAGATTGGCCCTGGCAAGCGCTTGTGCCCGAGCTGCCGATGCTTGTATAATTCGGATCAAGTACAACCAGAAGTTTCAGCAATCTGCAGTAACTTAACAACCTAAAGAAATGTCAGCGCCCACAAACTGGAAGGTCAATATTCAATCAACAACCTATAATATCCTGATAGTACCCTAATTTTCGAATCACTTGCTCTCTGCTGTGCCTGAAATGGCGGTAGTATCTTCAGACTTTCGCCAAGGAAGGGCAAAACGCGACCTGAGCTTGTGACATCTAACGTGCCTCACGGAAGTGTGGGCGAATGCGCGACCCATCCAGTGTACTGGGGGTTCCTAAAATGGGGGGTACCCCCAACATACTAATCATACGATTAGAATGGATGATTTGGAGGTACCCCGGTTTTAGGAAACCTCCGTATAATTTCTATGGAATGCACAGCTGAAATGGCTTACTCTGCTCGGCTGTAATAGTCTGTCCAGCTCCAAGCAGTACTCGAGGCTTCATAGATCATGAATGTGTGACCAAGGAAGGAGTAAAAAAAAGAAGCGAATGAAGCGATCTGAATTAGAATTCTCTGCCACTCCAACTTTCCAGTCCCACTTCTGTATCTTCTGCAGCCTTTTTGAATCCAAGGGGCAGCAAGGATGGTACACTGGACATTGCGTGCTTCCTGGCCGAAGTTGTCACCACTTCTGCAGGGACATTTTTCCAGCTGCCTTGCTTCTGCTAACATCAAAGCACAGCTGGGAGGGAGAAGCCCAGAAGGCCAATATCAATATATACAGATTGTTGTAGGTTCAAGACGAAACTTATCAAACTGTCAACCTGTCACTTCTCATTGTATCAAGGGGAAGCGGGTCATGGCAGGTGTTCATTCTATACATGCCAGCACATACTTTCATCATTTTATCCACACATCTTTCACGGCGCTTTGCTCAGATGCACCTGCTGAGAACTTCACCGTGAAAGCTTACAAGGCAGTTCGGCCTGGATCAGCGCAACCCTGATTTCACACATCGATGGTAAAGTGACCAAGCAGTTCCCAAAGAAACTCGAAGGCCAAGGGATCCAAATGAGAATGGCAATCGTGATTGTAACTCGTGACATCTTGTGACGATGTTGATGATGGTGATTCATGTTTGCGGCATGCCACAGCCCGACAGTGTGGAGCGCTGGGAATCAGACCCCAAGGGCGAGGGATTCCCAACTCCTCCAATTGGGAGATTCAATCCTTGGGTGTTGTCCGACAACCAGCAGTCTTCAGAAATGCCAAATGCAAATATTGATCATACTGAGATATACCGAGATGCTTTTGTGGTGCTCAACATGGATCCCAGAACAAAATGAAAGATAGGAACTATGTCTTAGCTGCTGCTATCCGCATTCCAGCATCTGACATTACTGAAATCTGAGCTGCAAACCCATGTGATTTCCGTTGATGCATCTCACCGCATCGGCCACATTCGTGACGCGAAGCCTGTGTTTTTTTACAATGAGACTTCGAGCATCAGCTTGTCTTCAAGGAGAGCAACATCTAGATCATCTAGCAACTCAAGGCGATGAGATGTCACAGAATTTCAGGACACAGTCAGGACTTTTTGTATCTTTTTCTTATGCAATTGATTCACTTTGATTCACTTTTTGTTATTCAAACGTCCTGGTGTTGTGTTCCGTTGTGTCCGGCGGAAGCTCGGCCCTTGGCTTCTTCTCCACGATGGTTCCTGTCTCTGTGAGCTCCACAGAGTGAGTGGCAGCAATGCGTCGCCTCGCATCCGTCACCGATGACGAATGATACATGTCGTGTAGCGGTATCAGATGGTATAAGTATAGTGATTATAAGTGTATAACTACTGTATAACATAAAGGATGCTTCATCCTTTGTATTGCATCCATATCATCCATGTACTCTTCCATATATCATCCATCTATACAGAAATGCACTTGGTCCTGGAGTCCTGAACCCACATTCTGTGCCGCAAAACGCAACAAACTGCACACTGTGCCCCAGAGCTGGATGGGCATTGGTGGTTTGTGATCTTTCCAGTCCACAATGTGAGGATCTCCGGTCAAAAGGTAGTTCCTGGCGGAAATTCCGTCCGACGCCAGTCACAAAAGTCATCAAAACATTTTGTTTCTCAAATCTGTCTGTTTTCCAGCACGCGTTCATAGAGATGCTTTAAGTTAGTGCATGTAGGGTGCAGCTTTTCTGGCATGCAGTCATCCTGTGGGCATGATTAAAAAGTAAGACCCAAGGAGGTTTGTGAGGCAAGCCATAGTAAATGCCTAAGTGATGGAGAGGGATGAATCCAGTCTCGCTTCCTCCCCACCCAAGCCCTCTGGGCTTCCGACAGGAATTCCGAGCTGTCAACGTCCTGAGTGAGAGCCCAAACACTTTTTGATTTTTCAACCAAAGCTGCTTCCCCTCGGTAAAATGCCTAGATGTTCATGAATGGTGAATAGATCAGAAGGATACAATTACAATTGTCCCAGTCGGGCATGGTTTGTCATCTTGTCTTTCTATAGAATGGAAATCCAAGTGCGTCTCCACACACAAGAGACTCTCCCTGCACTCCAGGTCATGAATCTATGGGCTACAGCACCACATTGCATCTGAAATCATCTAGAAAAGCAAATACCCAAATGTATTCGATTATATTCGATTCAAGTCCCCAGATTATTTAATGTTTTTTGACTTCAATGCTACAGTAGAGTTGAAATCATTAAAAAAGGCACAAGGATGAGACGGATCCCCACAGCTTCGTCTCATCTCCACCCAACCTCCAGGCGAATCAACACGCGGGAGCCGTGGCCCAGCACTGACGCCTCGGATGCCCCAATCATAGACCCACCCCTTCCAGGCCCTTCCAGTTTATGGTTTTGATGGGTCTATAACTGGTGGATCACCGGATCACCCTACTTATCTCACCTAAAAACAACTGGTGGCGAATTATGGCAGGTACCTTCCCGTAGCCCATTTTCCCATCATCATAATTCCTCCAAGGATTCAGGCACGAACTGAAGCAACGGAGGTCCCGAGGTCCCGGCAATTGGATAGGGCCAGGGATCTCCCAGTTGCTCCGCATTTCCAGCCTAGACCATGGCCCCACTGTGACCATTTCCCAGTCCTGTCAGTCCTGTCAGTCCTGTCACCCAGTCCCCGGTCCTCGCTATAGTAGACACCACAAAGGGCATAGCACACCAAGAGGCGCTTCAGGAACATGATGCGAGGACTGGCGGATGCAGCAAATCCACGGAACCTGGAACCTTCACAAAACATTGTCTTAACAATTTAATCTCAGAATTTTTTAAAAAAAAATCAACAAAGAGCATTGAAAAATATAGCTATCATTGTTATCATTGACTTCGTGCAGAAACACCATCAGACCTTTTGTAGGGGCGCCTGAATCTGTTTAGCTGTTTTAGCTTTTTACATTGGACAAAACACAAACAAATCACTGCACCATACTGTACCTGTAGTTGTCCACGAAGAACTCCGCCCCCTGGTCTAGGATCTCCTGGAAACCACGACATGGGGAATCAGTGGGACATGATTAGTTTTTGTATGTTAATTTATGTTAATTTTATTATCCATTCTGTTAATTTCATGTTGTGGTGTCAACATACAAAAACTCTGCATCGAAGATTCCATTCGACTCCATTTTCCTCCCCGAAGAGGCCGTGCTCCACACTAGAGAAGACCTGCCCTGACTTCAAGCGTGCAATCAACCTCAATGCGCATGGCATGGCAAGCAGTGTGCTAGGCCAATCTAGGGCAGCTAGGGAGGGGACAAACTGGGTCAGCTCCTTCAAAGATTCAAAAGGAAATCGGTAGTAATGTAAGATGGGAAGTCAGAATCTCGAAGCCAATGTGCCACCAGTGACACAGGGAGGTGTGCATTGGCCTTTTGGAAAGCAAACGGTTTGGATACAAATCTTGCCACCTCCAAATAGACATTAAGTTTGTTGTTCTCCAAATCCTGAGCTGCCAGGCGGTGTCACATTGGCCCGCGCTACCCTTAGTGACTCAACTGTTTAGGGGTAAGCAGGGGACGGGCCGAGCAACCTGATGGAAGGTACACCAAGGAAAACTGGTATCAAGGACCCTGCTGGGCCGTAAACCACTGCAAACCACTGTATCAAGTCATAGCAATTTGAATCCAAGTGATATACAGCTTCAGAATGCAACACACAAGTCTTATCAAGTCTTGCGAGCCAAGTTGCGCATACGGCGTGGAGTCCACCGAAGTGTTGGACTTGGATGTGAAGCAGAATTTTTGCACATCGTGGGATTAATGATTAGCCAAACCAAACTTGATGCCTGTCATCAGTCCTAGGCTCTTAGATAAAGGAAGAACTTCATGGGGCTGCGATCATAAAACCACTGCAAATTGACTTTCATGTCGGATTCCTTGCCTCAAGGTTTCACAGGCTTATAATTGACTTATAGTGGCGTGTACATTGCATCAAACTTTCCAACAAGCTGATGACCCATGTGGTCAGCAGAGCAGGCAGTTCATTCTTCTTACATCACAATGCCAAGCCACATTTCGACGGGGCAGCCGGGGCCTCCCCGGCCTCAGTTGTGGGTTAGAAAATATTAGAAGTACATGGGTTTGTCTGAAAATAGTGTACCCCTACACCCAATGGTTAATGATCATTATCCCTACTAAATTGCTATAATTGGGGGTATACCCCATTTTCAGACATAGAACCACATTGATACAGCAGAATTGTCAAACCATGGGCCCATGGGCATTCACTTCGCAACTGGTGTACAGCTGCTCCTATGTGGCTCTTGCAGCACATCTGGCACCATCAACAGACCGATCTGCCCCACTCGATCTGGGAATCTGTGGCACCCAACCGAAAAGTATCTCGACCCTGCAGGTAGGGTGAGGATGGGGATGTTACTAGGCAAGTCTTTCCGTTTTTGATCTTTTTAATGGATACAGAATGCTAGATGCCAAAACCATCCAAAAACTTGGTTTCAACTAACCGTCTAAACCGGTTAAAATTGGTTGCAACTCAGCCGGTGTCACCATGACATTCCGGATCGTGTCCTTGATGCCACGCCTCGACGGATCCCCTTTCCTCGTCCGACTCTTCTGCATCGTGTGCATCCACGGGCTGGCCAGCGATTAGGACAGGGGATCGAATCGACACGATGTTTACCAACTCACACGGTTTGAAAAACAAAAACAAGCTCTTGCCCAATGAAGCCAAAATTCCACCATTGAAGGTCACCACCCCACATGTCATGACCAAGCGCAAAATTGTGAGTGTCCAAGAGTCCCCGTTTCGAAGTTTCTAGACAGCCCTTCAGAGTGGCCTGCAACCAGGAGTCTCTTCTGGATTCATGTGACTGGCAGGATCCGCTCGGATTGTTATGCTTATCGCTGGAAGTTTTTGGGGCATAGGGATAGAGAAGCACACTGTAACATTGGGATAGTTGTTGCTTCTGCTTCGATTCACCATACCTGTAACATTTGGAGTTCGTAGATGAGTTGAAGAAAGCCATTTCCTCCGCCATTTCCTCCGCCATTTCCTCCCATGCATTTTTGGATATTTTTGGGAGGAAGTGCATAATTTGCCATCCTGAAGGCTTCATGTCAAATATAGAGAAGAACCGTGACTTCTTCCTCTGTTGAAAAGCTGGCCAAGCAAAAATGTCAAAACCTGTCGTGTTTTCCGTATTGTGACTTTGCAAAACATAGGTAAGACCAGATCAGGTTTTGAAGCGATTCCAAGATACTGCCACCTGCATAATTCATGACCCACTCAGAAATTCGAGAACCCTAAACAGCCAATCACTCAATCATATCGAGTGTTTTTCAAAAATGGGAACCCCCAACCCCCATGGTTCATCATTCTCATTTGCACATCCAAATGGTCATTGAGGAGTAGTCAGCACTTGGAGACAAACCTGGAACGTGACAAACTCCAGGCTCCCGCGCTGTGGTTGGGTTTTGCCCTTCCAGACTCACATGTTGTTCTTGTGGGACAGAGAAATCTTCCTGTCCCAGGTCGATCGTCTCCAAGGATTGGTTCCAAATTCTTCGCCTCTAAATTATTGCAAGCGAACACTTTAGTCTGAGAGGGAAATTATTTTTGGGTACTTCCTTCCAAAAGCATCCGAAAAATAGAATGGCACTCGCACACTTTACAATGACGACAGGATTGTTTCCTGATTACGCCCTCCGAAGAATGCCAAGTCATTTCAATCTGACCATGAACGTCATGCACGTGTAATTCTGTGTATGCACGGTGCTTGATTGCAAACATGCTACGTACAAATATCATCAAATATCATCAAATATCTACAGATTTACCTTGATTTCCATGTCTGCATGAGGTATGGTGTCGTTCATCTCGCAGACCTCGCTGCATTTGGACATTCTCCGACCTGCGGAAAAAAGGCAACATCTTCGGGCAGTTGGCACGAGCATCGGAAGCAACCGATTGATTTGAAAGTCCCTGTCAGGTCGTGCATCCTTTGGAAAAACCATTTATTTGACTTGATTTGCTACTTCACTCATCTTTACGCCATAGTGGGTTCTCTTGCTTCTTCAACATCCTTTTCCCCTACAAGCAGGAAGTTAGTATGTTTGCTGTTCCTCACAGAAGAGTTCTTTGGGCCGCACCAGTCGCTGGAGCTCTGGGAGGCATCACTACATATCGAGCCTGACCCAATGGGCCAAGGCGGCCAAGGCGGCCAAGGAAAAAATTGGACACGCATCGGACGCGTCGGACGCGTCGGACGTGGATTCTGCTCATGTCACAGTACAAGCCTCGTGCATCGTGTGATCTTTCATGTAGAAATAGCAACCCTATGACATGCCAAACTGGCCATGCCCAGGCAAACAAATTCAGGGATGGCACAGCAAACATAAATTTGCGTGGGATGTGTGAAGTTTTCAACCCTGCCCAAAACAATAAAAGTTGTAAAGCTTTCAGTAATCAGTGTATCAGCAGACTTTGTACGTGCCAAAAACAACTCCTCGTCAGCTCAGTCTTCTAAAACCGAAACCACACCTCATCCATGTTGTCCAGCATGTCCTCAAACCGACTGCAATTCAAAATTACACTTTCGCACTTCTTTCACTCATTGGTCTCACAAGAAAACCATCAAAAGATATCAAAAGACTAGAAACATCACATGTGTTTCTTGCCCTCCAACTTCGCCTTGTCGGCCTTGGGCCTTGGACACAAGACTCCTCCCGTCTGGGTCCCCCAGGCCAGCTTAAGGCAGTAGAGAAGATCCTCATCATGGACCAATGGACCCAGTTCTGATGTCGCGCTACCAATTCACAGAGCTGGATCTTTCATGCGTGTAAACCTTGAAAGACCCATAAAGACCCCAAAACCACTGATTTTCCTCAGGAAAAGAGTCGTCAAACACGACTGGGAGCCCGGCATCATCACGAAACCCGCCGCTGGACAGGGCATCGGATTCAGACTGCGGTGCCTCAGCATAGCGTGCAGACGTCATATAAAGAGGGCCAGTGCGGAAAGCGATGTTTGTGCTAGCTGGGAGGGATGTTCAAAAGGCTAAGATTCATCGATTCATCCAGGACTGTTCTTATGAAGTCGCCCCTTGCGACCAGCCTTGATGCAACCAATCTCTCTGCGGCTCCCAACTGCTGGTCCCATGTAGTTGCTATTGGTACTGCTGGTGACTGAGGCTACTCCACTCGCCTGTCAGGCTGCGATCCACAGCATCTGTACAGAACTGGATACTGTTCAAAGTGAGGGTTATCACAGAACTACAATGGACCCACGTGCCCCCAAACTTGCCATTTTGATTAAGTCAAATCATCCAACTTTCCTTTTGAGCACCCAAATTGAGACCATTTTGGATGAGCAAACCAATCGCCCCCACCTGCGGTAGAGACGATCCTCCGGGCGATTGATCGATTTCCAAATCGTCCTGTGCCGGCGCAGGCGGCGCAGGTCTAGGAATTAAAATATGGAATTATATATCCCATAGTTGCCACACCCAAACCTGCAATTTTTCCAGCACTTCGGCAGGCCTCGATCTGCATCGAAGTTTGGTTGCTGCTCCTTCGATCGGTCCTGGTCACCATGGTCACCATGGTCACCATGCCACTATGGCCTATGGATTACATACGATTACAGATGATTACATTTCAGCCAATACTCCTTTTATCAAACTTAGTGACTTAGTCCTCCATCCTTTACCTTCAACCCAAACACCCCACCTAGAAGGAGAAGAGGCAACCGATCGCCAATCCAGCATCTTACCCATTGGCCTGACAAATGGAAGCAAAAACAGACCTTCTGCCACACCTCCCGAACATATGGTGTCAATTAGTGACATACTTTGGCTTTTGGACTTTGCTACAGCTATGGTGCTTGGCTTGGTGTTCAAATCCTTTCTGCAGTGCATGTGTGGCGACAATCTCTCCATGAGTCGCTGAAGACACCATTGTCACCATTGTTATGACATCAGAAGACTTGCCATGCACGCGGATCCCACCAATTGGCCACACCCCTCTGACAACAAGGTTACCGGTAAGTTTGGGATAGATCCCTGCTGTCCATGATCCACTGAGTGCACTGCCGAGCTGACACTCGAGACATGACCTTCTTCATCATGTCCCAACCTGACAGACTTTAAGGAGATCAGATCATCAGATGAGATCAAGATAGGACGCCTTTCAACTTGCAGCTACACTGTTTCTACACCCAGCCCGTCGACGGAAATCGGGCTTCGCATGCAAATAGTTTATATAAATACACCCATCTTTAATATCAGTCACAGTGAAGAATCGCTCAATGCCAGAATGTAGTCAAATGGTGACTTTGCAGTATTTTGAATTACCATTTCTTTACATGCTGTACCTGGGCAAGTTCTCTTTGCGATCCATGAATGTAGAGAGCTTGGAGACCAGCTTCAATTGAAGGAAAACAATCAACAAACCAACAAAAACCAACAAAACTAAGAAAGTCATCAAAATCATCAAACCAGCAATCGGCAATCTAAATTCACAAGTAAATCGCCTGTGTCAACGGGTTGGAAGTCACTCTTCCTGGCCAGGCCGGCAACCATTACTGAAACGCTAGCAAGGCAACAGAGCCATTGCCTATTTGGCCTATATTTTCTTGTCAATGGTTATATATGACTAACATTGACTAGCTATACACAAGTATTTGATATTATTTGATATTGTTTGATATTATGTGATATATTACAAGTGAAGAATCATGCAGTGCGCAGCGCACATGTATTTGCATTTTGGCCAGTCACGAACCATTGCAATTGTAGACATTCATAATGACCAGAATGCTTTCAAACATGTCTCTTGCTTTTGCCCTGGTTCTGCGCCGGAGAATCCAGTACTGAAGGCTTCAGTGAAGGCTCTCCTTCTTTCTCCCTTCCATGCGCAGGCCTGCCCTCCATCCTCCTGCCAAGATCGAAGTGCGCACCAGCCTCCAGACCAGGCAAGAACACAAGAAATCAAACGAAGCTCCTAGAGCTGCCGCTATCTCTTTCCAGTCAAAATGAAGGCACCAAAACATCCAAAACGGAATACCTGAGCTTCCAATCTCATGCTTTTGACATCCCATCCCGATCCCCACCCGTCCGCCTTTCTGAAACGCAAAGGCCCATCCTCGGACAAGGATTGGTCTCTCAACCTCAGGCGCTCAGGATGCCTGATGCAACCCTGCCACACATTTTGAGCCATGTCTGCCCACTGGGGTAGCAACATCTGGAAGTTGGAGCCATCCACGTTCGGGAAGAGGGTGTTATAGAAAACCACCTCATTCGTCTGCCAACATGAGGGTGGAAACTCAAACCATCCAGTAGGAAACGAATATATAATTTGTGATAATTCTTTGACAATCTGGCATTGACCAAAGGACTGACGCAGCAATCGCGGACTTCCTTATTGAATTTGACACAAGGACTCTAGGGGTGCAGGTGACGCCAGGCAGACTCTGTGTCTGACAGAGGAAGCAGACTCTGCAACCCTTCGATCCCAAAACTTGGCCAAAGTCCTTCGTTTCGTTGAGATGGACCCCTCTCGACGTAGCCCCCAAGGTGCATGACGCAGCCCAGGTTTCCGACACAGTCCCTTCGGAACTCGGCTTCCATTAGCGGCACAACCTTCAGTGACTTCAGCACACCAAAGTGCTGAGATTGGAAGGGTCCAAAGAGCCCAAGCTCACCTGTGACATTCCACTGGTCCACTGATCCACCAAATAACAAACACTGATCACCTCTAAGACTCTAAGATATGACATTAGTAGCAACCTTACTCTCAACCATTGCAATCAAAAAGCATCAAAACTAAGGTGGGTCTACGACCTCTTTGACAAGTCTTGAGTGTTTCACCTAGGAGAAAAAGAGAGACTGCAACCAGGCCACGTCGTAACCATCGCTCTTATGCGCTTGGTTGTCCTGCACCCGGAGAGTTTGGTCGGGACTCGGGACCCAGGTTGATCAGGATGGGTCGAGCAGCAATGGTTCTTGGACCGCATACTTAGCCATCACCTGATGCTCATGAAACATGTTTAGATATATGATATATGTAGTCTGCATGATATAAGCATAATTCAAAAAGTGTTATAGGCTATAGGTCTAAAGAGTATGCTGAGTATGCTGGATCACGTCGAAGCAACGAATGCCTCCACAACAGTTGGCGAGGCTGCATCTGTGGTCACAAGGTCATTTTGCGCACCTTTCCATGCACCTTCCCTGCGTGCCACATAATCTGCCAGTCCTCTCCAGGGAGGGAGCAGCTCAGGGCTCAGGGACCATGGTTTCATAGATTAATAAAGCGGTTGATGTCATGTGATGTCATGTCACAATATCCCGAGAAGTGAGACACTGCTATTTGCCCCATACACACTTCTGAGGCAAAGCCCACCACACATTTCCCATGATATCATCTGCTCAGGTTATCTGTCGGGTTTCATGACCTTTGTAGTTTCACAAAATCACAGCTGAGCATCTTGGTTTGTCCCATTCCAGAGCTAGTGCCAAGTCTTCACTAAAGCGCGGGTCCGTTGGCTTCCACTCACGATTGCATTCTTCCAACGGCACCATCTTGGTAGCAGCGTCACGCAGATCGTGGGGATTCACTACCATACTGAAAAAGTGGCCTGAAAACTACGGTTGGAGGGGACCACATCTTGGTCCGTTCACTCACAGCACCAGCCACTTGCAACCAAAGTCACTGAAAAGGATGAGCTGGTGTGAACCCGTTGCAGAAGCCAATGCCGTTGTTGCCGCTTTGCAGGCTGCCGCCGGTGCTGGTGCTGCTTGCTCAAATTCAATGGGGCAAAAGAACATGTTGCTTTTTTGGAGACTGCGCCCACTTGACCAACTTGGTATTGAACATTATTTTCCGTGTTAGGTCGGCAACCACTGTTTCTGGAAAGGAGAGACTGCAGAAACAAAAGGTCGCAAACCAAACCACTTCTTCGTGCCGATTCTGGCTCTTCTCGTGGCTGGCCATGCCTCTTGCAGAGTTTCGGACTCCGAATTCTCGAAAAACTTGTCCAAGAAGGAACGAAACCTTCAGAACAACAAGAGATCTGATGCCAAGGCATAGGTGAGGTGCCTGTCTCTATTGCATGTTGAACTTGGATCCCAATACATGTCCAATGTTCCCCTGTCACTTCAAGAAAGAGTTTCCTGTACATGCGTTTGTACTTGTTTCTGTTCCTCTAATGTTCCAAGGTCCCTTTAAGGAAAAGATTGCGGACATTGCCAAACCCAAGCTAATCATATCCTGAAGGAGCTTCAGCAAAGACTTCTGGCATTATGCCCCTCCGAACTTGAAACCTTGAGGAGCCTTGAGGGTTCAGATACGCTGCTAGATTCACCCGATTCCATGCAATTCATTCCGTTGCAACCCTGGGTTCCCAGGCTGTGTTGAGTTGCGACTGACCGTGCTTTGGATGCCCACATCCACTTCGTCAACGCCCTGCATCGGACATCCAGGATGACATGCCAGGACGAGTCTATCCCATGACTGTCATCTGCAACATTTGTAACATTCCAATCATCTTCACGCCTCGCCAAGGTTTGTACCACTGAGGCTGTAGTTCCTGGCAAGTCGGCAGTTGTTGCGCTACTTTCATAAAGGATGCGTTCTGTGCAAACAAGCTTGTGACACGCGCAGCGCAAACAATTGCAGCCCCCACAAGTATTTATTCATGTTTATTATAAAGTAGTTCAGCCTTTCTTCTCCTGAAAGCATACCAAACAGGGGGTACTGTACTCCCCTAAAGGAGTGGTATAACATCAGTCATAGCAAGCTTGGAGGTTCCAGCCTGTCCAGACGCCTCAGGGACGGTGCCCTCTTCTTGGCTTGCTGTGTCTGCAAACTCTCTTGTATCATGCTCAAACATGCTCACAATACATCTCAATATTCAATACATTTCAATACTGTGGTGAGGCATAAATGACGGTTTCAGTCACGGGACATGCATCATCCTATCATGATGTATGACAGCATTGTCACGCCATCCATTTGTGAACACACGAAGTAGCTATGCGTCCACACGTCAAGGGTCTGATGTCAATGGTCCAAGCAGAATCTCCAGGAGATGCCTCAGGCTTAGGACCACATCCACTGCATCTGGACTGAATCAGGACTACATGTAGATTTGAGCAGCACAAATGAGCAGGACATCTTTGAACATGTCATTGTGGATCTAAAGAACACATGTTGTCCATGTGGATCAAAGATGATCAAAGTGCGACTGACCCAGAAAGCCCTCAGGCCGCGACTGATGCAAGACCAGCGTGAGCTTTGCCCTTTGACCTTCGTTGAGACGTGTTGAGACGCTTATATAACTTGGGTGCGAATTCGATCTAGACTCCTTTTTCAAGTACAACTCTTGTGTGTGCGTGCATGAGTGTCAGCAAAAAAGCGGCCATGACAAATCATTGCTATGGCACTTTGGAACCAGATGAAAAAAAGAAAAACACCGTCTAGATTTAAGGTAGAACTCTGATGAGATGCTAGTGTGCGAGTTTTCTTAAGTGATGCTAGTCTCACTGTTGTGAGCTGTATTCTTGAAGAAGTCAGAATATCATTCAGAATATCATCAGTTCGGGTGATGAGTTGGCGGCAAGGTTAGTCATTTTTCGTTTGCCCTTGCACAGTGCTTTGGCGAAGCGCGGCTACACAGCTCAAGCGCGCCAGCAAACATGCCAGCCCAAGCATCCAGGGCACATGTGGAAAAGGCTGCCCCAGACTGCGGCATCGAACATGCCGGAAGATTGGTCCAGAGCTGCTGGAAGTCCAGCTCTGTCCCTGGAAATCTTACCTGGTTTTGGAAATCCTGCAACTTATGGAAGAAGCTGCTTCTCTTTGGCACGGTTGACATCAACATTGAGGACCATCTGTTGAATCATATCTTTGCTTTCACTGCCACCACATTTGGACGATTTGTGATGCCCCCAAAACCAGGCATGATGGATTCGACTAAACTGTTCTAGGAAAGGTGTTTGCCAAAGCGTTCCACGAGAAAATCTGTCAGTACTACCTCAAACACTTAAACAAAAATGGTTTAAATTCATCCATTGTCCCATGCCAAGTGGCGCTTCTGAAATCATACGCTTCGACTTGTGAATCTGGACGTCCCTCTGTGCTTTCCAGGGACCATCATTTCCAACACCCGGCCGCAAACTCTCAAAGATTGAGGGAAACATCATTCATGTATAATATATATATATATATACACATACTGTGTATAGCTAGTCACTGCATACTTGATGCTTAAATAAGCAGTTTGGGCCTCATCGACTTGGGAGCAACAGCCCAAATGATTTTAGGATATGTTAGGTGAGGGCAAAGTGCAATCCCGTTCGGGATCGACATGCTCGGAAGCATCAACTTTGGGCGCGTTCAGATATGGATCCACCAGTGGATCTAATGTCCACTGATGTTTACCATGCACTTCTGACAAGGTTGGGTTCATGCTCATACCTACTTGGATCTGTCCATATCACATCACGCCAAGCCCCACAACATCAATATTGACAGCCTCAAGCACCAAGTCCCAGGATGTGTGGCAGTCTCAGCCAAGGCCGGTGTAGCAAACCGCAGAAGCCAGGTCCGGCATGTCTTTGGCTGTGATGCCACCAAGCATGGTGGTGGTGCCTCGGAGGAACCCCGGAACTGTGTGGCAGAGATGTATGAAAATGCATACAGGGACTAGCTTATCTCATGGATGGGTTGATGACCACTACACCTTGCCAACTATTACCAAATCTAGTCCGTTCTATTCCCACGGATATCATCACTTCCCTGCCTTTTGAAGGCGGCACGTGCCAGTGAGTGATCTGAAGGCGCCTTAGAGAACATCCAATACTGCAGCGGAAGCAGCTACAAAGAGTTGCAGTCGTTCCTGCCTACAGCTATGTTTCAATCCCGAGGATTGCAATTGTATACATGAACAACATTGTGGAAAGCAGTTGTCCTTTGAGAGAATGGTCACGGCGTAGGTCAACGCTTGAGTGATAGGCGGCTTCCAACGCTAGGTCCAAAAAGACCTCATGCCTGTACTTGTCACCCATATCCCATTTCAGAAATAGTGCGTTGCAAGGGTTCCTTCCCTGCACTCTAATGGTCACCCACGGGTGCTCCTTTCTCTGCTCATTTCAAGGGTTAAAAAACCCGAGTCACAAAATGCTCTGGCGATGCAATGCGCGTGTGTCGCAGATGCAGGCCATCATGCTGAATCTGACAAGTCGTGGCAATTGAATACGGTAGCACAGTGTTTGGACGTGCTTGGCAATGCCACGGGGTGTGGGGTGTGGCTGACCCGCGAAAAGGACAGAAAACTCAACGGCAGTGAAGGCATTTTTTCGAAGTTTTATCCTATCGGTTCTCAGAAATTTGACAATAGCGAGCCAATCCAAAAAGAAACATAAAGAGTAATAAAGAGCAATCACAGCCTTCAAAATCCACATCCCACTGAATCCACCCCCCAGAATTCGACCTGCCGGCGCCGGTACATCTGCACTGGGACCTCTGTCCCTAAGACTGGAACCTACGTGCTGCGCCCATGTCTTGGCCAAAATCTGCCAGCTCCCCATGTCCCATCCACACCAACTCAGCTCAATATCTGTGACGTATAACAACTTGACAGGTTCAAATTCTAGCACGTGTATAGCAAAGGGAGGCACATTCATCAGTTCATGATGGCGCTGCCTGAAATATACTATAAGCTTCCACAATCATCAGCTTCTTTTGTCTCAGTATACCTTAAAGATCCTTAAAGATGTTCCAAAGTTCATTGGTTCATCGCCCCGGATGATTTTACTGGTTCCAAACTTCTTGCAGCTTTGGGCCACAAACGAAGAAAACATGGGGTGCTGGTTTTCAGTTTGCCCACACGGCACCTTCATGTGCATGCTTTTGGTTGCCACGGTGTAGCCTTTGCCAGGGCAATCGCCCACATCAAGGCCTCTCAGCATTACTTTCCAGTGGTGGGATGCGACCTTCTGGATGGATTCCAGGACAAACGGAATGATTTGATTCGGGGGATCCTTGGCGAAGCTTCAAGCGCTCTTTTCCCTGTTCTTCATGCCAGTTGTGACTGGCAAGCTTTGTTCGTTCGCATTGACCACAAGAAGTGACTACGCTGGAGTTTTAGTTTTAACAGTGGCATGAAAACATCAAGACTTGAAAACTTCGAGTGGTTACTGTTTCCTCTTCGGCGAAAATGTTTCCTTTTTGGCGAAACCATCTTCCGAACTCCATCGCTTTCATTCTGACCCATGTATGCAAAGACAGAAAACACATACAGCAAATGAAAGATTCAGGCCTCAAGCATCATAACTGTCATAACCATTTCCCGAAGGCCGATTCCCATGTCCCTCAACATCCTTGACCCATTGCCTGCGAAGCGCTTCGCATAAATCACCCAAGACTTCTGCAGAAATGCTTGGCCGCACTCAGTCCCTCGTGCTTTGTACATCATCACCTTGGTCGCAAGTCTGCAACATGGGTGCCTCTTGGCCAAAGGCCAAGTAGTTTGGGCTGAAGTCAAAAGGCCCATGAGCCTCTGAGCCTCACCAAAGTTTTCATGATGGCATTGTGCCTGATTTTTTTTTCAGTATGACAATTATATAAAATACGGGCAAACTAAAGCGTGGCAGCTATCCTATGTCATTCGGGAAGCTGCAGTAACATTAGTAGCACTCAATAAAGAAGACCCAAACAAAGATTCAATTCAATCTGTATTCCAAACCAAGTCGCCCGATCAGCAGCGGTGCTGCATTGAATTAGCAGCGCGACAGATATCAAGCACCGCATGGCGGGTATGAGTGATGTATAGTAGAGTATAGCTGCATGTCGTGACTGGAAGTGTCTTACAGTGGCATGTAGAGCCTGTGCTGCATGAAATTCTAGTGGGTGGATATGTTGTTTCTGCGGGACCATCATGTGATGATTGGGTTCGATCTTATTTGTCTCTGCCGGCCTTGCTCTGGTGGTGAGACAGGCTGCGAAATGGCAACAGGATCAGGCACCGGCCCGCACCAACAGCCCACATGGCACCACTCTCTTCGAAGAAAACCGAGATTTCCAAGATCCGTACGTCTCATCACCATCCTCCTCAGACCTGGTTTCTTTTCGGCTCCGGAACTCGTTTCAATGAATCCTACGAGGTGCTCCACCATGTGGTACCCGTTTCGTACCCGTTTCTTGTTCTGAGTGGATGGCGTGTGTAAAGGGCGTGTGTAAAGTCTGTTTCTTGTGCAAATTTCTGGATTTGGATCATTTGGATGATTTATGATTTTACACTGAAACAGAATCCAAGTCTGGGGCCCTTCATCATTCTCATGCTTCCTGTCCACAGTTGAACTCTGCGGCCGTCACATGGGAAACATGTAGTCCAAACCCAAATCAAGTTCCTGTGTGTGACAAAATGTACATTACATCACTGACTGTCAGGAGACAGGAAAGGCAAAATGCAGGCACTACAGCGGCGACAGACCAAAGCAGAACACTCCATAGCAAGCTTCCCCCTGCCTCAATAAAGAGCCAACAGACCTCAAACACTTGAATCGAGTGCAAGTGCACATGTCATCGACAGTGAATTGTTGGCTGGGCCTATTTACAACCTGTTTGATGGTGATATTGAAAAAGTCGTGCGAAACTGCAGCTCCTCCTCAAGAAAAAAAACTGCATCTGCCATCCAGAGCTTGTTGGCTTGTTGGCTAGCCATGTATGCCCACATGAGATGTTCAGTGAGGTGATTCGTCATTTTAGCAGATCTTGCCTGCAACTCCCAAGTGATAGCTGCAAAAATTGCGCTTTTGGAGAAATCCTTCTAAAATCGGATCAATGCTACGCTGCGAAATAACTCGGGATGTTTATCCATAAGGAGAAAACAGCGCTTTGCATCGCTTTGCATCGCTGGGTTGATGCCTTTGTTCGGACCCTCCAAGTCCCGAGTCCAGCTTTGCACATCCTTGGTCCTCTCCACTGTGCTGCCCGGGCCATGTGCTCTTCCGGCTCTTTTTGGAAGTTCCACGGTCCTCAAGCAGACAACATGTCGAAAATGCGGTATGGGGCCAAAATCACATGCCAAAAACAGTTCGATTTGGATTGATACCCGAATGTCTGCATTCAAGTTCACCGGACCTGCTTCTGCACAAGCTGCCCAAGCTGCGCAAGCTGTCCTCATCTTCCTTCATCTTGTGCTTCTGGGTCCCCTTTTGGGCTGGACTCTGCTGGAAACCTTGGAAGAAAAGCTTAGAAAAGGCAAGGCAAATGACAGATTTGGATTGAAGTCAGTGTGATCTCCACATCTCCACATCTCTGGGAGGCCCTGCGACGACTCGTTCCAGCACCCGTGACACTATTCCGGCGCCCATACCGCGCAGCTCGCATGATCTGGGCAGCTTGTGGAGCGGAAGATGCGGAAGCATGTCTGCAGATATTTCTTGGAAAAGTCTTGGCATGCTCAAGATATCTCAAGATGCTCAAGTGTCCCAAATTGTCCCAATGAATCCCGACTGATCTTCGTAGACATGGTCAAAGCAGGGAATGTGACCCGCGCTGCAAGCTCCGGGCCATGGCCAGGGAGTCTTTGTCATCCCAGGGCTTTGCATTTTCAAGCTTGAACGGTCGGGCCTTGGAATCTCAACAGATCTCAACCATTTTTATTATTTTTTTTTTGAAACGAAAGGGAAAGTCTCTCTCCCTGTCAGCCTCGACCCAAATACCTTTTCCAGTTCTAATAAAGGGGTTCGTTGTAGGAAATGATTAAAACGATCACAACCAGTGAGGAG
>Ga0126342_10000764_pt1 | contig 39212 bp, 37 predicted proteins | sample Cyp1metagenome_FD_92528 | JGI IMG/M metagenome (GOLD analysis project Ga0126342, IMG submission 92528) | Coral microbial communities from Lord Howe Island, Old Settlement Bay, Australia - Cyphastrea 1 metagenome | ecosystem: Host-associated > Invertebrates > Cnidaria > Coral ...
GATGATGGATCCCTTGGTTCGGAGAATCTGAATGAAACGTTTTTACTTATGGACTTATTGGTTGTAACTTGGACTGGGAATACCTGTGTCAGGGTTGCTAGGATCACTGTGCGGTAGGATCCCTGATTTATCAACTATGACTGTTCCATTTGAGGCCAACAGACCGGTGACCGAAGTGATCACGATTGCTCATACTGCGACTGTGCCACCAGAGGTTTTGGGATTTACTTTGCATGATGACAACGTTGTGATAGCCCCACGTTCTGGTATTCCTTTGCGTGTTTTACCTCCTGCTGCTAGGTCTGATAAGGATGATGTTCCAGCTGCTGCAGAAGAATCTGAACAACATGTGCCTGAACGAGGCGCTGAGGTGGACAACAAGGAAGTGATCATTGATGGAGTGAAACTGGACTCCAATTCTCCTCTCAAAACTTTGGTTGCAGCATGTGAATCACTTGGCATTTCTGGTCGTGGTGGAAAGGCAAAGTGCCTTAAGCGTCTTTGGGACCATTTGCAAGCCTAGGAGTTGATTGCAGCTCATGGGGCTCAACATCAACTGCGTGCAGATCTTGCAAGGCCTGTGCATTCCCAATCTGTACCGGCTGAACCCACTGAGAAAGAGATTGCAGATCACAATTTAACTCATCAACCCTTTGCTGCTTGGTGCGAACTCTGTATTGCAAACAGGTCACAACAGGATGGGCATCCAGCCTGACAAGATGAACCAGCGGGCGCTCATACATGTGTCAGTTTTGATTTCGGTTTTGCATCAAGAACAGAGCATGAACCAAAAGCTTGTGGTCTTTTCATTCATGATCGTCATTCAGGTGCTATGCATGTGGTTCCAACGCCGCAGAAAGGAGGACGTCATTTACAGTATCTTTGCACTGAGTTTTGCTGGTTTCTGGTTTGGCCTGGGCAGTCCACTATTGCCCTTCGATGTGATCAGGAGCCGTCGACACTTTCTTTGCTTGAAGCTGTGAAAAAGACATGCAGAGCACTTGGTATTAGAATCATTGAAGAGACAGTTCCTCCAGGAAGTCATGCTTCGAATGGTGCTGCTGAAGTCACCGTGAAAGTGATCAGAAGGCATGCAAACCTTTTGATCCAGCAGATTGAGAAAGCTTGTGGACTTGGCGTGGTGATAGGTTGTCATCACCCACTATATCAATGGGCTCTTCTTCACAGCTGTTGGTTGCACAATCGTTTTGTTGTGCACCAAGGCCACACGCCTATGAGCTATGTGCCAACAGGCCATACACTGAACGTCTGGCAATTTTTGGTGAGCGTGTACTTGGATTTCTCAAGTCTACAAAAGGCATGGACAAAAGGCATATGGCATATGGCTAGGAAAGACAGTTAGCACCGATGTTCATATCATTGCTGTTCCTGGAAGTCCTCAGTTGTCTGTCACAAGGAGCGTTAGACGACTCCCAAAACCGTGGGATATGCAAATGGTGGGCGAAGTGGAGGCTTCACCGTGGCAGTTTGGATATGCTTCACTTGGAGCACAACTCATTTTGTCAAAGCGAATCTCTGCACCTCCCATTTTGTCATTGCCACCTGCAAGGTCAAGAGACCTTGATGCTGAAGCTGTGATGGGCATTCCTCCAACTTCAGATGAAGTTGGTGACGAGGCGCCAAAGTCTCCAAGAGTGGTTGGACCGCCTTCAAGTGCTGCCCCAGCTTTGTCAGGAGAAGCTCTTGATGAGCATATGGAAGTCATGGCTGAGGCGGGGTCTTTACCAAAACAAATTGGACTTGGCACTCCAAGTACGCCACCTTTAGAACCAGCTCCAATTACGCCAGGTGATGCACCTGCTACTTCAAGTGCTTCAGGTTCTCGCGATGCTGCTATGCCCAATGTTGCTCCACGAGCAACCCATGCCCGTGATGATGAAACTGTTGAGAGGCCTGCCAAGCATCCACGTATTCTTGCAATCATGGAGCACGAGGATGATTCCCATGCAACTCATTTTGAAAATGATGAGGTTGAAAGCCTCGAAGCCTATGAGTACACCTTGTGCGGCGATGACACGGGAGATGCATATACACTTGGTGACACAGAATCAACCAGTGACATTTCGCAGAAACCCTCAGTCTCTTACACGAAGTTAGAGCCAGAACTTTCTGATGAAGATCTTTTGCAACTTGATCTCTTAGCCGATGAACTTGAGATCTCTAGGTTGAAGTCGATGGGAATTTTGATCCCTGCTGAGTCCTATGCCTATGGCGATGAGATTCCAAAGAAATTGACCACCAGAATGGTGAGAACTTGGCGTGTCAAGTTTATCAACGGTGTTCACGTTTGGTTGCGACGTTCGAGGTACGTGGCCAGAGAATATGCCTGGCTATCCCCTGAACAACAAGATCTTTTCAGCCCTGCTTCATCAGTGCTGACAGTGAGGCTTTTACCAACTTTGTTTATGAAGTGGAAGTCATTTGGATATGTACTCTGCGCCATTGACATTGCAGACGCATTTTTGATGTTGCCCCAGAAGGAATTGACACAAGTCACATGATCTTCGCACAGGTGACAAGATGGACTTCATGCTTGCAAAAGTCCTACCTGTCCAACGGAATGGCTCGCAGATGTGGCACGAGGCCTTTAGTGGTTTTCTTAGCAGTGAGCTTCAAATCAATGACTTTCCAGCGTACCCCAGTTTGCTTAGGTCAACCAATGGTGAATGTTTGATGCTGCTGCACGTTGATGATGTTTTGTGTCTGAGTACCCAAAAGTACCTTGACGATGTGCTGCTTCTTGCATTGAACTCCAAATACAAGATTTCGTGTGAGACCATGGCCAAGGAAAATGATGAGCTTACGTTTTTGAACAGGAAACATACTCGCTTGAGACACCTGGCTCAGTATCTCTTGGGATGCACTGAGCATGCAATGGTTTTGAAGTACGAGGCCCACAAAGGACTGCCTCATTACAATCCATGTGACTATACCCTTGAGATTTATAGCGATTCAGACTGGGCGAAACACAAACAAACACGTCAATCAGTATCCTCAGGATGTTGATTTCTGTTTGGGTGCCTTCTTTACTCCACATCACGTTCCCAGAAAGCATTGGCACTTTCATCAGCAGAGGCGGAGATATACGCATCAGCTTCAGCCACGAGTGATGCGATTCTCATGTATCATTGTCTCAGGTTTGCTATTGGTGACAACTGCGACATCAAAGTCCATTTGGCGATGAACAACTCTGCTGCACATTCCTTTCTTTGCCGTGTTGGAGTAGGCCGGATACGACATACCAGTTTGAGAATCCTGTGGATCCAGTTGAAAATCAAAGAAGGTTTCATGTCTGTTGGAAGGGTATCTGCAAAAGGAAAACGTATCAGATATGGGTACAAAGCGTTTGACTCGAGATCGTATGGAATATTTGATGTACCTCTGCAAAGTATGTAACATGGCTGATAGCCAATTTGTTGGCTCCAACTTTGCAGGAAGGATGGAAGAACAACAAGTTTTGAGAGTTGGAATCAAGAACTTCAAACAAATGGGTTCCAATACAGCAACCTCAAAGAGTTTGATGCGAGTGCTTCTCATCAACGCCTTGAGCAGCACGATGGCTATGGAGATGCCTGTGATCCCTTCTTCCTCTACCCCTTCAAGCTCCTCTGGGTTCTTTAGCATGGTGCTGGCGTTTTTGCTGACCACCTTTTGCTTGCTATGTGGCTTCATGCTGGTGACTGCGCATTTTGGCGCTCAGTTGCAAGATCGTTTGCAGACCTTGCGTATGGATGTTACCTTGAAGGAGGTGCTTTCGTTGCTGAAGGGATACCAAGGGGACCATGGCTTGGATGAGAATGCAGAAGAGGAAGTTCCCACAACAGATGCCATCGACGAGTCAGAGGATGATGGTCACGTTGAGACCTACAGAGAGAAATTGGAGCGCTATCAAAACTCTGGAATAGATGAGATTTCAGATGATGAATTCTGGCGCTTGGTTCACCGTGGAGCTCTTACAGAAGAAGACACTGCTGCATTTCACCGCCAGTACACAGATGCTCACCTGGAGAATATTTTGAGGGAAACCAATCGTCTTTTGGACACCCGTATGCAAAGGCTGAGGGCTGAATTCGAAGCAGCAGCCGTGCGCAATGACCAGCTGTCTATGGACGCTATTGAGAATGAAATGACAGAGTGCACAGTACTTGGTGTTCGAGCTCTATATGGTGCTTCTTGCAAAAGCGCTTGGACTTTTTGACCTTTTGAATGGAGTGAGTAGCTGAGATCTGTAGCCCTACTGCTTTGGGACATGGCTGAATGTCCGACAGGTTTCAAACTTTGGAAATTCAATTGCGAGCAAACAGGTCGAATTGAGGCGGGGTGATGGAAATTTCCGTTGTTGCAACCCTTGCCATTAGCGTATACATAGCTGTCATGTGCATACATATTTGACTTTGCAAAGCATGTTCAATTTGTGCAGACAGTCTAGTTGAAAATGACTCCAATTCCATTTGATGTGCAAAGCTTGTACAGCAGTGATATCCGAGGCATTTGCCAACCAAGGAAAAAAAACATTTTTGGTGGGCTCATGGATCCTTATTTCAGGATTGTGTCCAAGAGCACGAAACGCCATTACTGGCAACGCATAACGACAAATTTTCATGTTCATGCTAACCCCACCCTCTATTTCCAGCATTTTCCCTACAGAACAATGGAAAGGGAATCATATTACGTTTTATATTTGGGGGTGGGCCACGGTCGTGTTTTTTGGTTTTCAATGCCGAATGCTTGGGTGTTCATCAATCACATGAAATGATATATTGGGCGCATCGACTGCCTGCGAAAATTTAACATTATGTTTTCACACACTGCTAACCAAGAACCCAATGCAGTTGTGATTGTTATTTCAATTTGTTGTTGCCAGTTTTTGGTGTTGAAAACATCCGTTCGTGTTGTTTGATTTGTGTATGTTTGGAAAAATTCCGTGCGTATGGGCCCCCCAAAAAATGAATGGTTTGAAATTATGATATCGTTTCGGTTCCACACGTTGCATTGCACGAACCAATTGTGGACGTTTCATGAACCAATAGTAGGCGTTTCATGATCGTTTTGTGGAATGGGTCGGTTTTGTCATCTGAGCGGCTGGTGGAAAGGACTGCGTTGCAGATGCTCGGTGTGTGAGCCATTTGGGTTCAGGTTACCTTCAAACATTCTGAATAAACGTGACGGATACAGAGGTTTCTGAAAAAACATGCGTTGTTGGTCGGTTTTGTTTTTTTGATATTTCGCCCTGCTCAACGCAAAGCAATGTCGGGTGCCACCACTGAACGCGGCACATCCCGACCACGACGCTTGCCAAACCTGCGCGGGACTCAAGCGTTTAGACCTTTTGCAACACAAGAAAAAAATGTGTGTTCCCATCCCAACAACTTGTTCACTGTCGCACTACCCCAGATTGATCATATTCTTTCGCGCACGAATTTTAATTTTGGATATACCGGCTAAATTGAAATTGTACTTTGTTTGTTCTGCACCTTGCATTGTATTGGATGAAACAAAGACAAACAAGTGGAAACAATGTGTGAATGCTGAATGAATTTAAATCCGTACAAACGTGCAGGTTTAAACGGTTTAAGTCTTTAGCAAATTCGTGTGTCAGGCCAGGTCCGCTCTCAGCTCGTTCAGCTCGATCAGCTCGATCAGCGTTTGCAAAGGTGGCTTTCAGACAGCGTTGATTCACAACCCAAAAAACGTATGCCTTCACATTTGGTTAAATATGGTTAAATTGTGTTTCACAGTTTTTTCCCGTCTGTTTGTTTGTTGCTTTGTCGGTGATATTTACTCGGCCCTCTGCCGCTACCTCCCTGCAGCGCACCACTGAAGAAGCTGGCGTGAACTACATGAAGGGCGCGAAGGTGCAAAATTGGTTAAAAACAAGGAATGATGTGACAAGGACTAGGGTGGAACGACGCAAACATCTAAGCTGGCAGGGAACCATAAAATGGGAATAACCTTTTCGAGGCTATGTTGCAAGAATATCCTTAGACCGGTAAAACCTGAAGTGTTGTGATGGTTCTGGGCCGCCGTGCAGATGCTGGCAGTTGACCTGACCTATATAGATTTGGACATGGACAGTGCACTACTGTTCTCAGGGGTTGGCCGGTATTGCTTTCAAGTTAACACAAATCAACCATAATTGGCAGCATGGGCGTTTTTTGATTGTGGGGTTTCGGAATTTCGGAGTCCCTGCATTCTGTTGCAAGGTTGGGTCAGTGACTGGCTACATCATGGTGTCCGGCACTATCGTTGGACTGCCTCACATGTGTGGGTCGATGGCTAAGTTTGAGACCTGTTGGAACAACTTGGACCAACTGTCACAATTCAAGATCCACAGCTGGAACTGACTTCATTGTTATAGTTATAGAGCCAATCTGTACAGAAACTCCTCATCGATCTGAGTTGCTGTTACAATTGAAAGTCCTGAAACCAGTAGCTCGCAACGGCTTGTACTTCGAACTTGTTGACTATATGACTATATGACTACATGACTACATGACTACATGACTCCATGACTACATGAATCATGTTTCAGTGTCAAACGTTTTGCTGTTTGTTCTTTCGGATGTGGAACTAATTGACCAAAGTTTGAGGCCACGTGGATCGAACACGCCGAGGAAACACTGCAATCCGATGATGTCCTCACAATGAAACTGCACATGTAGAATATGTAGAATATGTCCATGATCTGTACATGTCCACTGATCAGTGAATTCGACCCATACTTTGTATCGGTAGATATCGGTAGTAATGAGGTGTTCGTGTCATCAGGTGACCAACGGGTCGTACAGTGCATGGCAGGACTCGATTCGATGCTGTTTCCGAGATGGTGAGCCACCGCTGAGTTGCATTGTGTGGCATTGTGTAGGTGATGATTGTGATGATAGTCACTATATTACTATATAGTATGATAGTCACATATGTCACTATAGTCACTGTTGGTTAAGTGTAACGAGATACAACCAGATACAGATATAACGAGATATGACGAGTATGTGTGTATTCTCATCTTGTTCATTCTTTGTTTGCAGATACTCTGTCCTTCTGTGCATTTTGTCCTCTGTTGTATAGTCCGAAATAAAACCCTTTTGCTCAAACGCCAAGGGTGTAGCGCCTGGGATCAAGTAGGTTCATGCAGTCAAAGTGAAACAATGTGGTTGTTTCCTCAACTCAGCTTGTCTTGGTTCACAAATTCCGACCTTTTATCATCGAGTGATGATCAAATACTGTACAGACTTCATAACTTGAAGAGTATTCTTTATATATGCATACACATCATGCATATACATGGACATAGATTAGTTCTATTGTATATTTCATGCACGCGCATACATCACGTGTAAATGCAGAGACACCACCCTCGACATACATCCTCTTGTCTGGAATGTACTGCTGAAAATCCACAGATGCCAGTCATTCTTTAGATGAATGAACTGAGTCCTGAAGTCTGCTCAAGGTGCCAACTTTGCTGGACTTGGATGGATGTCGCACTTTCATCGCCCTTGTCTTTCGCATCAAATGTGTTCTTGAACCTGATCTGTGCTTGACGAAATGAAAGATTCAAAGCCAAGACAAAGCAGCGGTGCATCAGCAGTGGGGTTTGACATACTGCATGCACTAACAGTTCGAAGTCCTTCCTCAAGGATCAAATGATGCGTTGTATTTGGCTCAAAGGGTCGGCCGGAGGCCAGTAGTAACTGGCAGGCGGGACTTGCGGAGACATGTCAAATCGACGCACCTTGTAATTTGCACCTTGCAATTTCCAAAAGGCAAAGAAGGGTGCAGTGTGAGTTCACTTTTGTGACGCGTGAAGGCATTCATTCGGCCTTCCCGTACCACCTTCAAAGGCGGAATTTCACTTCAATGTGGCTCAAATCACTTCTTGACCGCATCGATCATTCATTTCATTCCAATTTATTTCAATTCATTTCACCTCATTTGACATTTTAGAATTTTAGACTCTTAGACCTCTATGCATTTCAGGCCACAGATTGTTGGGGTGCACTCCCTCGGCAGGTGTCCGCTTAATGCAGGCGTGCTCTTAGAGGCTGGAAGTTGCCTTAGTATCAGCAGTGTTCCAAACCCCTGTTGGTTGAAGATCAGTTCGGGGGTACCCAATATATGCAATATAATATTGGAGAGTATCATCATCCATTGTGCAAATCCCTATCAACCAACCATTATATATATATATACACATATTGTATAAGGGAATTGGAGAGGGTTTTGAGCGCTGCTCATGTGAGTTTCTGTATGTTTCCCTGCTCCTGCAATGGCCTGCCAGTAGTTCACTGACGAAGTACGCTGCAAAGCAAAGGCCAAAACGAATGAGCCAGGCTACGCCATTGGCTAGTGGAAAGCCGCGCTACGCCGCTACGCCATTGGGTGCTTCTCGCACCAGGCAGCGCAGCGTTTGAAGCGAAGTGTCCCATCTAATCTACGAATCTCTTTTTTCAGCGGAAGATTTGCAACGAAGGGTACGTGCTTATCGTGTCAGCTGAAGTCTCGCAAACCATTACTTGTAGGTTCTCCAATCATGGACGACCGAAAACGCATGATGCTACCGTCTCAGCATGGCCTCACACTTTGTTCGACTTTTTTTTAAAAATCTTTTGTTGTATTCAACTTCAAAGTGTGTTTAGTTGAATTCTATCTCACAGGAAATGGTACTAGATTTATCTACTGGTCTCCCAATTCCAATCCAAATTCCAAGCTAAGCCACAGGGTTGCTCCCGAGAGCTAGATATATGAAAGGAAGATACTGCAATGCTGAGTGTTGTATTGTTTTACATGCTCTTGATCTTGGCTCGTGTTAAGAATGTCATCTAGCTTTTCTATACGTTTTCCGACTTGCAAAAGCCAGAAGCTTCTGTGAACATATCAATCTTGCATGAAAAATGTCAGTACATATGATTTTACTGAATTTGCCCTCGAGTGCTGCTTGTGGCCATAGAGGTTATGCTACCTCCTGGCGTTGCTGGGTTTGATCATTCTGTGCGCCTTGCAAGTTTGCAACTTTGGCGGTTTGACTTAGACAAGAGACCGAGATTTGCACTTGATCCTGTTTTCATTCTGTTTTCTTATGGTGCTTTGAGAATCCAACACCGAGTGGAGTCTAGGAGTTTAAGATCTACTATCTTTGTTGTCTAGGAACTGATCATCGTCCTGCAGCTTCGACACTTTGAAGAATACTTTTATCCTTTTTGATCCGTTTTGGTGGTGTTTCTTGGCCAGGACAATTGTGCGTTTCAAGATGTTTGAGGAGCGATGGTGGCAATCCGGCAATCCACTCAAATTCGTTCACTCTTCATGTGTTTTTCATGGAAGCTTCAAAGCTCAGTGTGGCAATTCATGATGACGACGCAACTGATATATCTCAGCTTGCATTGCCAATCCTTTTTGAAGTGTAACAATTGTGTAACAGTGTAACAATTTCAGTCCTAGATAGCACAGTGTGTGTATCCTTTTGGAGGATCCTCATGGAGCCGAGCCCTTGGTGCTGCTTCACTCGCGCTTCACGTGATTTCAGAGACTTCATTGACGGAATGCAGAGCAATTTACAGATTTGTGCTATATATATATATACACATTGTGAACAGATGCTTTAAAGTCTTTGGAGTCTTCAGAGTCTATATTTGACAGGCAATGTTGCTGATGCTGGTTGACATTCTTGCTTTCTTGGGCATTTTCCTTGACACTGACTATGACATGTGGCGGCCCAAGCACGTTCCTGAAAGCCACACGTTCGGAGGTTTCGGAGATTGAACGTCATGCCATTGTTTTGATGCATAGTGAGCCTACAGGGCCTAGTTGGCCTAGTTGGCCTAGTTCTTGGTACTGAGGCAGTGCTGCAAGAATTGCGGCCGCGCGCTCACAGATGGTCGTGTTTTGACTGTCTCATGATTTGTCTTTTAAGCACATTGCTATTTATTTGCACCAACAGGACAAGTTTCTTTTTTTCATTTATTCGGTGAGATGAGACTTGCGAGGCATCATGGCATTCATTGGTGGGGTACTGGACTGTGCCAGTTTTGGATTCTTACTCACGAGCGGCTTTGGTGGATCCTGCGCACACATTTTAGATGCTTGCGTTATTTTGGCAACAGTTAAAAATGGACGCTTCATTTGTTCCATTTGTTCTCTTTCCTTGGAAGCCTTGGAAGCTGGTATGAAGCTGGTTTAACGGTTGAAGGACGTTAGCATTGCCGTCGAGACTTTTGGAAAAGCAAGACATGTTGACGCTGGAACCTCAGGGCTCCAAGACATTCAGGCAGAGGACGAGAGGCGTCCATTCAGACATGTGAGACATGTGAGACATGTGTTATCACATGTGTCTCAAAGTGATCCTATGTGATTCTTATCCACACGAAACTGTTCGTATCATTCGTATCAGCTTTTCCTCATCCTTCCTGGTCGAAGCGAAGAAATGAAGAAATGCCCCAGTTGGCATTTGTCTCCAGATAAATGATATGGCTCCAAAACAACTGACGCGATCTCACTCTACAGCACAGATGTGCTGTGTCAAAATCGGTCACCAAGTTCTCTTGGACGGATACACCATCCATTTGGATTTTCTTCCTTGCTCACCTAGCAGCGACCTCAGGCTCAGATTGGCAAGATAACTCATGACATCTCATGACATCTCATGACATCTCATGACTCATCACGGTTCAACGTGGTCAACGTGGTCAACGTGGTCAATCTCAATGCTTTGTGCAAGTGGGATTTCATAGATTTCAGGCCTATGCTGCTGCAGAGATAGCTCCTACCTTGGACAACTGCTGTTCAAAACGGCCACAGCAAATTTGTCAAGGAGTGTTCTTTCCAGTTGCAGAAAAACAATAAGAGTAGATGTTCATATTCATATTATTCAGTTGCCGAAAAGCATTCTGACACCAACTGTGGCTCACTTCTAGAGGCGAGATCTATGTGACTGTTGTATACTGTTGTAAGATGAGCATTAGCAGTCCCCGTAGATCCTTGGCTACATTGCCCAGGGATCATATCAACGGAAGGTGTGCCGGAAGGTGGTGCATATGCAAAGTCTTGACATGTCTTGACTTATTCATCTTATTGTCAGCTCATCTGCTCCTGTCCCTCCTGGGTCGAACTTTAGGCATGGTCACTGCTTTGCTACTTCGTCCATCACTAAGCACAGGGCCATATTGTCGCCCCACAGGCTGTATTCACATTCTTGTCACGAAAGGCAAGAGCCAAGCTCTTGTTTGGAAATGTGTTGACCAATGATATGTCTTTACATATATATATATATATATATAAAATACAAGTAGTACCCGGGCAAGCCGGGGGCGGAAGTTTCAAATTTGAAACGCTTATAGCCTATAGAGCGGAGGAAAGGCTGTGCCCATAGGTGCCAGGCAAGCCTCCTGTGCTTCGCAGCAACAATCTCTTGAGTTTCAATCTGATGCCACGTCTTTTGAACGTTGAATCTTTTCTCATTTCATCTGTTCTCATCGCATCGCAGCTTCTCTTGGAAATTGCTCACTGCATCCCACTGTCACCACAGTTTGTGTCATCCCATCTCATCTCAACTCGTCTCCTGTCTTCTCAGCTTTTTTCACCGCATCTCACCTCATCCCATTTCATGTCTTCTCTCCCATTCTCAGCTCTTCTCAGCTGATCACGACTGTTCTCTTCTCTTCACATGTCATTTGAGCTTTTCTCATCTCTTTTCATCTCATCTTCTCCCAGCTTTTTTCAGACTTACACAGCTCTTCTCAACTCTTCTCAGCTCTCCGCAGCTCATGTCAGCTCATCTTACGTCTTCTCATCTCCTCTTTCTTCTTCTCACATCTTCTAAGCTCTTCTCACACCTCCTCAGCTGATCTCAGCTCTTGTCAGCTCGTCACACCTCATCTCAGCGCTTCTCAGCGCACTATCAAATCATCTCCGCCCTCCTCTAGCTGAAAACCTGCTCCAAAAACTCATCTCGGCGCCAAAGCAAGCGACCCCTATGCTTTCCACAGGGAAGATTTGACACAGAGAAGCGTTTACACACAGCAAGCTTTTGCACAGAGAAGCTTGTACACACAGAAGCTTGTTCACAGAAGCAGGGAAGCTTTTATCCACAGCAAGCTTTTACACAAAGCAAGCCTTTGCACACAGCAAGCTTTTACCTAGAGAATCTTTTGCACACAGAAGCTTTTACACACAGCAAACTTTTACACACACACACAAGCTTCTACACACAGAAGCTTTTACACACAGAAGCTTTTACACACAGAAGCTTTTGCACAGAAACGCTTTTACACAGAGAAGCCTTTACACAGAGAAGCTTCTACACACAGCAAGCTTTCACACAAAAAAGGTCCTACACAGAAAAGCTTTTACACAGAGAAACTTTTACATACAGAAAGCTCTTACACACAGAAGCCTTTACACAGAGAAGCCTTTACACAGCTTTTACACAGAAGCCTTTACATTCAGAAGCTTTTACACACAGCAAGCCTTCACGCAGAGAAGCTCCTACACAGAAAGGCTTTTACGCACAGCGAATCTTTTACACACAGAAACTTTTACGCACAGAATCTTTTACACACAGAAGCTTTTACACACAGAAGCTTTTACACACAGCCAGCTTTGAGACAGAGAAGCCCTTACACAGAGAAGCATTTACACACAAGCTTTTGCACACCGCCAGCTTTTACACGCAGAAACTTTTACACACAGAAACTTTTACACACAGCAAGCTCTCACACAGAGAAGCCTTAACGCAGAGAAGCATTTAGACAGCGGAGCTTTTACACACAGCAAACTTTTACACAGAGAAGTCTTTACACAGAGAAGCATTTACACAGAGAAGCTTTTACACACAGAAGCTTTTACACAGCCAGCTTTTACACAGAGAAGCCCTAACACAGAGAAGCATTTACGCACAGCCAGCTTTTACACAGAAAAGCATTTACACAGAGAACCCCTTGCACGGAGAAGCATTTACACAGAGAAGCTTTTACACACAGAAGCTTTGCTTTTACACACAGCAAGCTTTCACACAGAGAAGCCCTTACACAGAGAAGTTTTTACACAGAAGCATTTACACAGAGAAGCCCTTACACAGAGAAGCTTTCACACACAGAAGCTTTACGCAGAGCAAACTTTTACACAGAGAAGCTTTTACACGCAGCAAACTTTTACACAGAAGCTTTACACACAGCCAGCTTTTACACAGAGAAGCTCTTACACAGAGAAGCCCTTTCACAGAGAAGCATTTACACAGAGAAGATTTTACACACAGCAAGCTTTTAAACTGAGAAAACCTGCTGACAAATCATTATCGCAGCCTTGATGCAGCCACTCCAATACAATTTCTGGTTGGTGGTTTGGAACATTTTTTATTTTTCCATATATTGGGAAGGATCATCCCAACTGACTAATATTTTTCAGAGGGATTGAAACCACCAACCAGATTTACGCTGTCCAGCTGCGCAAGAACATCGGCAAAACGACGCCTGAACTGTCAGTTCCACTGCAGCCTTCAGAGACTGAGTTGCTAAGCGCAATGGGATTACGCGCAAGAACGTCGGCAAAACCACGCCCGAACTGTCAGTTCCACTGCAGGGCCGATCCGGGAATGATCCTGGATCAAACGAACGTGTTCCGCAACCGTCCGCGGGACAAGCTTCCCCATCCATATTCCGAGACGTTTTGTGCTGCAAAACACAGCATTTCGTGCATCTGCTATCTCTCAAAAACGCATTTCGTGCGAGACTTCCCTGAAAAGCTGAAAGCTGAAGCTGTGAAAACGAAGCGTGCGCGGGAGATTTCCCACAAAACGTGAAAGTTGAGGATGTGAAAACAAAGCTTTCGTATGAGACGTCCTCAAAATCTGAAAGTGGAAGATGTGAAAACGAAGCTTTCGTGCCAGACTTCCTTCAAATGTTTGAAAGTTCAAGTGGCGAAAACGAAGCCTGCGCTGTCAGTTCCACTGCGGGACCGATCCAGGAATGATCTTGGTTCAAACGAAGGTGTTCCGCAACCGTCCGCCGGACAAGCTTGCCCATCCATCTTCCGAGGCGCGTTTTGTCCTGCAAGACACAGCATTTCGTGCACCTGCTATCTCTCCAAAACGCATTTCATGCGAGACTTCCCTCAAAAACAGCAAGCTGAAGATGTGAAAACGAAGCTTGCGTGCGAGACGTCCTCAAAATCTGAAAGTGGAAGATGTGAAAACGAAGCTTTCGTGACAGACGTCCCTCAGAAGATTGAAGTTGAGGATGTGAAAACGAAGCTTTCGTTCGAGACTTCCCTCAAAAAGTGAAAGGGGACGATTTGAAGCTGAAACTCTTGTGCGACGAAGCTTTCGCGCGAGACTTCCCTCTTGGCTGTGAGATCTCTTGGCTGTGAGATTTTTGTGATAGCGGTTAATCGATTTTTTTCAAAATCTGTAACGCGGAAGTTAGACCTTCAAACTTCCTTTGAAAACATTGCAGTTGTTTCCAGTTGTTTTGTTGTCTTGAGATGTGAATCAAGCTATGATCAGCACAAACCAGCATGAAGTTTCAGAGGTGTGTCAGCGTTTCGAAGAGACCTGGGAGAGCACTGACGAGGTCTATGTGGCCACGCAGGAAGGGAACTCTTTCATCCGGTGTCAGCGTAAACATGTCGTAAATGATTTGCCAAGAGCTCAGGAGGAACACGCTTACAAGGATGAGAATAAGATCCAATGATAAGAAAACATAGTCCCAAGACTGAGAACGATGCTGAAAAAAAAGGAATGAATGAAGGAAGGAAGGAAGGAAGGAATGAAGGAAGGAAGGAAGGAAGGAGAGGAGAATGGAAGGAAGGAAAGGATGGGAGGAATAGAAGGAAGGGATAGGAGGAAAAGCGAAGGAGTGATCTACATCAGTCCTGTGCCGCCTCTGATATGTTAATTCGGTACCCTTGCTGGGTTGGTTGAAGTTCCGACAAATGGCACACCTTGCGGAAACACATTCAAAGCAGCCGCAGTCACAGGAAAAACTGCACGAGGTGAGCATGGGGGTGAACATTTAGAATAGCGAGACTAGCGACAGTAGTGAGTATTTAAAGCGAAAGGGGCGTTTGGATGGTGGGGAACAGTTGGGGAGATGAACAATTCCGGAAATGCGAAGAGATTCGAATACTCTCATGATGAAACGAAGAATGCCAGGCGAAACTTAGAGAACCATGGCAAGAACCATGGTATGGATGAACAGCGGACTTTCTGGCCGCTTTGGGCAATCACTGGCATGAAACGTGGGTGAGATGTTGTCGCTGCATGGGGGTAAGCGAAGCAAGACAAGCGCACTTTTGCGATGTCATCATGCAATTTGTCTTGCGAACCTTGCGAACATGAAAAGGAGCAAGCGCAAGTCTATGGCGCTGTCCTGCACTGGACTGAGAGACGATTGCCCGGGGCCTGGGATTTCTGCACGGCGCACGCTGCTTGTGATCTCTGAAGGACGGTTGTTTTCTATTAACATCAGCATTCAGTTGTGATTAAGTCGTTGCGCATATGAGCTTCTGAGTTTTTCAAGATTCATTTGTTCAACTACCAGAACCTTGATCCAATGAATCTGGTGTACAACATGCGACGCCGATTGAGCCAATTTGGCAGCACGAGTGGTTCTATTGTTGCAGTTCCCTTGGCAAATGCTGTGCTCCAGACTGGGAACGAGTTGGTTTTTGCATTTTGCCATGTACTTCTCGACAAAATACATTTAGCCTGTGCTTGTGTGCTTGATCAAGACAAACTTCCACTTGAGGTGATGTTTGCCTGTAAAGTATTGCCCGTGATCCCTCTGGCACCAGCAAATTGGTGGTCGGGAGTATGTTTGTTTTGCGCTGCGCTGTGTGCAAACCGCTACTTTTGACCCCCAAATCTGATTTGATCTGTGGGTCAACGACACTCGCAAGAAGAAAACTCCCCAAGGCACAGCAGTCCGACATCTGGTGTCAAGGAGGCCCCGGTTTTCACACGATTTGGTGATGATAAGATTGATCTGTTCCAACGGAATACATTACGCAAGCTGATGTTTCTTATTTTGTGCCTTGTCCATTTTGTCCATGCAGACATGGTCAATACATCGCATATAGTAAGTAGATGTAAGTAGCGGGCTTTGCCCCTCAGCGTCCTTGCAACACAATGCCAGGCTGTGGAAACTTATTCTGGAAGTCCTCACAAGTTACCGTAGCTCTGCGTCCGCTGAAAGCTGCCCTCAAGGGGCTTTAAAAATAAGTCCTGAAGCCAGGGCTGCAGGGCAATGATGGGCGGTGACGGATAGTTATGGGCAGTGGGGCAAATCGCTCAGGTCACTTTCACATGTTTTACAGTGGATAGAGGACCAAGGTTTTCCTGTTATGCTTTGACTTGGATTCAAGACTCCTGCATGGGCACCATTCTTGCACTTTTCTTCTTTTTGATTGCTTCTCCCTACTGATTACTCCAACGACTCCTTGAATTGATGTATGTACTGCAACTTATGGCTGTCTTGCAGTGCGTGTAATATTTAGTTGTCTGGTGTATTCTGCAGTTTTTCTCTGGAAGCTTTAGCTCTTGCGCATCCTGCTCTGTCCTTCTTCAAGGTGCGCTGGTTGAATCTACAGTCGGCTTTACATGCATTTGCAGCAAATCTTCAAAGCCCCTATGTTTTTCTTTGTTTTTATATTTTTTTCTTCAAGTCGGGACATGTGACATCAATGACCACCAGTGACCATCAATCACCATCAATGCTTGCTTCAGAATTTCAGAGTTTCAGAGTACCTGCAGGACCACGTCTGAAGTGCCATGACTCGTCCCAGGTCTGTGCTGGCCTCGGTGCAAATTTTCAGAACACAGCTGCGTACACAGTATGGCCTCGGACGACAGTTCTCAGATCAACTGTCGTGACTGTCGTAGAGGTGCTGCCAGCTCTCCTTGCTCTTGGCGTCCTGGCAATGTCTGCGGTCACCCCCTCAGGGAGCCCATGGATCAAATGGAAAGAATCACTGGCAGTACAAAGTCATCAGAGCATACATACGACTACATATGTACACGCTCTTTAGCTCGCCATATTGCTACATGTAACACTTTAATCATTAATCATTTTAAACCTTTTTAACTACTAATGGATTGTTTTGTCTGCAAAACGCAGATTCAGCTGTTCTCCTCCAGCTGCTTCGTGGCTCCGCCTGTGAATCAGGCCGGCTCTTGTGCCAAGTGGGTGGGCAGAAAATCAACGACTTGTAGTAACATGCACATATGATAACATAATATGTATATATGATATATGATACATATATTCACACACACATATATATAAATAGATCTACATATGTATTATATTTATCTATATAATATATCATATCATGTACATGATATTGATTGTATGCGTATATGTACGTATGCGAACATTGTTGCAATGTAATGTAAGGTAACGTAACGTAATCAAATGCAACGTAATGCAATGTCATGTCATGTCATGTAAGTTACTGCAATGCCTGCAATGCCATGCAATGTAACGTAAGGTAACGTAATGTATGTATACATAATAATATGAAGCATAATGACATAATTGTTCTACTGTGTAAATACAGTCCTGAACGTAATGGCAGATGTTCTGTCAAGAGGTTGAGGATCACCTGTTAGTTTTTGCTAGGCAGGTAACGGATTCAGAGGGACTTAACTCTGAGATACTTATGCTCAGTTTTTTGCTTCTGGTAGTTTAAGCCAGAAGAGTACTAGTATTTCAGATAGTTTTCTACAACAACCCTAGTTCCTTAAAGACCGGCAGCTGCTAGAAATCATTGCATGCTATGCTGTGCCGTGTCAGAAGCAAAATCATGCTGGAATTGCTGGTGCTGCAGCAGGGAACTCAGCAATCCCTTTGTAGCTTCTTGCAACTGCAATCACACTACATGCATGGTGGAAGGTTTTGGACAATCAATGGGTGGATTTGTACCACATACTGGTACTGAAGAACTATTGTGTTTCAAAGGAAGATGCAAGCACCCGCGGACAGAATTGACCCCATGTGGCAATTTTTGCTGGCTGCAGATATTTTGCTTGTGAAACTGAGGCCGGCTTTCTAGTGTCGCAGCCTGCTCATGCGGGTGGTGTGTTCTGGGATGTCATCCACGACATGGTTCCAGCTGATCCAGACACTATTTGATCTTGTGTGTGCTGGCCAGTGAACATTGCTTTCGGAGTTGGAACCTAGTTGTATGATAAGTATATATATATATAGAAACACTGTTTGCCACTTGTGGACTGAGTGCCACCAGTTTCAGCACATCCAAGGCACTTTGGATTTCCTAAAGCACGATTTGTGCACATTCGAACGTCTTAAAAAGCCAGGAGATTCTCCCATACTCGCTCAGCATCAGCTTCGCCATCATTTGGGGCTTTGGACTTAGAACTTGCATGAGACCAAATCCAGCCTCCAAAATCTTGGGCGCGATTGCGAAAACAGTCAAAGCCAGGCAAGGCATATGTTTGCACCATATCGCACCATCACACTGTTTGGAAGTCAGATTCAATGCGACTGCCTGCAGGCATCATCCTGGGATTTGTACTGCTACGTCTTCAGGAGGCTACTTGAGCGACTGTAAAGCGATGTAAACCGTGTTGTCCGAAACCTGGTAGAATATCGTAATCTTTATCCTGACTCTTACCAACAAACCTCATGAAGCCATACAGCCATACATCAATGCAAACCACTGTTCCGTACTCAATCGGTAGCTTGTGAATTCGGATTGTGCTGGTTCAAGTAGACAGGGGCTTTTCTGTGCGGCTCTTTCAGCTTGTCAGTCCAAAGTGTCATGTGGAATCCGGACTGCCACATGTGAGGCATTTCCAGAATGAAAAAGCACACGCTTAGCTAAAGTCCTTCCTTGGCTCAGAAGGTCCTTTGTGACCGTCGGTGCCTTTGATTTTCACTGGAAATTCGTCATTAAACCAACACTTCCTGGTGCCAGCTGTCTCGCTGTCAGCTCTGTGGCTTCTGGCACAAAACGAATTGTGGCTTTTTTTCTCCCTTCCTTTAGCTTTTACAGTTTCAACCTATTGGCACAGTGACTGTGTTTTAACTTGCTTTGATTTTATCAAGGTCAATGGCTGAGCAAATTTCCTTGGGATGCGAAAGCAGCCAGAAAAAGCCGCTCTTTGCAGGGGGGACCTGTTGAGGAATGCTCAAGTGGCACAAGTGGAATCAAGTGGAATTCTCTTGTGTATTTATATTTATGCATAATTTTGTAAGTGTACAGTGTATATACATGTGTATATATATATAACTATATATATATATATAATGCTGCATATCGTTTTGTTGAATCTGCGCTCCAATTGTAGTGACCAGGAACACACTCCGCATTTGCAGCCCCACAGTGGATTCAACCTGTGTGGCCATTTGAGTGTTTCGCTTGATCTCCAGCTTGATCTCCAGCTTGATCTCCAGCGTTACAGGCTCATGTTGCTGACTTTATGCATTGACCTCGGCCCACTCCTCAGTCCTAGATCCAAAGCCTTTGTGCCAGGCTGAAACATGAGAGACTTTCACTAGCACAAGAAAATACATTGAACATTATATTATATTCCTTCGCACTGTCCATTTCCACGGATGCTTCTTGGCGAGTTTTAGTTTTTGCTTATTCTGCTGCCTTCATTGCTTTCTGGCTCCGGTTGCAAGCTGACTCGGAAAGCATGCTGCAACAGGCAAATATAGAGTGACAAACCCATCATATCATAACCCATCTCCATTTCTTGAGATTTTGTCATGGATACGAGTATAGACCAAAACTCCCTGTTGCCAGCAAGTGAGCATTGTCCAGGCTGCAGAATACAGCTGTAGGATTTTGTCATTCAATCTTATCATGTACAAAGATCCGATGTGGCTATGGCAGGCCTGTTGTGTCCTGGCTGAGCTTCACTGGTGCAGAAGTGTGCATCGCAAGGTAAGGAGAAAACCTTTGAAGTAGCTCCAACTTTCCTTTCGTTTTTCATTCTGATCACTTATACAATAGAAGAATATATAAGCACCATTAAGAATTCACATGTCAAATTCTGCAAGTGGCCCACCCAAAGTTATCAAAGTTCCAGGGAGCCGCAGTTTAGACTTGCAAGAGCTCTTACTGAATGTCAGTAATGTCAGTAATGTCAGTAATGTCAGTAGTCAATTCTCCGAATCTCTTTGTTGAAAGCGGAGTGATCCCCATAGTCCCATGGGCTTTTCAGGAAGTTGACCATCGTTCAGCCATGACCCAATTGATTGAACGATTTGAAAACGATTTGAACAGATTTTGGACAGATTTTAGACATGTCTAGACAAGGTCGAGTCAACTGAGGCACCGGGAAACTGCTGAGGACTTGCTGCATGAGGAGCCTCTGCCTGTTACGGCTGTTGCGCATGGTCTGAATACTGCATAGGAGGCATAGGTAGCACAGTCATGTTTGATTTGACGTGAGACATACATTTTGATAAGTTATATTGTTGTTTTGAATTCAACCATTTGTTGTGTTCTTTTGACATTTGCCTTTGTTGCGAACCGGCCCAAAGCTCTTTGTTTTAAGCCCTGTTTGCATTTGCATTACATCAAATTTGATCCGAGTGGCGGGGAAGGGCTCATGCTGCTGTGGCCTTTTCAGTGCTATCAGCTCCCGAAATCCTGTTGGATCAACCAGCAACGGGTTCTTTTACATTCCAGTCATTCTTTCATGTCATTGCATGTCTTTCCATGCCTTCACCATCATTGATTTAGCATGATTTAGCCGAATGCCGAATGTCTGTGCTGCTATGCTTCTCCATCTTTGGCCAGGACGGATCCGCTGCACAGCCTTCGAGGTCTGTTCATGAAATTCATGGAATTCATGGAATTGAAAGTGTCCTCAGGTTCCAGCGGATTTTGCCTCGTTCAAAGTGATGATAAGTGATGCATACACTTGGAAAAAGTACGGTCGAGTTTTGAGCATAGTCGAAGCAAAGCCAGAGCAGAACAGGTCGACAGAATCAGCCAAGGCCGTTGAGGCTGGCATGGTAGATCAAGTTTGTAACTGAGTGTAACTCTTGTATGCAATTTGACATTGTCCTGGTATATTTTGCATTGTAGAAAATGCCAACCAAGTCTGCTTTGTTCAAAGATGGTTGGAGGGTGCTTCTGGAGTGTTCCATGAAATTGTCTTGACAGACTCCAGAGACGGGTGACACACTGCAGAGTGTGATAGCTTGGATGACAGTGGCAGATCTGGGTCAGGACCGAGCTTGTTATGACCAGTTACAGTAATGATACGAACCAGTTACATTCGTCAGTTGTATGGCCACTTGATACCAGTTGTACTTTGACGACCATGGCATGCCACAGCTTTATCTCGTCAAGAATCATGCAGGACGATATCATTGACCAAGGGAGTGGGGGAGGCTGGATCTGTCTCCCATAGCCAAGTCAGAATTCAGTCGATTATCTACTTTTTGACTATTTACTTTACCCTATCATTTTTTGATAGATAATGTCATTAGATCTATTTTGCTTTTGCATTGCCAACATTGTCATCACGTATTGCAAGCGTCTCTCGTCCTGGCACCTCCAAAGATGTGATTTTCAGGAGACGCAGAAGCTATACCACCTTTGCCCACAAGGGAACGTAGACGCCTCATACTGGACATCCTTGTCTTTGATCACCTCAAGCCGTTGACTCTGGATCAATGTTTTGAATACTTCACTGTTGAGTGCCTTGATATGGCTTGACATGGCTTGACATGGCTTGACATGGCTTGACATGGCTTGACAAGGAAAGAACAGCAACTACTGCAACTTTGAAGCTCTGGACGAGGCCCTGATGCCTGTTGCACTTGGCAGCTCATTTTGTGAAACTCAGATGTTGTTGAGCGAAACGAGTTCAGTTTCTTCCTGATTTTCTTATGTTTTCTTGCCAACAAGTTCAAGTTGTGCAGACTCCAGTGTGCACAGCCGCTTGTGGAGGTTGTGGATCCTGATGAGGAGTGGAACCAACGTCTGCGAGGAACTGGAGCAGCTGGCAGACTAGCGACTTAGCGAAGACATCTCCATCTCTACAAGATTCAACAAGTGCTTATTGTTTTATTTGTCCGTAAATGATATCGCGAATGGTGTCACCAATGATGTCTCTTTGTTTCTCTCATATCTCAGCCTATCTCCACTTGATTCTTCTGTTGAGCTGTGTCTCAAAAGTGAGGGCATCACAGCCGTCCTAGCAGGTCCTAGTGGTCCTAGCAACATTTTGTTTTGATCCCAAATTCTGATTCCGTCATCCCAGGTCGCTTATGAAAGTGGTGATCGACCACAGGATGACTTGCACCTCAGAGGTGCCAAGACATGCCAAGACAGCACGAAGACAACACAAAATCAAGCATGACATCCTTAGCCAAGCCACCAAATCTGCTGTTATCAACAGAATCAAGGCAAGTTCTCAGATGAGCTTCTGAACGTCTGGCTTTATTCTATATTTTGAACAAACTAGCAATTTCTCACGCAAACAACTTGAAAAGATGCCGTGTTTTATCTTTCAAAAGAGTCGCAGCAAGCAGTCAAGGGCAGAGAATCAGAGCAAACTCCACACTGAAAACGACAACATCGTCTGGCGCGGGTCCTCCTTACGAATTTCTTTCGGCTACACCACCTCTTCAAACATAACAAATCATCACAAGAAACCCTCCTCAAAACGTCTACTTTGATCGACCTGACATAGCTGTTCTGTTACCTAGTTTTATTCCGTTGTATTTGGGGAACTGATTTCGGCAGCTTGGCAGGTGGTGCTGGCAAGCGAGTTGTCGTAAGCTTTGTTCGCCGCAGCAGCAGAGCCGAGCAGGTCGGGCTGTGCAAGGGCTTGGCTGCTCATGGTACATGACACAAATTACTCATGGCTCGTGAATGCCTCATGAATGAGTCATGCAGTCTTTTTGAGTTCGCTGTTGGGAAGAGCTTGCTGGTGCTCAGGAGGCAATGCCTTTGGCAATATTCAAAGCAGCAACTGCTCTGGTGTTTTCCCTATCAATTTGACAGCCTGCCCGGCCGAAACTGTACTAGGCTGGAGTGAAGACGGGTGACATACTGGTTTCCATCAATGGCAGAAAGGCTGGCGTGGCATTGCTGTGCCTTGCAGGATTGTTTGATCCTCTGATCACTTGATGCACAAGTTGCATTGCGAGACTTCAGGACTTTGCAGGACTTCGAGCAGAAGAAGTTCTCAGAAGGTGTGTGCTTCAGCAGTTGCATCTTTCATAATCTTTCTGTTTCCAGTTTCCGAACCTTGGGTTCAAGGCTTCCATGCTTGCGCTGGGTGGGGTTGTCAAGCTGCATGTTGAGGATCTATGGTCCTGTCACTTTGGTTTTCCTTGGCTTCATTGGCAAGTGGCACGCAGAACTCAGACTCAGCAACCAGGACAACTGCGACAGTCTTTGTGCGCTTTTGGCTTTAAAGAACTTTGACAAAAATCGAAAACATGGTTTTGCTTCTTATGAAATCTTATGAAATCTGTGACGTAGGACAGTTGCTTTTGTGGATTGGACTCCAAGGAGCGACATCTTTGCACTCTGTGCATCTTTGTGCTGCTGTTCTATGTCGATGTCAATACTGCAATGCTTTGAATACGGCGCTTTCTCTTGCAGCTGTTCTTTCTGCATTCTTTTGATATTGGACACAGATTATTGTTCTTCTTGATTTCAGGTGCCAATTGCCATGGGAAGGCCAGATGCTCCTTTGCAGGCCAGCTTGTTGCTTGTGTTCTGGCGACAACGATTGATTTGGAAGTGGGACAATGCAAAGATCAGTTGATTTGCATGGCAAATTTGGCGAGAGCGGCTTGATGAAGAATTCAGCAGGTGATTGAAGAAGTTGTCTTTCAGCCTTCAGCTGCTCCTTTGCTGCTGGCGGTGCAACCACCTGTGCATGCGCCAGAAACTGACATCCAGAAGCTGTTTGAAAGAGTTGCTTGAAATGCTTGCATATGTATGTATATATGTACACATATATGTATATATATGTATATATATATATATATGTATATATATATATGTATATATATATGTATATATATATATGTATATATATATACATATGTATATATATATATACACAAACGTATACATATAATCCACATATCTGTTATAAGTTTGCGGTTTGCTTCTATCACTGCCAAGGCACATGATGGATGCAATCCCTGGTGATCTGGGCGATGTTGCCGATGAAGAGTTTGAGGATGTGCTTTGAGAATCTCTTGGACCATCAAAGCTTTGTTTCGCATAGGCTGCATAGCTCCAGATCTGATTTCTTCTCTCTAAACACTTTATGCTTGCTGACAGCATAGCGGAGGATGAGACATCAGAGTTCACGCGGGGAGAACTTGCTTCAATGATGCTGGACCGATGCATGTGGGGCATGTGGGGCATGTGGGGCATGTGGGGCATGTGGGGCATGTGGGAATGTTTGAGGATGCTGTGGGATGGCGGCTATTTGGGCTTTCTTGGTGCAAGTTGTCGTCAGATGTCCAAATCCGGAGAAGCAAACATCTCTGACTAGAAGACCAGAACGTCGACAAGAAGTTCTGATCTAGTGTCCGGGAAGGAGGTATTGTTGAAACCCTCGTAGCCAAAGCTTCAGTGGTTTGGTGTAGGGGGTCCTGATTGCGATGTAACGTAGAGCCTGGTGTTTGCATAAAAGATTTTTCAGACGCAGCTGTGCAGGCTGCACAGCAACAATCAGTACTCAGTACGTGATAGGCTTGCTGAGAACAGTAAGACTCAGTAAGAAACACGGGAGCTGAGGAATCTCATGTGTTTTGGACGTGGCATGCCCCGTGAGGACTGCAGTCCTCCCGCTTCAGGCTGGCTGTGCCAAAACAGCGAAACGGAAAACCAAACCTGGCAACTTTGTTGGTTTGGCATGGCAAATTGGACGAAATTGGATAGAACATGATAACAGAAGTAACAGACTTTGCAGCAAGTCAGTGTGACTTTGTGTATCCAAGTCCAAGTGTAGTCTTTGGTGGTTCTGTTTCGTGTCCACGTACGAGGCTTTCCTCGTGCATCCAGACCGTCTTGTCAAGCCGCTCGAACAAGTGTAGATACTTCTGCACATGGTGGAAGCAAATGGTTCCAGCGAGATTCAGGATTCGGGGTTCCTTCCAGCATCAGCTTCAGAAAATCCAATTTTGCTCCTCTCAACAGCGAGCATGTGATACATACGTGTTAGATTCTGTTAGATAGTATTTTGTTGCCATTCATTCTTCATACATGTCGCACACACGTCGCAGACAAAGGCAGCAGAGACCACGTCATCTGATGATGGAGTGGCCACCTTGATAACCCCTCGTGCAGTGCAGGCCGGTGAGAAATCTAGCAATGAAGAGTTGCAGTTTTGTGATTCGAGATTCCAAAGGACTAAAACATCAGCACCAAAACAATACCGAGCCCAAGAATATCCAAAATCAGTTTGGTGGCTTTAGTGTCCGATCTCACTCCTTGCGTCTTGGGAGCAAGAAATTGCATGCGTTGGTGAAAAGACATTGATCCCAAGACGAATCAGATGAATGACTTGGAGAAGAAAGCAACACATGTAGAAACCACAGCAACAGAACAAAGAATGACGAATAACTAGGAACGCAAGTACAACCGAATCAGCATCAATGAATCGTGGCAAAAATGACGATACCGATACCAGCAGAAGAAGAACACGATGGAGAATCTGAAAAGAAGGAGGGGAGGGAGGATAAGGGCAAGAAGGAGAAGAAGAAGAAGGAGAAGAAGGAGAAGAAGGAGAAGGGGGAGAAAAAGGAGAACAAGGATAACGGAGAATGCCGAGGCGCAGCATGACGATGAGGAGAAGAAGAAAAACAAGAAGTAAGAACAGAAGTAGACTTAACATGACAAACAACTTAAGCCGAATGAAAGTTGGAACAATAAATGGGAACCATGAATAGGCCTGGGGAAACAAACGGAATTATTTCAAACACAAAGAAGAGAACAACATAATGAGGGGAAACAGCGCATATTGCCAAGGCCAAGCTGGATTCAAGCCGAAGTGGAGCAATGAAAAGTGTCAAGTTGTCAGAAGTTGTCAAGATATTCTCATTGAAGTACTTAAAAAATCGAGGCTGCTGGGCTTGCTGCAGTCTATGAGCTGCGGGGCCAGGAGGTTCCACCGGGGCAGTGAACGCAGAACCTATGAAGCATGGCTGGGGGAAGCCGCCTAGACTTGAAATGGATTAGCTCTTCAGGTGACTGGAACCCAAAGCAAAACAAAGATCTCTAAGCCAACACGTGTCCAACAGGTGAAAACTCCATGTGATACCCTCTGTCCACACTCAGACTTGGGATACAGCGATGGCGTCTCATTTTCACTCCACTAGTAGAAGCCAAGCTTCATGCAACTCAAAAAGGTTTAATGGAATAAACTGGATTTATATGGATTTATTTTCTATCATTTTTTGGTTAAAGCTGTTAGTAATGGACCCTTTACGTTTCTTTTGCGAGGCAAAGCGTTTGGTGGAGCGAGTTCGGGTGGAGGCACAAGCTGCAGGTATGTCGTGCCCTGAGCCTGACACGCAGATCTTGCAGAGCTCTTCGGATCCAAAAGATCTGACTGTTTCCGGCCTTTCCGGCCTTTCCGGCCTGTGTACCCACTGAAACAAAACTTAGGAAACAAAGTTCCCAGAGCAAATGCTCCTTGCTTCGCAGCAACAACTATTGGTAATTTTTGTTTCTGGCTTGCAAGGCCTGCCATGGCGCAGATGGATGAGGCTGCCGTGCTTGGAAATCAACGCAGCCACATGTTGGATGTAGTGACAACGTCTAGTGATGGCTAGTGCAACGTTGAGATATGTTGCGAATGTTGCTATCAGCCCTTCCTGGTTGTAACTTCATGTTCTGGTACCATGATTGTCACGCCAGGTAGACCGGCTTGGAACCATGAGCTCTGTGTTTGCACCTCTTCCTGCGAGGCATGGTGGTGAATGGTGGTGCTTTGTATCTGAATGTTTGCGTTTTTTGTCCTTCATTGGTTCTCTGTGAAATAAATTCTGTTGGGGCAGACTCGATTTTCCCCCACACAGACAGGATTGAAGCTGTCGATTAAAAAATCTGTGCTGTGGATACTGGCTTGCAGTGTCAGTGTATGAGCTGCCTGACTGGCTGCAGGCCTCCATTTGAACTTTCAGCAGTGGGCTCCTCGTTTCTGCGTCGGTGCTTCTCAAGACCTGATGATTCAGGTTTGGTTCAAGGTGTTGGAAGGTCCAAATTCATCATGATTCTTCCACCTTTTGCAAATCTCAGCTAGCAACAGTCCGTCTTGTCTGAACAGTAGACCCGAGGGCAAACGCAGCGCGCGAAAGCAGCCAGCTGGGACCTGCGGCATAGATGGGCTGCTGCAGGGATTCCTGGGATGCCATGGAGAATTTCATGAAACAGAGTCACTTTTAGTCTTTTCAAGATTAAAGCACTTGTAAAAGCTTTGCAATTTGTGATGCCATCTGCATTCATTCAGACGATCATGCAACCAAACGCATTCAAATACTATATAGATATACAGTATTGCAAATGTTTTTTTCATTGAAGTGGCTGCTTGACCAGGTTTGGTGGCCGATGTGAGCGTTGACTTTCAGCGGAACATTGACAGTTAGTTTGTTTTGCTATGACTCAGAGGACGACTACAAGTGGATCTTATCGAAGTTGACAGAAGCAAAAGCAAATCTAAAAATTGAGCGAGGGATGAGTAGTTCATGGGAATGATACCAAGCATTCATGCCAATGCAGACAAGTTTCTCAGGAAATGAGCTTATCTGTATGTGTTTGTCCATGTATTTTCATACGTACATGCATACGTAACGTAACGTAAAGTAAGGTAACGTAACGTAACATTCCAGTGCATTTCCATACATGACATTGCATTGCAACATATGTATATGTATTACGTTACCATACTGTACCGCAACTTGCCGTACTTTACCGTACTTTACGGTACTTTACCGTACCTTACCTTACCGTACAATACTATACCATGCATATCAACACGACGAAAAAGACAGGACAAATACATACAGACAATGTAAACACACACACACATATATATATATATTATACATATAATACATACATATTATACATACAATATCATACAATCGACGTGTGTTCTTACCTTCAAACAGGTGAGCCGGGAACAGAGCTGAAGTGCTCGAGCATTGTAAATAGAACCGGAGTAAAATTCGCTCCGAGGAGCTCGAGAGCTGTGCAGTCGAAAAATGTCGAAAAAAATTCACGAGTCGTGCCTATAGCATAGCAATGCATAGCAATGCATAGCAATGCATAGCAATGCATAGCAATGCATAGCAATGCATAGCAATGCATAGCAATGCATGTTATGGCTAAGAACAAGAGCTGGTGTAGAGCGCCAAGAGATGCTGTGGTTGATGGGCTTTTCTTCGCCCATTCAGCAGGCTGCTTTTGGAAATTGCAAAGGACAGACAACCTGTGCGAAGTTCTCTTGTCCATGCTGTTTGCGGACACTAGAGATGTTCTCTGCCGCAGCTGTCAGAGGCTGTGGCTTTGCAAAAATGATGGATGTGATGGATGCAATTTGCATCAGTGCAGACCTCCAGTGTGCTTGTGATTCCATCCCGAGCCTCTATGTCATCACGAATTGTTGCCCTTGCAAGGTTTGAGTGCAAGCAATTGTGGTGTAAAGTCAGAAGCAAATAGACAGACCAAACACAAGCAGACATGGGTTTCTCTCCACCTACAAGCCTCACATTTTCCTGGTTTAATGCACTTGCCCAACTTTTGAGTTCTTCAATTTCAACAGATGGTCATTGAGCCAGTGCATAGTTGCAACCGATGGGGTGAGCTCGCGGGATGGATGCCGTTCCCGATAGTACAAGATTTGTCGCCCTCGGGGTCAGATTGCAGTCCTTGCAGTCCCAAGGACAAGGCACCTTCCAACAACCCCCAATTTTCAAAGAGTTGATGAATTGATATGAATTGTTGATGTTGAGTTTACCCAGTTTACCCAGTTTACCCCAAATTTCTCACCAAATTCACCAAGACTTTGGAGCCTCAAGGGATCTTTGGCACTGCTTTAATACTGCCATCTTCTTCCTTGAAACATTTTCGAATAGTTTCGAAATTTATACCATCCACACAACCTACATACAGCTGCACCATGTTCGACCATCGCAGGTGAGCCGATGGAAGCAATCCATTTTGTCCTCTTTGCCCGGTGAGCGATCTCGAGCCTATACACTTGGAGCTGTAGCTGCCAAAAGCATGGCTGCCATCCTGACTGGTTTAGAGCGTGGTTGGCTTGCGCAAAGGGATTTTGAAACTCTAAGTCTTAGTCTAAGGAAATCGAGGCAAGACCAGACATAAAACATGTGCACAGATGACAGATGACAAATTTGTTCTGCCAGGCCTCGCCGGAGAAGGACGAGATGTTTCGAGCGCCACAATGGCAAGCTGAGACAAAACGACAGAATCAGAAACCAGCAGAAACCCAGCCCAGGAAAACTGGAGAGAGAGAGAGAGAAGCTGAGAATTCCTGACAATTGGACTGACTGTTCAACCAACTTTTGGATGACCAGTGGAGTGGGTGTACGCAGGATGCGCTCGACGGCTGGCCAAAGTCTTAGAGCTGTATGAATTTTATTCTAATTTATTCCAAGAGTCCAAGAGTTCTCCTGGCAAGAGATGACCACAGCTTTTTGCCGCATTTGCGCCTGGATCTTCTGTGGCTTTGCCGCAGGGGCTGAGAAACTTGATAGACAACATTCACGATTGCATCATTGAGCCCGGAGTCTAAAGGAGATCTTTCAAAAACTGTCAGTTGGGTACCTGAGGTTGCTCACTGCGCACGGTGTCCATGCTCCTGCCTCAGTGAGCCTTGAATGCTGAAGTGGATAAGGTGGATAAGGAGGGAACCATTTTGTGAATTTCTTGTTCGTCTGCCCGCTTTTTGGAATGAGGCCAGGCAAAAGTCCCGAGGATCAAATCCAAGCTGCCAAAGCCAGCTTTGACTCGAAAGAAACCTATGTGGCTGCAATATGGCCGGTTTTTTCTCAGGAGACCAGTGTTCAAGATGTTGCGGAAAAGAGACATCTGGCTCTGATGCAGAGGCCTGTGCCAGCCGACTGACAAAGTAGATTCCAAACATGTTTGCCGTGACACATACTTGGTGGTCTTGCGTTTGCAGGCACAGCCGGACAGTTCAAACTTTCTGACAAATACGTTGCAAATGAAAAAAACACCCATGGATTCTCAAGCTTTATCTGATGATTTCAATATTTCATATATTTCACCATATGCCTTGGAATTTTGAAAGACTTGGCACGAGACTGAACCTGTGTTGGTACAAGGAAGAGGATTGGGAGCTTCATAGGCAGAAGACAGGACCGAAACTGAAGAGTTGTGCATTTCCTGCATCTCTTCTGCGTTGAACTACTTCGTACAGTCTGAACGAGTCTTGAAGTCTTAAAGACAAACATATTCTCATCGCTTGGGGACGACAACCGCCCGCACCGGAATGTTAGCTATTGAGTTCCAATAAATTAAACCATATTTTCTATTTTGGGCCTTTGTAGAGTGCATGTTGGGAGTACGTTGAGCCCATGTTGGCTCTATTTTGGGCCGTGTTGGGCACATTGGTGGACACACTGCTTGAACCCAAAGACTAGACTTGACCTGGAAATTAGACAGGCTTGGTTGCCAAATTGGCGCTTTACGACAGCAGCACCGGCCCTAGTGGCATGGCCCGAATTCCCTGTCACATCCATGTGTAGACAATTGGGTGTCCATTTGATTGCCATTGACACATACATACTCTGTAGCTGTTTTAGACACAAATAACATCATGCAATCAATGTAATATCAAATCAAGGTAATAATAAACATATAAACATATTGTGTAGACAAATATGAATATATAGTATATGTGTAGATTGTGTATATTCTACACTTCTTTTAGACGGTTTGGTTTTGGCCATGTTTTTGACCATTGAACTGATTGAACCTAGTTTGAATCGCCTCGAGGTGAGCGCTTGCTGGCAGATTTCCAGCTTCGGCCAGGCCTGCCGAACAACGACTCGACGATTCGACAAGGAGTTGGCAAGATGAGCTAAGATGAGCAGGTTTGTGAAGGTGTTGGTGAAGATTCGTGAACATAAATAGAAGAGGGATAAGACAAGTCTTGAGCAAAGTGGGAAACGGCACAGAACTTGTTGTGTCAGGCATTCGGAGATCTGGTGCTGTGGTGCTGAAGGTTGTTCCTGGTGGACCTTGTGATCGGGCGACTCGGATTGGGAAACCTCAGTGCAGCAGGAGGAAACATTTTTTGTGCTGAGGGGAGATCCGCACAGATTCCACCGGTTGACCCAGCTTGCCTGAAAAAATTGCACAAAACCGTACAAGACCAACAAACATAATAAACCAAGAGTGGATGGCCCGCTTTGTTGGTCGTTGTTTAAGGTTGCTTAACGGCCTGCTGTTTTTTTGAATTGAAAATATGGCTGGTGCTGCAGGCTGGTGTGCGAGCCGGTGATCGCTTGGTCTCTGTGAATGGGCGCCAGGAGACGAAGCTGAGATCGTTTTCTTAGTTTTAGCTGTTTTAGTTGTTTTAGTTGTTTTCTATTGTTGTGTATGCTGTCTTGCATTTCGCTACATTGTACTATAACATCAACATCTTCGGGAACCTGAATCTTTATTGACCGACCAGCGGGACATGTAAATTGAAAGCATTGGTTGGGTTAATCTTCACAGGACCCGAACTTCCAGAACTTGAAAGTTGAGGTGCGGGCCCAAGAAGGCAATCTCTCGAAGCCAACTTCGAAGAGCGAACACAGTGAAACTATGCGTTTTGTTTTTTGCATTTTGCAAATTGTCCTTGCAGATTCTGCAGCCTTTGGGCAGTCCAGCAGTCTGGCAGTCCTTTCAAGTGGCTTCCAAGGAACGGCCGATGAAGCTCATTTTTATGGGTACTGCGGGCAAGATCACCACAGAGGCACAATCTGTGGCACTATTTTGCATCTAAAGCATTCTAAAGCCTCAGCATAACGAGACTTGGCGCCTTGGCGCTTTCCGGGCGTTCTCCATGGCAAGAGCGACTTGTTTTGCACTTCAAATTTGCGACATCCCTTCTACCACTCAGATCGAATCTGCAACGTAGGTGCGACTGGTGTCTGGAGATTCCTCTTCCATGAACAAAGGATTCACCCTGCTTAGCGACAAGGCCCTGATTTCTCAGCCACTTTGATTCTGCGTTTTTTTTTTCAATATCTTGAAATTCTTTGAACTTATATGCTGTGTGGAAAGTCTTCATGAGGTCTGGGGTGGAGCAAAGACCAAGTTCCTTTTCCAGGAGGATGAACATATTGATGCCGCCATCTTTTGCTTCACTTCTGGGATATCCTCAGTAGAGAACGAGATGAGAACTTTTTGAAGACTTACTTTGTTCCATGCTTTTAGTTTGGCGTTGAATGCCTTGAACAGCACTGAATCTTCTCTGTCTTGGCTCAAGTTTGTGCCGAACCTGTTGACACCTGTGCCCCACTGCATCCACTGCCAGCAATGACCGAGGTGAGCCTGTCATGTCGCAACCGCTTTTTAATGTGAGGATTGTGTGGCTTTGGTTGGATTGTGTTTTAGATATTTTTAGATTCAAGATATTTCAAGATGCTTTCAATTTTCCTCTCGCTTTGGACTTGCAGGCTGAGCTGTCGGGAGACTTAGACGTTGCAAGGCTTGAAATGCTCAGAGGGAAGTACGTTCCAAGTGCTGTGCATCTTTTAGGGGCAAAACCGGTAAACTGAATAAACCGTCATGAGTCACCGTAAATAACATTCAAATGTGACTGCTGTAGTGATAAGAACAACCGTCCTTCGAAGCAAAACAAAGCATTCCTCCACATGCACAACTGAAAGGTCCAAGAGTGCCAAGCGCCGAGCTAACAAGAAGGTCATTTCCACCGTGAATTCAGTGTTTGCCAGACAGTCTGGGAGGAAGACAATGTTTTTATATATATGTATATATCCTTCAGAGTCCTTGATGGGTTGTGATAGACAGATTATATACAGTAGATAGATTGGATAGTGTCCTATGTTTGGCCGAGTTCAGTTTTTGGAGTTCCAACTGGTCGTTGTGTTCAGGCAAGGGACGCAGAGCACGCTGCAGGCACTTTGATCTGTTTGTCCATCATACTTGTGGCTCCAAGCTCTATTCAGGAAGTATTTGGCATACCCTCGTGTGTGAAATGCAATTTGGACAGCTCGGAATTCGGCCAGAATGGCCAGTGGCAAGTCATGTCAGAGAGAAGCTTAGGGTTTGGACCTTCAGATTTGAAGATATTTTAAACTTTGAAACGTTTCCCAGCATTTTCAAGCCTTCAAAGTGCAATCCTTTGACGCAGAAGCGGCAGCATCCCCGCCGGAGACAACGCCGGAGAAGCCCAAGGCTGCCTGTGGTGCCATGCTTGTGGCCGTGATGCAGGAAAACGCGTGGAAGAAACATCAAATAGAAGCCGTGAATACAAACCTGATATGTGTAATCATAGGTATCAAATCTACATAAATATACATCTAATATAGTAATAGTAGTAATAGTAATGATAATATAATTACAGATGTAATATATATATATACACATACATACCAATAATTCCCGAAACATTATGGCGTCAACCATGTCAGCGATGTTTACACTGAATTCTTTTCTGCGCAACGGGGGTGCCAAAGGCGAAAGCGGCTCCCAAAGCCGCAGCAGCTGAGCCCAAGGCAGATTTCAATTTCCCAAAATGAGGTGTTCAAAAAAATGTTCACTATGTTTGTAATGTGTTTATATATATATATATATTTACAAAGTGCGCTGTAAAACCTCCAGGATTGTAGAAGTGCAGGGTTCCGTCAGTGTACTGCAATGGTTTTGTCATATTTTGTCATTTTCTGTGAATGTTTTAAAGTGTCTGAAAAAATGCAAAGCACTAAGCACCACAGGCCAAGCCAAAGGAGGCAGCCAAGGCACTGTCGATTTGTCCGTAAAGCCTTGAAGCAGAAGGGGTATGCTTTTGGGGAAGATATGTAGTCCGAGAGCTGGTACTATGTATTTGGACATAACAAGACTTATATGACATCGAATATTCAGTCTTGGCTATTGAATTGTCAGAAGACAAACTATGCGGTCGAGGCTGCTGCCAAGCCGAAGGCAAGTCCGAAGGAGGGCCTCTTCAGAAGTCTTCGGGTGTTGTGTTCAACCTGTTGGGACTTGAACAACTTGAAGTAACTTGAACAGCTTGCAGCACTTTGCATCACTTGAGCCCGTTTTGTTCTTAGATCCAATTTGATCGATCAGGAGGAGCCGAAGAAGCCGGAACCCAAGGCCCAGCCCAAGGCCAAGGGAAAGGCAGCTCCGGAGGCGACAGAGTGAAGCATAGCGGCGCAAGTGTGGTGTTTGGATGTCTCGATGTGGCTCGTGCAGCGGACCTGCTAGGAGAACATGTTGACGTTTTTTTCGTGCGCGACAATGCAGATAGGGCGATAGGGCCGATAGGGCAGATAGTGCTTCCAAATGGAAGACAAAGCTGGCAGGCTCCCAAGCCGAAGGAGGCGGCAAAGGCAAATTCAAACTCCGCAGGATGTCAGTTTTTTGGGGTACTAAAACACAATTCGCACAAGAATCTGAGAGAAACATGTCTCATAGACCCAAGGTGGTCTGAGCTGAAATTGAAAAGCTCCCTGTGCCAGTACTTTACCAACATTTGAAGTCTTTTTGAGGGACCAAGGTGAACAAGGAGAAAGGAGGAAGCAAGGAGCAAGGAAGAAGTAAGCAAGGAGTAAGCCGAGTAAGCAAGGGCATCCAAAGATTGCAGATAAATTGAAGGTAAGGAAGGCACAGTGGAAGCAAAGCGAACCAAAGCTGATCAAAGCTGTAGAACTCAGCGCCAGGCGAAGGCTGATCCGAAGGCGAAGGCGAAGGCAGCAGCGAAAGTGGTCACTTGGCAACAACTTGCAGTGACCATTTTGAGCATGTCAGTATGACATAGCATGTCGATATATGTGTTACATTGTGTTACTGTATGTGTCGCTTGTGTCATATGATATATGTCACTTATATCACTGATGTCTTTCAGACCTGATGTCAGATGACTCCGTGAAGAGTCCACTTTGATGCCTTAGGAGCCACCACCTCCTGCTCCGGAGCCACCTGCGCCACCGAAGGCCAAGGCCCTCGAAGTGACATTGTTCCGAAGTGCTCAGATAATGCCAAGTCCATTTGCTAGATTCTGCTAGATGTTTTGTACGGTTTTGGCCTTGGTGCCAAAGTCTCATGCTGATGCTGCCTGAGTGGTTGAGTGGCTGGTGTAGAGACGTGTCGTTATTTGTTTTCTCTCGTGTTTTTTTTTTGCTTTGTTGTCACACTTGTTGTCTGAATTTTCTTCATGCCGATTTTGATTGAAGAGAAAGGCAAAGGCAGAGCCGAAGCCATCTGCACCCAAGGCCGGGATTGGCTGTGGAGAGAGGTCAAGATAAGCCACCCAAAGTCATTGCTCTGCCCTTCAAAGGCTGCTGCAAAATCAAAGGCCGGAGCCGCCAAGAAGGAGGACTTTGCATGGGCTATACATAGCTGGCTTACTTTCATGATCCTCATGATCTGTCCATATCTCTCACATGATTTGTGTGTTCCTACAAGACCCATTAGTCCATCACTTTTTTGTCCATTATTGTCCATGTGTTTTGTCAATTTTGTTGCTTGGTTTGACGTCGATGCCGCAAGGAGAAGGAGGATCGACCTGAGCGTGTTCAGGTGGTGCAGCCCTTTGAAGTCGTCCATGCCTCGGCATCACGAGACCTACTGATGATATGCCCCCCCCCCAAAAAACACAATGCCAACGGTACAAAAACTAACGGAGACTGCGTGTTGTGGCTCAAAGTGCGAAGATTTACGCAACATCGAGGATGATGGAACCGGTGGCGAATGGGAGCAATCCACGGGCCTTTCCAAGCAAGCGCAGAAGCGAAAGGAGAAGCAGGAGCAGATGAAGGAGGAGCAGGACTTCCAGCGCTTACGATGTCAAGCTGTTGCACTTACTTCATGGTCAGTTTATGTCAGTTTTGATGTCAGTTGCACAGTGAGTTGCATGGTCAGCTCACAGTCAGCGCTGTGTCTACTTCATCCCCTCCTTTTGACATCCGACTGCCGCCTTATCTCCAGGCCCAGCGTGGAAAGGAGCAAAAATTGATCCCTGGCATGGTGCCCAACTCAAAGACACAAAGAACATCTTTTGACATCTTTGAACAAGATGCGTGAAATGACACTGACATTTGTAGAATGTAAATTCTGGAGTCGTGACAAGTTTGAAAGGATTCAGGTGGACCAAAGCCGTTCAATGAAGACCTGCACTGCAAAACTTTGCAGGTTCCCACCAACACTGTGCCGGGCATGGCTCCACCAAAGGCAGTCTAGTGCATTTTGACCGTTTTGCAGGATGCGTTTTTTCCTTTCTGGGTGCAATGATTTGCGATACCTTCCTCGTATTTATTGAGAAGTGATTTCAGGCGGCGTCCAAGGAGGATATCGCCGCATTTATGGCCAAGGTGGCTGCGAAGGGCGCTGAAGCCAGACAGGGCGTTGAGGCAGAACAGGCTTGGAACCGGCGAGGGAGTAGAGAGACGTTCTTTCGGAGCACGGAAAAAAAACTGGTGTGACACGTGTATATAACTCGTTGTGACTCTGTCTGAATCTCGTGCCAAGTAGCGAAGCGACACTGGTCGCAGCAGCGGCCATAGTTCGACAGGCCGAAAAGAGCAGCTTCCACACTGCCACTATCAAGGTGCCCGAGAACAAGCACCTTGGACGACAACCCAAAGGGCTGGACCTTTCCCAGTCTCTCTTGTATACACTGTGTATATCTGAGCTTATTTGACAATCGTGTAATTTGTTGGTCAAAGTGCTCAGATGCGTTGCAGCGTTACAGCGTTGCATTCTCTTTGCTTTTACCCAACTTTCTTCCGAGCACTGGACTTGATCCAAGGATTGGAATCGTCATCGGACCAAAAGGCTCCAAGATCAAGCTCATCCAGGACTGGCGGCAGAGATCTTTCGAAGTCCCATCAATTTGGGCACAGTTCATGATACAGCCACCACAATAGAAAGGCAGGAAGAGCATGGTAGAATTGGGCGTAGATATATACACATACACATAATTCATTTACATGTATACATACATATAGGTGCGTACATACATATGCAAACATAGACACACACACATACACATACACGGAAACATACACGATACACATGTTCTCTTCTACAACAGATACCATGTCCCAAGGCAAAATATCGACTGTGTTAGTTACACATACTACTATTTACATGGAAGGTCGTACACTCAAGCATTAGACCCGCAACATGACATTGGCCAGCAATTCTGTGTTAACTGAGATATGTTGATTAAAAAAAAACATGTACACACACACAGTGTAAAGACAGTACATAAACTTTTTTTTAGACTATACACAGACACAGATGTTCATACGCTTGCACAGTTCCAGATGTTGCTCTCCCACTTAGTTCGATTTTGCTTGGTGCCGTCTGAGGAGAAGACGGGAGTGAAGAACATCGACACCAACGGTGAGATTTTTACAATTGTGGGCCCTCAGGAGGCATGCGTCAGATGGTGGTAGAGTCCACAAGTGGCACATTTTCCGGACTTCCAAATAGCAAAACCGTTTCAAGATGTTTCATATCAAAAAAATAACTCCCTTCTTGAGGTTTTTCACGTATATAACTTTCACAAAACACGTACGCAGGCAGTGGAAATGGCTCACATGGCGATCAAGGACACACGGGACACATGGGACACATTGGATGATCCAATGATTGTTTGAGCCTTGTGCGTTTTGCATCCAGGTTCATGTCATCCACTGACTTTTCCAGCATATTTTTGCATGAAACATATGACACATATATTCACCAGATTCACTACATAAACGCGCTTAGCGACATTTGCCGTGGCGATGAGGATTAAGTTCATATTTGCGCATGCACGTTTGCATTTTTCATGGTATTCCAATGTATTCCATGGAATTTTATGGTAGTCATGCCTGTGACACAGGAGCTGGTAGAGAAGGGTTACTGTGCTATGGCTTTCGAGGACTAGCTGCGAGCTTGTTTCCATTCCATCCATGCCGTGGATTCTCAACTGTTTTATACACTGTTTTATCAATGGAAACATCAGGCATCATTTGTCATCCTTCGGTATGATTCGGTATCATTGGTCCATTTTGCAGTTTCATGTTTCCTCCGTTTTGCCTTGGTTTCTGAAACCTGTTCTTTCCCAGCAGACAACTTGGCTGCTTGGCCTGTTCTCATTTCGGAAAGTTCTGTTGGTGTTGCAGCTGCACCCGAACTTTGCTCCACGCTGAATATGTGCAATTCTGTCAGAGCGACCTTTGGCAGAGGACTTCAAGGAGGAGGGCGTGATGATGCACCCCTCCAGCTTCCCAGATATCATTGGCAAGCAAGGCGTTACAATCAAGGCCGAATGTGTAGACCGGCTTAGCAATGACCTGCCATTCCCAAAGGAGTTTCTGCAAGTGAGCCAGCCTTGAGTCTTATCACCAACATGGTAGGCCTTCAAAAGTGAGCTGCACGTCGAAGTGACCATCCCGGAGGCCACTGAGCAGTGACACTGCCGATGCATGAGAGATTGCATTCACATGGTGCATTCACATGGGCCTCAGGCAGGCAAGGACGGGCAAGTCACGCTGAGGTTCCGAAGAACGCCACCCAGCAAAACAAGAAGTACAAAGTAACCTTGGCAGGGAAGGCGGATGATGTGCGTAAGGCGAAGGACGTGGGGCTTCCCAGGAAAGCACACCTGGCGTGTGTATCAATGATTCTGCATGATGGCACACGGCCGGCTGATTCGAATCATATGTGGTACTTGTATTATCTTGTATTATGTCGTGACAATGTTGTGCAGACTTGCGCAACGCTTCATTTACTGTATATAAGACCAGTCTTTCATCCGGTTGCCCACTTCACCGGTCCATCACTGACTACACGTCTTCTGTCACATCCTCTTACCTCCTTTTCCAATCAATTTAGTGTGTTACCAGTAGTACCGCACAAGGCCGTGGCGGAAGTTTCAAAAATAGGAAACCTGTAGGAGAGGTTGGTTGTTGTGAATCACGGATGGCAGAGCGAAGCCACTGATGGACCGACAGGTGGTTGGA
>Ga0126342_10000765_pt1 | contig 39209 bp, 33 predicted proteins | sample Cyp1metagenome_FD_92528 | JGI IMG/M metagenome (GOLD analysis project Ga0126342, IMG submission 92528) | Coral microbial communities from Lord Howe Island, Old Settlement Bay, Australia - Cyphastrea 1 metagenome | ecosystem: Host-associated > Invertebrates > Cnidaria > Coral ...
GCAGGTTTGAATGTTTTAGCGATGGAGGCATTCTAAGTGAGGCCAAAAAAAAGGCATTCTAAGTGGCACCGTTAAAAAAATTGAGAAACATGGCGGCATTCTAAGTTTCAGTCCGTCACTATATATATATAGATAGATAGATAATATATATATACATAATTTGCTGCAAATAATATGTTTAAAAGGCATGCCACTTTTTAAAGGGTTGGTGCCGCATACCATGATTTGACCTTCGAGGTGCGACGGACCTTTCCATCGCCAACTTCCCTTCGTGCGGCAGCCAGTTCTACCGACCCCCAGTTGGATCATGGAATTTCCCCACTGGATATGGCATGAACTATGGATGAATGGGATGAAAGAATGGTTAGATAAATGATGGTTTTCATGGATTATAAACCAAGGATCCGATTCGTACATCTAAGTATGCACATCCAAGTATCCAGTAGTTTTTGATGCGCCGTGGATTGACAGTCTCTTTCCTGTCCAAGGAGGTCGCAATACGTTGGTGGGGCGGCCTGGAGTGGTATCAGTTGGCAAAGTCGAGTCCCTTTTATGGCAGTTGCTCAAGTCCACTTGGGAATTTCATGAGTAGACGGTGAGACGGGGAAAGCAAGATCTTGATGGATATGGCATGATCAAGATATATATATATACATACAAATATATATATATATATGTGTGTCTAGATTATATCATGAAATATGATGTATCATGATCATGGATAGTGTTTTCTAGAGCCTCCATGGCGTGCCATCGTTTTGACGCCTGTTTTTTGTTACATTGTTTGAAACGCGAATCATCCCACCGCCAGGACGGTGGCTCCCAGGCGAGGGGCACCTGCCATGCAATACTGGTTTATATGTATGACAATGTTGAAAGGGGAAAAACAATGGCTAAACATTGGTTAAATAATGGTTTATAATGGTTTATAATGGTTTATAATGACCATGTACCCTCTGGCAATTTAACATAGCTATGGAAAATTACCAATTCGTAGATCATTTGCCTATTAAAAATGGTGATTTTCCATAGCTATGTTAAATTACCAGAGGGTACTGGTTGGTGGTTTCAAACATGAATGGATTATTTTCCATTTCATATATGGGATGTCATCCGAAACCCATTGACGAACTCCATCATTTTTCAAGATGGTTGAAACCACCCACCAGTATATTCATCTACACGTATGTATAGATAGATACATAAGATAAGATCCGATGAGACAAAGAGACAAACAAAGAGAGAGAGACGGACGATACGGACAGACAGACGGACATCTCCAATATCCTCCAGTAAATGAACAGTTCGACCCTGCCAGTCATCGGGGTTGGAAGACTAGTGAAACCATTAAGCATTTGTTCTTGTCAGGGTCTATGTTAATTTACCAGATGGTAATCCACTCATGAAAAATCCCATGATCTTCCATTGCTTGGATCACCAATACACCGATTCGCCGCCGTCACCAGGTGGACCGCTATGGTGGAAACGAGGCAGCTTCCATAGAGGCGGGTCGATCAAACAGCGGGTCTTACCATGGCCGAAATCCATTCAGATTTCCAGGAGATTTAGCCTCTGGTGATCAAACATAGCTGCGAAATCCCCGAACGAAATGAACATTTGAAAATATTCGAACTGAATGGTGAATCTTCCAGCAAGACATGTTGGTTTACCGTAGGGGTACATGAGATTTATGTGATGTTTATATACGAAGTCTATGTATCAACTTAGGGCGCCAAAGGGAAAACACTAGGTCCATGATTTTGGAAAGGAACCAGCTTTCCCCAAAGCCTAGGTGAGAAATCTTAGAGGTAGTCTTTCACGCATCCCAAATTCTTTGGACATTGTAGCTGCAAACTCAAAGGGTTACCAATTTTACTAATTTTACAATCTATTTTGGATTTTTTTTTGAGATCCCAACTTCCAAACATTGACAATCCACGTGCCTTCCATGCTACGACTGTTCTGAGCAAGTGTGTGTGTGTGTGTGGAGCCTTTGTTTCAACCGATGAGTCGACGTATTTGCCATTGCAACTTGTTGTTGATCCCATAGGGTTGGTTACGCCGGTCCCGCATCTGGCTGTTCAAAGGTTTCTTTCCATTGAGAATCATGAGATGATACCAACGGTTTTTGTACATTCTGGGTAGTCTGAATTTATGTACCCGCGTGCCGATGAATCACCATGTTCCTTCTTGAACAATGGCTTGTTGGTGGGTTAAATCCACCGTGTTCAGACACATTTATATCATTATTTCCGGGGGTGTCAGTGGTTTTCATGCCATGTTTTTTTCAGGCCTTTTTGAAAGGCCGTTGAATAGGGAAAATGCTGATATCAAATTGGAGGTACCAAAACCGCCAGGATATGCACGCAGTGAACGATCCAGCGGCCGACACCGCAGCCAACTTCATGGGGCGGGAGGCCAAATGCCCCTTTTTGGGGGAAAATATGATGAGCCAATGGATTTACCCTCTGGTAAACTATGGTAAACTAACATAGCTTTGAAAAATCACCATCTTTAAGAACGGTAAATCAACTATTTCTATGGGCAATTTGAAAAATAACTATGTAACAGATTACCAGAGGGTAGCGGGGGTGACTCTTAGCAAAGCAAGTTGTTGCATGGTAAAAATGGAGTATGCACAAGTTTTTTTCAAGCTTTTGACAAGACAAGGAGAGGTTTCCATGAAATGGTCCTCTTCACACATTCTGGGGAGTGTGTTTTACGTTTCTAGGAGAAACCAAGAAACTGTTGAGGTTCTTATTGCGTGTTTTGAGGGCTGGGCCCCGGAAAGAGGGTAACATGTAGGACTGCTTTCAAAGTCAGTCTGAAGAGACCGTGCCCTCATATCAACAGACAACTTCAAGTGGGGTTATGATACAGTATCACTTTCTGTCCATTAGACTATCAACGGATTAATGTAAGGGCAATGTTGCAACTGTGAATTCACCATCAAATTTTGAGGGTCCTCTCGGTTTTTGCTCGCCTCGCAGCATCTCTGGAACCAGCCCCGGTGCGGCAGGCACCGCGAAATGTGTCACAACGAAAGAGCATGCTGCCAGGCAGCGGAACCTGGTGAGATACAATCGACCAGCCTCATTTGAATCTAGGGAAGCTAAAATTTGACATGATGACAAGATGATTACATAGTGATTACCGAATGATGAAAAATAATGAACACATGGAAGAGGAGGGCTGTCAACTGCCATAGAATCCTCAAGCGGAGGTGGCTGCGGTAAGCCCATGATCCCCGACCCCATTTCAGACATGGATGGTATAAACCACACCAACCAGACCATTTTGCTCATGGCATCCACAGGTCAAAGACCCTGGCATTTCTGGCACGTTGCCGAAGCCCGTTGACACCGAGCCGTGGATCATGCTAGGGTCTACTGAGTCTACTGCTGCACTCATCCATGGGAATCAACGACAATTCCAAGCAGTTCTGGGTACGACAACCCATACTCTTGGACTAGTGACTAGTTGTATGTATCATGCACATTCACAGGAGACTTTTTCGCACAAGCACCACCAAGTCATAAATGGAAACCATCACCCAACTAACGCTCACCAGACCCTGCCAGGAATGCCTTTAAAAGGGGCACGCAGATCATCGTCCTGTTGCCCGAGTCTCAGGGAGATCGCGAGAGACGCTACAAGTGAAGGATCATAATTCGATAGTCGGAAAGCTTTGGTTTCTAGATTTAAGATGGATACAGTACTCAAAATGAAATGCGGATTTGTGCGTGGTGTATCACAGAGTGAACTGCCACATGTCTGCGTTTTGAGTCAATGAAATTACTCACACAGTCGGTCCGGTAGGATTCACAGAAACTTTCAGCAAAAAACTGGAAGATCCAACCATATCTGGTTGGTGGTTTGGACCATTTTTTATTTTTCCATATATTGGGAATTTCATCATCCCAACTGACTTTCACTCATATTTTTCAGAGGGGTTGGCTCAACCACCAACCAGATCACCAATATATCACCATACCTATATTAACCATATATATATTAACCATAATATTACCATCTAAATATACCCACCATTATATCACCATATATATTCACCAACCAGATATCCAACCTGCGTTTTTTTCCGGCATTCAATTCATCAATTCATCGCCAGCTGTCCCAGGTGGAGCCTCAGTGTCATTTGGGCCTTGGTGAAGTCGGTGCTCAACATTTGTTGCAGCCTGAGAACTCGGTCGACTCGATTCGAACTGTGCACTTGGAGTAGTTCAGGTTCTTAGAGGATATCAATAACATGATATAACCCATAGGATCCATGGTGCTGGTATATATGCTAACATTGGGGGTATATTGATGGGATCCATGTTACCATATATAGCAGCACCATGGATCCTATGGGTAATATGATATAACCAGAGTTGTCGCCTTTTTTTTCTCACTTTTTGGGGGGTTTTCGAAGTCCATTTTTTACAGCAGCCCAGCTGCGCAGACGATGCCTGGAAATCCGAAAAGGAGGCAGCGCTGCGAGTTGGGCGCCCAGTTGTCGAAGCCGTCAGCTGTCGAAGCGCTTGGCGCTTGGAGATTTGTATGGAGGGATGGTGCATGATGGTGCCTTGAAATGCCGTGAAATAATCATGAAATGCCATGAAAATGGTGCTTCTAATATGCTTATTATGCTTCAAGGTTTCATGACTTCATTAAAATGAGATGCCTGACTATCAAATGGGCCTTTTTCTGTCACGGAAAATGGGGTCTCCTGTTTCGATACCAAAATGGTGGAGTTTCTAAGGGTATCCTGTGCAGTCCAAGGAAATGCGGGGTCACGCAAGAGTAGCCAGTCAAGTGGGGATGAAAGACGAAGTGGCTTTATTTTACAGGCCACAATGGCACCAAACACTTGCTTTGATGGGAAAGAAGTTATTGAGCCACAACTTTTTGATTGGAAGCCCAAGAGCTACTGTCTCCATTATTTCCATTGGGAATCCATTACCATCTGGTTATTTAACATAGCCATGGAAAATCACCATTTTTAATAGGTAGACCATCTATAAATGGGTCATTTTCCATGGCAAACTGTTAAATAACCAGAGGGTATTGCCACTATTTTCCATTGGGAAAGACATTTGCACTGCAGCTCAGGACGCCCCCCAACACATTGTCGAGCTGCCGCACTTCTTCACACCGAGCCTTTGCGCAGGCAGAGACTGGCACGTATACCCTCCGGTAAACGTTTACGTTTTGCTATAGGAAATCACCATGGTTAAAAGGTAAATCATCATAAATCATCTATACATGGGGTAAATCATCAAAAATCATCTATACATGAGGGGTAGATCATCATTTTTATGATCTATAAATGGGCCATTTTCCATAGCTACCATAGATCTACTGTAAGATAACTGGAGGGTATGCACTGCCATTTGCAGGAGCTTCCTGTTTCTGGATTTGCAGGTCTGCAGGACGAGCTGCAAAGAAGTTCGCACGTTCTGCCGCCCCTTGATCCCATGCTGCGGTTTTTTTGCCCTGTCACCCAAGGAAGACAGCCTCAGCGCAGAAAACATGGAAAACCTGTTTCATGATGTTCAAATCCAAATGACCCATTTTTTCCAGAAAGAAACGTAGTTTCACATATCGTTTCACATAGTCCACGATATATTTGAAGAATATTTGATGAACATTTGATGTTTTTTTTTGTTTCCCCTATTTTTGTTAGTGAGAAATTCCCCTTTCCGGTCCAAGGTGGAGCTCATGGACGCAGGCCAAAAATCCGACAAAAACATCGGGGGGTTGCCAGCAGAGGTTGTTTTTTGGGGCCTGGGGACATGGAATGCGATTGATGTAATATGATCTGGGTAAGTTACAACTCAGGTTAGTGAAATATTATAATTTACCCAGATATGATGTAGTTGAATTGCGATTTTTGTTGCAATCTGCCGAAGATCATGAAATATCTGGTTTCATGTTATTTGGTGAATACATTGCCGGCCATGGGAAACTGAAGAAAGAAGGAAAATCGATCCATGAAAACAGGGGCTCAGATTGGACAGTGATGAAGCAGAAATAGGTGCCAATAGGAAGCACAGGAAGTATCCCACAACCATTGGGTCGTCATCACACCATGGCAATTGTTGTTGGATGGTTGTTTCGATGGAGTTCATGGATATCCATTGGCTGCCATTCTAATACCATGATGGGATGATGAGTTATCTTCTTAGTTTTTAATCGGAGTGGATGAGGATGATTAGGATGATGAGTTATCTTCATCGGAGTGGATGAAGACGTATCAAATTTCAATCCGAGTTCTTTGAAGAACAACAACAGGATTGCAGTTGGACCAGCACCTGGGAACCTGGTTTTGCCCAGTTTCATGGGATGACCAGGCCAAGTTTGAGTCGCCAGTGCTGGATGCTGGCTGTGGGTGGTAGGGGTCCTCAATGGCCGTCTCCACACTGAAAGCTTCACAGCTAGCTGCTTAGTTTGTCCACGTCTAAATGGTGAAGTAGTTCCACGAAGCAAAATGCCAAGATGTTGAGCCGAATCTTTTGGTGAATGCTGCTTTGCCGAGATGCAATTCTAGTTCTCTGTTCCTACTGGTTGATGGTCGCACTTTGCATATATTCTGGAGTTTGCGTTGGTACATGTCATCATTATCCCCTTGGTCGCTGTCATACCTACCTCATCCAACCTCGATACTGCAAAGGGATTAATTTTGCAGACACAGAGATGTACGTACCGTATATCTATACATCTTAACAGACCATCTGCGAGTGGTCATTTTGGCTCCATAGTGGGTCTTTCGGCGAAGTTTCAACGCTGCTGAGGGATACAGCCGAAGATGTGAGCCTCACAGTGGGGCGCCCAATCGTCCGATCGTCGTAGTTTCATGGGATGGAGAAAAATCTCGCAGCACCTGGCATCGCTAAAGCAGTCCGCAACGATTCGGATATGGGTCACAAGTATCAGTTAGTATCAGTTTTTCACTAGCAGATTGTTGTCATTTTACTGTCATGTTCAATACTAATCGCCATATTGTGTTCAATTCTTGTTCTCTTTCTTCTCATGGCTTTGTTCAATGGTTTGCCCATGGCCAGAATTTTTGGGGGATGAGCCGATTGAAGCCTCGCTTCAGTGCGATGCGACTTCCTGCACGGCCGCGCTGCTGCAGAGAGGTGAGGATTTCTGGATTTCTGGATGGGATGACGCCCCATGAAAAGTGCGGCATGTTTTTTTCCAAAAGTGAGGATATGGCTATGGATCAATAATGATCAATACCTACAAGATCCTACAAGTACGCGTTTTTAGGGCGATGAACATCCAGTTACCAGCTATTTCATGGAAAACCAGAGGTACATGGTTTCGACCCAGTTGGCCGTATAGAGAGGAAATGACCTTGACATATGTCAGGATCAAGGAGTGAGCACCGTTGTGATTCTGCTCATCTGCCATTTGGATCCAGCGGTTCCCAGTTCAGGTGGTCGCAACGTGACCTTGTGCACTGCGATCCCAAGGTGCAGGGGACATATCTGGTGTTTGCCTGAGAGGGTCGAGAATTTCGTTGCTTTTGCCAATCAGGCTGGATATGAAAGGGTGGCTTTCTCTTTGATTTCCCCAAAAACATCACTGCAATTTCAATCATGAGCCAGCCGCTGTAAGAGGCTGTATAACCTGCTAGTTGTTAACCGGGTCAACCGGGGGTTTGCAGGGGCCACATCCAACACTTGCCGTTGCTGCAGGGGCGGCCAGTTGACCTTGACTCCGCTGCTTTCATGGACACTGACGTCCGGAGACCGATCAGAGAGATACGTCAGATACGACGTGGGGCAAATGCCCCGAGGCTTTGCACATGGGGAATTCGAAAGCACATTCACAAAGATGGATGATTCTTAGGGATTTTGACGAAGTAAGTGCAGGAATTGAGGATTGGGACCCCAAACCAACCTACCTCATGTTTACATGAGTGCTGTTGCAAACGCCGAATTTTGTCCTTTTGCTCCAGCTTGAAGCTGATAGCCATTGTATCAAGACACAGGTGAAGCTTAAGACTTGTTAATTTTGATGCTTGCCAAACATTATATTCAAATATCATCATTCACTTTCAGATGTAAGCCAAAGTAGCTTTCAAGTGTTCTTTTCTTTGGCTTGGAAACCAGAGCCGACATCTGAACAAAGTTGCGCAAACATCTTGGCAGCCCGACTCCACGACGTTCTCTTTTGGCCTAGAAGTCACTTGTCGTCACGAACTATATGCCATTTATATGCCATTTATTATGGTTGGTTTTCTTTCCAATGGCAATATCTATCCCAAAACGATGGAAAAAAAGCCAGTCCAAGCATGTTTTCAGGCGCCATGAGCTTGTTCATACCACGTCCAACAGCTTCCAAGCCACAACTGATCCGCTACCAACAGCCCAGCCTTGGGGCTGGCTCATGCCGTCGTCTCGACTGAGAGGAAACGGATGGGGATGGGGATCACCAGGAAGCGATCACAGGTTGTACCTGAAATTGGCAGAAATTTTGGTGGTATTTTCAAGAGAACATACAGGACTAGATATGGGTATGGATCAATACCTATTAATACCATTTTTAGGGGGTTATTCACATCCATAAATCCCAGCTATTTTGATGTTCACCAGGGGTACAAGGTTTTGACACACTGCCATATGTCATGATATGTCATGTGTTTTGTTCTTGTCATGGTTGTAGACTCCCCTGGATGACGGGATGAACAACATAGCCGCCAATCTGCCACAGAAAATATGGCCTGGATGGCTCAAAGGAGGAAATGACCCAACAAAACGATGAGCAGCTTGAAACTGATAAAACTGATCTCTCACAGCCATGGCAATCATTTCTTCAAGCCCCTCTGACACTGGTGCCGAGGACTCCAGTTGCTGTCGTTGAGCCTCGCTCTGACATTTGTCCCTCGGTCGATCTTGGCTTTGACCCTGGGCCTCAAGGGCTTTTGCAGATCAGCCCTGGAGGAGTTGGGAACCTTGAGAGTTCATCCTGAATTCTAGATGGGAATGTGTGGTTCAGTGCCTTGTGTCAAGAAAACTTTCCGCCCATACGAATGTTTCGGAACCATACGAAAATCAACCTATGGTACTCAGGTACCATCTTTGCGTACGGGACGACCCAAGCCCAATGTGCAGCACCATGCAGCCTTGTGGGACTGAGGGAAGCGGTTGGTGTTCTGTCTTTGCTCAATATGTTGTTTGTCTTGTGTCATTGGACTCGTTGTTTTTTGGGTGGCTTGAAACCATATAACGGAAAGTCTTAAGTTTGGTGCCAACCTTCTAAATCCTATGTGCTGAAAAGCACTGCATTTGATACTATCGTTCTGCACTTGCAATCGTGCTGGCTCTTGGGGGGCCAACTGGCATTATTGTTGCGACTATGGCCGTCGTCCTCATCATCATCATCATCATCATCATCAAACGCATTTCCCCGCAGAATTTCCACATGTCTTCCCTTCCAACTACAGTGTTGCCCTCTTGGTGCAGGACCAGTTTCTTCCAAAAGACCCTGTGGATGTTCCGCTGAATGCTTCGGCGTTGTCCAACCGCCTGCAGGACCCTTGGATGGTAAGAAGCGACACGACTATAAGAAGTATTCGTCGCAGGGGGAGATCACGAAACAGATCGGTCTATCTTTCATCAGTTTTGTGTTACCCTCTGGTGAACTAACATAGCAATGGAAAATCACCATTCTTAATGGGAAAATCCACTATAAATAGCCATTTTCCATTGCTATGTTAGTCATAACCAGAGGGTACTTTTTTTGTTGCCACATTGGATTGAAAGGTATTTTTAGTCCCGTAATCTCCAAAGAGATGGTAAAGTATTTTACTAACTTCAATCCCCAAGTACTTTACCAACTTCTATCTTTTCATCCCCAATTAAATGGGATATCTTCCAACTTAAATGGGATATCTTCCAACTTAAATGGGATTTTACCAACTTCTATCTTTTTGGGGATTCCGTAAAAAAGGACGTGATCTTCACCGTGGTGGAGAAGGGATTGCCGCAGGTGGAATCTCGGTGAAAAAAGCCGGGAAAAGGTACCCTCAGCAGGGAAACAATTGGATTTAAACAGATGGGGATGGGTCAAAACCCTGGTACCTAGTGAACCCCAAAATAGCTGGTAAATGGATGTTGCTCCCACTAAAAATGTATCTATAGGTATTGACCCATACCCATATGGTGGTTTCCTAAGTCCTGGGGGTACCCCTAGATGATCCATTTTTGGGTGGATTTTCCACTATGAATCATCTATTTTAAGGGGTACCCATATGAATGGAAACCTCCATATGTGAATGAAGAAGAATATGGGAGAAGATCGGATTGATCTTTACCAGACATATGGGAACTGGAAAGAAATACATCATCTATCTTGGTTTTAAAGCAGCAAGGATAGGGGAGGACGGGGGATGTTGGAAACAAGAGTAAGGGGTCATGTTGCATTTGATACATACAAAGTTGCATACTTATGGGGCACGAATGGGCCCACAATCCTAATTAGACTTGAAGCTTGGCGCCGCAATGATCATTGTCATTGTTGGGGCAGAGCACTTGGATTGAAAGTTCCTTGAATGGTTCGAGCGTAAAGGACATAACCAGTTAGTGCCATGTGTACCCACATATCCATCCCTTGAAATTTTGGAGTCCCCAAACCTGCTGTGTGACCGGAAGTGCTGCCCCAAAAGCTTCCAAGGACATCGATCTGCCTCCAGGGCTCATCCTTGGGGTGGAAGGCGGGGTGATGACTTGGACGAACGAGAGATCTGCCGTGAATCAGAAAGCATCCGAAACTCTGTGCAGCAAATCTCAATGGATTGGTTTAAGGGAAAATCTACAGGAAACCATGGTTTTTACCATTAGATATGGGGGTTTCCTGTAAATTTTCCCTTAAACCAATCCATTGAAAATCAGATGCACAAATTTCCCCAACTTGACTTAATCCAGCTGTGGTCGTCCCAATCAGACGGAAATTTTTCGAATCTCGGAGTCACATCCGCTGGTAGGTGAGGAGCCTGATGAATTGGAACCAAAGAAGTGTTCCAAGGCCCCTTGGAAACAGCTTGCTCCAATGGGATGACAATGGGATGAGTTCTGAAAAACACGCCTTTAAGAAAATTGGACACGGTTTCACTAACAAGGACAATAAAATCATGAAAGCATTCATACCAGCCGGCACAACTTGTTTTTGTTCATGTGTTTTCAACACGTCCTGGTTTCCGACACCGATTTCTTCAATCCAGAGGTCCCATGATGTCCAAAAATCACCAGGAAGAAGAGTTCCAGGGAGACCGTGAGTTGGCGGGCGGTTTGGTCCGGGGGCCCGCCACGAAGATTTCGGGGGTTCCATAGTGGAGATCCCCAATAGCTGGATGGTTTACATGGAAAATCCCATGGAAAATCCTCTGAAAATGATGAAATCATGTACCAATGTGTACCCGTATTTCAGGAAACCTCCAAATGGTGGATGTTTGCCGAAGATGGTGCATTTATGCGTCCCGAGGTGCAGTTCTTTTACGAGTTCAAGAACACAGTAAATCTGTGCGCCAGGGACCCTAGGAGCCCCTAATCCCGTGTGGACAGTGTGGACGGCCATGGTGAAGAATCTTGAGGAAATCATCACTTGTTTGATTTGTTTGTCAAACTCATGTTGATTGGTTCCATTCCCGGCTTGATAGAAAAACTTATTGCTGCATATCCGAGATATTTGCACAACTGTCTTGAGCTACACTTGGCCAGTAATAGGGGTTAAGCCACAGATCGGCACATTTCCAAAAGAGGGAGCTCAAGAGCCGCCACCGTTGTTGGTTTGCCATACCCGTCGTTCTGCGATAGGTTAATAGGTTAATATTCAAGTGCTAACAATGCTGATATATTGTGCTATTTCTCCAAATGGGTTGTCATTGGCTATTTCCCTCTAAATCTCCTTGTCAAGATGTATCCTCATTAGGAACATCTAGATCCCGAAACTGTGGATGGGACAATTATCAAAGCTGGTGAATATCAACTAAAATAGGAGATATATATACATATATATATATATATAAGCTACATTAATATCATTGATAATGACCCCAAAAACATGTAGAAAAGTATTTTTCTGTACTGTCCTATGTTTCGAATTCCATCTTTTTTGGTGTTTTTTTCCAAATGATCCTCAAAGACCCCTTTAAAACGAAACCAGACCCGTTCCTTGGCGAGGTCCTCTTTCGCAATCGCGCCATGGCGACCATCGCCAGGGGCACCTGGGGAGACTTCGGGAAGGCTCGTGTGGTGGGCTTTCCACCCGCACGGCAGATGGAAATGGAGGCGCTGCACTCGGGCCTTTGTACAGTGTGGGACCCCCCAGTTGTAAGTTGGTTTATAAACCCCCATAACTATAGTTATTTGCGTACCATAAACCATAGTTATTGGAGTTATAAACCAACCTAGCTATCTTGGGGGCCCCACATTGTATGACTGTATATAACTGTGTATAACTGTAATTGTTTAACTGTTCCATCATGTGAATATGACCTGACTCCAAAAGAGTGTGAGTTGCCTGTTTCACCACCAGTTGGATTTTCTTTGGGTCATTACAGCTACCAGAATTGTCCTGTGAAAGTCGAGTTGCCCCAACTTGAACATAGCTGCAGCTACTTGCTATTTGCCACTGGGTAGATGAAGGGAGATTTTCTTCGTTGCAGCAGCAAGTTGATTGGTGTCTGATCATGTTCCAATCCAGAACATGGAAAAAGACGAGAATATCCGTAGATGCCAATTCTCACATTCATCGTACAGAGCTGCGCGCTGCGCCAGGGGGATAGCGTTCTCTCCTTGGCCCAGGCCAGGTGCTTTTTCGGCCTCGTAAGACTTTCAGACTCGGTAAATTCAGTAGATATGGGGAGAGAGATCTTTGTTTTGGTTTTACCATGGGAAATGGCCCATAGAAATAGAGGTTTACCTATTAAAAATGGGTGGATCTTTCCATGGCTATGTTAGCCATAACCAGATGGTACGATTTCAGTCACTTTTTTGCTGTGTCATCCTGCAAGAATCATGCTCACTCTTTCCCAAACCAAAACGCCATCTACCCTCTGGTATTTTGTTACATAGCTATTGAAAATTGCCCATTTATAGTTGATTTACCTATTAAATATGGTGATTTTCCATAGCTATGTTAGTTTACCAGAGGGTAATGACTTGTTCCGTTTTCAAAAAGTGATCGAAGATGATTAAGAAAATATCATCCGCAGAAACCTTTGGAAAACGACGGTGCAATGGTGCATCTAAACTTATCGCACATTTCTACACACACAGATATCTATATATATAGAGAGAGAGAGATCCTATCCTATCCTATACCATACATATACATATACACATACATATAGACAGAGACATATACATATACATATACATATACATATACATATACATATACATTCCTTTCCTTTCCTTTCCTTTACTTCCCTTTCCTTTCCTTTCCTTTCCTGTCATGTTGCTGCATCAGATGCTTGGAACATGCAGTGCCGGAGTCCTGACTATACCTTGATCTGCACATAGTGATCAGGCTGTACAGTAGTGCGATCAACAAACTCAAAGGACAACATCGGCACAAAAGCTTCGAGCAAGGGATCCACCCATTGCCCATGGCACCCTCCTTTAAGGGCAAAGTCAGCGATACTAGTCGCCAGGGCCTCATTCAAGGCTTCGGGATACACTTTGGCAATCGATGTTCTGAACGCACCTTGTGAATCATGGCCTGCCAGCGCCTGATGCCAACCCCGAGGATGATGACAACGGCCATGAGAGCCCAAAGACATAGTGTTGCTGACCATTTTCGGCGATCGGATGAGCAGGAGCGTCGTGGGCTTGCGCGCCGGGCAATGGTAAACGCACTGGTCAAATGTAATCACTTGAGTGCACTCCAATCGGCGCAGCAGCCGAGCCACCTTCGAAGCCCAAATGGACGAGAGACGGAGTCGCGCCGCCCATGCCGGGAAGGCCGGGTGCTCGACAAACGCGCATCCACCAATTCGCGCTGCAAGGACCACCATCGTGAAGACAAAGTGCATGAGAGCGCTTCCCACCTGGGTTTGCAGCCAACCGCGCTTCGAGTTCCATGGGAGGCCAGAAAGATGGTCATAGGAACGCAATGGCGGAGGTCCATCAGGCAGAAGTCGGGCGGCACGAAAAGTTTCACAAGGTGGGCCACCACCCACACCGCAAATGGCCCCACTAAGCAAACGATCTTGCCACCATCGTTGATTTGCCTTCGACGTAAGGTCCCCATCTTCATTCCGCAAGCAGTAGTCAATGGAGAGACAAAACAGCCGCGTGGCTCCTTGCACCCAATGGTTTTCGATGCAAGCCTGCAGATCCCCTTGTCGCCTATAGCCTTCAAGAAATTTACAAAACAAAGGGTGCGTATGTGCAACATCGCATGGAGCTTGGCTAAGCCCTGCATGGCATAGCAATCATTTTCACACGCAAGTAGCCACAAGATTGCAGTACAAAGCTCAATGGCTCATCGGCTGGTGTTGGCAGTACCTCAGGGTTGTTTCTCGGGCTTGCAGGAACATCGCAATGACCAGCAAGAGCTTCAAACATAGGCCCCAACGTCAGGAGGTCGTCTCTCCGACCAGCGACGGAGCATAACCGCAGCCTTCAGAGAGTCTGCAGGTGGGAGCTCAGGCCCCAAACACTTGCGAGCAGGGCGAGCCGCCTTTGTACAAAACCAACCTTGGCCCTTCATGGTCCTAGCATGTTCAGCATCGTCCTGGTTGAGCTGCAAGATAGTCTCCTCAGGGAGCGGTGGAAAACATGCACGTAGCGATCCAAGCAAGAAGGCATTGTTTGTAAATGGGCCATCAATCGGCTTCGCTGGTGAAAAATGCGACAACAGCAGGGACAAGTCCCATGTTGCACCAAATTTAAGCGCGGTATTATGAGCTTTTGTGGCATGAACGGCAAGCGCCTTCCTTGAAGCGAAGACCATCTCACACTTCTCACGCGCCCATGGCTCAATAGGGGGCTTGGCTGCGTCCAGCTCTGCCAGGGCATCGTCCCGCAGAAGCTGATTCTCAATACCTTTCTCCCGCACCAGCTCTTGGGCAACTGCACGTCTGTAGGCAAGGCAAGCCGCTTTTGCACGTGTGATGAAAACCATACCACCGTTCAGCAAGAGCAATCAAGGACCACCACTCCTCCAGGTTGGCCTCAGGTGAGGGCAATTTGGAAGGGCACCACAGCGCTGTACCAACCATGCCAGTGAGGTACGGAGTGACCCAATCCAAGAATCTGGAGCATTACTGAGGTCGTGCAAAAGATTCCACAATACACCAGGCCGGGGCAATGGCGTAGCGAAGGCGATTGACATGGAGCTGATCACCAGGCGCCAAAAAACACCAATCAGGCCGCATAGGGTGCCTGCAGAAAACTGAAATGGTGCGATGCCATCTAAAAAGGGCTTAGCTAGCAGAGCAACCATCATGCGCATGCTGGCTTCCCATTCTTGTAGAACTCGAGGAGAGCTTCGTGAGCACGTGCATGTTGTAGGTCAATTTAGAGACCACCAGTGACTGCATCACCTGCACCTTGGTAGCAAGAGCCACCGCTTTCTTCCTGAAGAATGGACGGACCAAGGGTCCCCATGCTTGCTTGGCTGCTGTAATGCAGTCACGGATGGCATGGCGCGGTTGAGCATCAGCATGAACCCAACCACCGAGGTGTCGATAGATCTGAACCACCCACAGTGAGTGGGACTGAGCGGAAATGTCCACTGGGAGGAGGTGGTCCTGATCTGCAAGCCTAATCTTGGCCTGCCAGGCGGCAAGACCCCGATGCGCAGCAGCGGCATGTACAGCTTGAAGGGCGCTAGTAGCCAGCGCAAACATGCCATCAATGTCAGGAGCCCGTACAAGAACGGCTACGTCATCGACAAAGGCCACTTCGCAGAAAGCATGATCGGCCACGGCTTCAGTGAGCAGCAAGTCACTAATAGGAGCACCGCTTCCTAGCCACGTTGCTTGAGAGCTTGCGCACATGGTGTTGGTCATGTCCTTCATAATGATTACCATGAGTAAATTGAATAGAATGTCTCCAACTGGATCACCAGGACGCGTGCCACGTGAGTCAACGCAACTTCTGGCAGACCATCCATCCAGCTCAAAGAAAGTGCCGCGGAAGAGGTCCGTGAGCAGCGCCCCAACATGTTTGGTGAGTCCACTTGTCGCCACATCATCTTGTGCATGAGATAGGAGCTGATGCAGTTCAGCCGGAGAGACCCCAAGCCGATGCATGGCAATCAAAAATCATACAGGTGGTGTCATCAAGGTGGTCAGAGAACAAGCCTTGACGAATCACTGTGTACAAGGCAGATTTAAAGTCCACAAACAAGCCGCCGACGGTCGTCTGCGAGCATGTGCAGATTCGAAATGTTGCTGCACCAGCAAATGCGGCGTGTCAGAGCTGCAACCTTTACGACCACCTGGCTGATGGGTTTGTGCCACACCTCAACCAGATGGTCCCTCAGCACTGAGTGGTAGAGCTTAGTGACAAAGTTGCTGACGAAGATGGAACGATAACCAGTGGGTTCAGAACGTGCTGATTTGCCCTTGTGAAGGGGAATAAGCCGCCCACCGCGCCAACAATCAGGCTCACGCGCATGAAGTGCAGTTTTCGTTGTAGGGGCTGCCACATGCTGAATCATAGGAAGGGCACCTGTTTTGAAAATCTCGGCAGGAAGGCCATCAGGGCCCGGCCCGGTGCCTTGCCTCGCTTCATCTTGCGGACTTTGGCAGCAGGCTGGTCGCTTGTCGGGGTGGCTGCAAGGTCTAAGTGCTCTTCAGGAAGGCCCAGACAGGCCGGCATAAGGCGCTGCAACGCCTCTCTAGTCATAGGCAAGCTTCCTTCAACAGCTGCTGTTGTAGAAAAGAAGTGATTGGCTTGCCATCTGGGTCCTTCAACAGGGGAAGTGGACGGCCCAGGCCACCCCTGTGACAAGCACGTCCCCCAAGACGACTGAGAAGCTGATAAACTGAACGGAAGTCATGCAAGGGTGCATCTTGGGCAAGCCAGTCAACAAGGTCAGCATAGAACTGGCTCTGGTCAGCTTGAACTTTGCCACGTACCATTTTTTCCAGGCATCGAAGTTCATGTTTGATGTCATCATCTTGGAGGGGCTTCAGAGAGACGAGGCCTAGAGCGTTCACCTTGCCTCTTGACAAAGTGCTGCCGAGCTAAGTGCATGACATCGTGTTGAAATTGTTCGGCATGGTCATTGATATGGACTGTCCAGCTTGGTATCCGCATCGTGGTAAGTGCTGCTTGAAATTCACGGCAACGCTGTGGATCCAAAAAGGCACATCGATCCCATTGATGTTGACGAATGGGTGACTGAACATGCCACCATCCAGAGTGTTGAAGACAAACTGGGACATGATCTTCATGAGCAAAACCAGCATCGTGAGCTTGGTCAGTCCAAGAAGCAGTGCACCATTGTAGCGCCAACTCACTGCAAAGAACATAGTCACGACGAAGGTGATACCCACGAGGGTGTGTCCATGTGGCATGAGGAGCATAGTGACACCACTCCATAGTAGTGGGAGCAAACAAATGGCCCTCCGTGATGGACTTTTCAGAGAGAAGGCCCTGGTCATTGGTGCGTTCACTACCATGATCATCGAAATGAGCCCCAGCATAAGAGGCTAGCGGTGCGTTGGCATCGATGAAGAGCCACGTCATGGGAGCGAGCTCTGCGGCACGCAAAATTTCGGCAGTACGAGACCACCTATCTTCAATCTCCTCAATACTATTTTGTTGGCTGCGACATGGTGCGTCCAGAACAACGAAAGAACAGCTCATAGTCTGACCATGTAAATGGACGACAAGACATCGTGGGTCAGCCATGGAGACCACAGGTCTCAATTGGGCAAAAGACACTGAGTGATCTTGGGCACGCATAAATGGAAGGCTTTTGTGAAGCCAAAGTTCACATCCACCATGAGGAGCACCACGAGTCGTCAGAGCGCCCGAAGCTAAGATGTTGTAATGTGTAGTGGCGTAACGCCCTTCAGCACGTCGAGACTCTTGCAGCCCAACCACTGCAATTCCTTGCTGATGCCGTTGTTGATCAAGGCGCTCAGCACGTGAAGATGCTGATTCTTGGGGCAACCAATCTCCATCTCGTGACAAAGCAAGCACATTTGCCGTAGCAACTGTAAAATCAATGCGATGCTATTTGCTCCTCATGGGTGTCAGTAACATGATGAGGATGAGCAGTGCGCCGCAAGGAAGGCTGAGTTTCCAGCTGGTTGTGACCCCTGCAGGGGGCAAGCAGTGCTGAAAACAATGGCTGCAACGAGGCCCAGTCGATATCACCAGAGCCAACTGCTTTGTGACATAGGTGAAAATCAATGCACCCAACTCCAGTGCCAGAAGCCAAAGCCTGACGCGCCAATGAGTCGGCCAGGTCATTCCAAGGATGTGCAGTGTGGCCTCAAACTTCAAGGCATGAGCCACCTGCCTGGGCAAACCACTGGCCTAACCACCGGGCAACAGCAACCAATTTTGTGGTGCGGAGGGCAAGACCAGGTGGACGTGGACAGCATCGCGCTCAATGTGAGCCGCAACAGAGGCCATGATCTCAGCCGAAAAATTGTCGGGATGAGCTTCGCCAATCCATTGGGGAGAGCTGTGGTTGAGTTCAATTAGTCCTGACAGCGCACCCATGATGGAAGGGAACCCCCTCCAATCATATTCAATGGCAACAACACTCCAAGCCACATTGGTGCCACGCGCTGATCCGTCAACATAAAGAGCCATCTTGTTGGCGAGGCATGAAGAGTGGCAGCTTTCAAATCAAGAGCCTCAGGCAAAGATACAAAGCCTAGCTTCATCTCATCAATGTATTGATTCCAATAGTAAAGCAGCTCCGGGTAATTGGGATCACAATGATCTTGGGCAGGAGGTGGAGGAATCGCAGCATCCAATGACAAAATAACTGGAGCTGATGTGAAGGGTTGTGGTAGCGGAGGCATCTGGAGCATGGCAGCGTCCTCAACGTCCTCCTCTCGATGTACCACTGTTTCAGGTAGGAGGTCAATTTCAAGGATATCTCCATTTCCAATCTGCGCGGGCTGGATGGCAGGGAAGACTTGGTCATGCCTGCGCACACGGCATGGTCCGTGTAGGCCGTGGAAGATGCGCTATTAGGATGTCGGCAGTGGAGACCCTGCGCGCCATGCAGTGCATGCATTGAAGCAGGACTGGTCCATCTGGTTGTTGCATCACTGCACGGACCAGCACAGAGGCATGGTCTGGCTCAGCACGTTGTGTGAGCAAAAGGTTAGCGCGGTGGGTCAGGATCAACAAGTGAGAAATCAATGTGGTGCATGGATGTCTTCAACTTGGTCATTCAAAGAGACGTCACTGTTGACATACAAGAGCTCTTAGCGCTCCCGGACCCTCATCTACGTCAGAGGCTTGCAGCCATTTTGGAGCAAGGTGTACAGCAACTTCAAGCACCTGATGCTGATCGCCCTCCAGTCCTGGCACCTGACTGGTTCAACAGCTTGGAACTAGCATTTGATGCCCTTGCGGCCCCTGAGATGCTTGAAGAAGGGCCAGTGCTCTACATTCACAATTGGTTCATTGATGCTGCCACAGCTACACGATGTCCAGTTTCTCCACCTGCTCCACTACGTCAAGATCGTCGCATATGGAGATCAGAGATCATTGCAGTATGGCAGGATCAGGTTCAGTCACAACGCAACGTTGGCAATGAACTCAACAGCACCAGGACCAGGTCGAGCTGACTGTTGCCAAATTGGCCAGAGCTCTTGCACCCAGCTGGGCGAGTCGGCAAGAGGCATAGCTTGTGCATTTGGAAATTGTGGAACATCTCCCGGGCAACCTGAAGTGCATTCATGGCTTGTAGAAATTCCTCAATCCAACTATATTGAATAGGTGATGGTGTGACTGCCACATCGGTGGTGAGGTCATGGTTGGGTTTGTCAGCGGAGATACACACCGCCAACTTGGACAGTGGATCAACATCGCTGACACCAGAATCTGTCTTGTGTGGTGAAAGATCCAGAGCAGAGTAGGCTGGAGAAGAGTTTTGTAACAACGTAACATCTTCAGCGTCAGCAACTCCAAATTTACGTCGAATGTCTTCAGATGGGACCAAGCTTGGTGAGTAGCTTTCCATTGGTGTTGCCAGCGGAGAGTCATTTACTGCAAGACGGGCTTGACGCAGTGCATCTCCAAGCAGGTACGAAGTGGCGTCATCACAGGTCTCATCTGGTGGCACACTAATCAAAAGATAGTCGCCATGTGTCGCCCAAAAGGGCTGCTCATCTTGAAGAGGTAGTAGACGATTGTTGTGCTTGACCAGGCATCGGTGTTGAACTTGCTGACAATAATAAAGAGTCAGCGGGAGCTCTTGGATCAGTCGCCGAGTCAGTCTCTGAGGCACCACGATCACCCTTCGATCAATGGCAGGGAATGTAGCATAGTGCAATTCGCGTGGGTTGCCATAAATCTCAACATCGACTAAGCATAAGCACACGGCCTCTCCTGGAACAAAATCACAAAATCATCAAGGTGATGAATGAGTAGCGGTGTGATGTGTCGAGGCAGGTCGGGCAAAACCACATTGAGCATCCCGGTCAAAGTGCGCAGCTGCTTCTCGGCTGAGGAGATGGCTGAAGACGCCGGGGTCGATGTAGGCACTGATTGCAACCTGGGTAGGTTGGAAGACCAGGTGGGCTCCTGAAACCACGAAGACGGCCCATCGGCAGCATCGCCACGGAAGGTATTTGTGCTCTTCTTGGATCGACGTTGGCGACGACTGGGCTGGTTTGTGCGCTTCCTTGGGCTGTTTGCTCGAGGATTCGCCGCCTCTGTGCGATCTGTTTGATCGGTGCGATCTGTGCGATCCGTTCGATTCGAATTTGTAGACCTGGCACTTTGTGCACGTGGTGTCTTCACTCTTTGTTGTTGATCCCAGTTGGGCCATGTGGTCTGGTCCCACTGCCATGCCTGTGGTGCTGGTGTAAAACCACACTTGCACGAAGCACATGTGCGGGCAACCTTCTTGTTGAGGCGACCGCAGGGACACTTCCATGGTTGAAGCTCCATCTTGGCTTTGATGCGAGCAAGGAGTCGAGGATCGAAAGAGTGATGTGTTGCCAACTTGACGTAGATCCTTTGCAGTTCGTCTCGATTGAGGGAGATCCGGCCCCTGTTGAACAAGAACCACTGTCTCCGAGCAGCAGCTCGACCACGGCGAAGAGATCGGCGCTGGGAAGGTGTAATGGTTATAGATCAGCAGGATAACGTAGAGAACCGCAAAGGCGAAAGTCAATGAAGGCCAAGAGCACGTTGGCATACACCACAACAAAGGGCTCCACAGAGAGATGATGCCAGTGGCAGAGCACTTGCTGCAGAAGCCCAAAGCCAGGTAGCACAGCGCTGGAGAAGGCGGTTGCTACGGCGACGAGCCCGCGGGTATGGCGCTAGCTACAGCACCCGCTAAGGAACAAGACACCTAATCGTGAAGTGGGGGGGAAGTTCTTCCCATAAACACGACACAGGGCCAAGACCTTACATTATACATTCATTATATTATAAACTATTCATATCATACATCATATACTATACATATTATACATATTTTTTTCATATTATATATGCATATTGCTAGTTTACTAGAGGGTAATGACTTGTTCCGTTTCAAAAAGCGATCAAAGATGATTTTTTGAAAATATCATCCGCAGAAATCTTTGGAAAAGAATGGTGCAATGGCGCATCTAAACTTATCGCACATTTCTACACACACAGATATATATATATATATCCTATCCTATCCTATCCTATCCTATCCTCTACCATGCATTTACAGATACATACACATTATACATTCATTATATTATAAACTATTCATATTATATTTATATATATATACATACATACATACTGTATCCGTGTCCACTAATTGGATCCACGGCCGCTGAGCTCCTTCGGAACCGGCCCTTTGTGGCGGCCGTGGCACCCCGGGCGAGGCAGCTGAAAGCCCTGCAGGCCCCGGGGTCGCGGTGGAGCGGTGGTAGCTGGGGAAACCCCTTTCGAACAATGGGAAAATCATGGGAAAATATGGGAAACTTGGCAAAATATGAGAAAGATATGTGAAAATTTGGAAAAACAATGAGAAAGATGTGTGAAAAATATGGGTAAACCCCAAACTTAATGGAGGTTTATTGCTGGGAAAATCATCGAACTAAATGGCGGAATTTGATTGCCGAACCAACATGGACAAAAATTGGCCTGGGTTTGACCTGTAAAATTAGAAGCATTTCCGTCAGAAATGCATTGCTTAATGATGAAAAACGAAATTGTAACCCCTGACGAGTTGTTTTTTTCCTATCCTGGGATTGTACAAAAGCATTGGGGTCTATCCTGTTGAGGTGGAAGCGAAGCTTGGTATAGGTAACATTTTCAAAGGAGCCTTTTGTCAACCATGCATATAGCGATAGATTGCCATAATATAGTATGGCAGATTTGATTGTTGGGAGATTTGTTGATGATTGAAGGTCTCCATGAAAGACCTCACCCCAAATCTACAGGTCAGGGATGAGCTGCCCCTAGCGACCTCCAGGAACTCTCAGAAGCCAAAGATGTAAAGATGCTGCTGATATTGTTGAATGCACCTCGGTCGCAGTGAGAGTTTCTCCCTATCAAGGTACATTGCATGGTTGTAATGTGGAGAGGGTTCATGATCGTCATCATCGTCATCATCATCATCATCATCATCATCATCGTTGCCGTCGTTGTCGTCGTCATCATCATCATCATCATCATCATCGTTTGTATTGATAATTAACGACAATGATTGCCATAGTTCACAATGATTGTCATTCGTGATTTTCGTAATGATAGACAATGACAATGATAAGAATCATCAATCACCACAATCACTTCACAATCACTCCACTTTTCTACAGCATTGCCATCACCCGAGGCCAGGGTCCGTTGCAGATCCGAGGAGACGGGTGGCTGCCGAGGGGGCCACTGAGGGCCGCCGTGTTCCCAGAGTCAGTGCAGGACTGCACGGACATCCGGAAGGACGTGGCTTTTGCTTCGAACCCGGTCTTTCACGTGGCTACCCAAGGATTTGGAGAGTAAGAGAGTGGCGAAACACGATGAAACCATAGAACGGTGAAGGCACTTTAGGGCTAAACTCCACAGAATCACAGGCTGAAATGACTAAGAGTTCTACTTTGCTTTTGTCATCAACAAATCGTTATACCCGAAATTCCCCTAATCGCACCCACAAAACAGCAACGTTTAAAGTTCCGGTAGTCTTGACACTTCCCCCTATGATGGCCATCAAAGACCCCGTGGCACCCATGGGACCCGCCATGGCCCAATCTCGACGGACCCAAGGTGAGTTTCGCAGGGCCAAAGGGTGAGGCGAATTTTTCTTCTGAAAAAGTCCAGAAGGGCATCCAAATAATTGGGATTTCCATATGGATTTCCATCATTTTTTGATTCATTGAATTTGGGATGATTGATCACATTTGTTCTACATGAGTTGCTGTGAGTCTCCACCGCCAGGGGCTGCTCTACAAGTCCATCAACACACCCTGGGTGTTGGTGAGGATTCGATGCCGCTTGTTTTGTCGTTGCTTTCTAGATGGCAATTCAGGAAGATATGGATGTCCAAAGAAAATTGGTTGGTTTGGTAGTTGTTTTGGGGTTCAAAACGGTACCTCAATTTTGACCCGCGCCGTTGTGACAACCCATGCCTTTGACGTGTTTCTCAGGGTCTACACCACACCTTGAGCCCCCAAAACATCACATTCATTTTGGAGTGGAGCTTGAATTTTGTGTCAGGATAGACCCAAGTCACTGGCAAATGTGTGCTTGAAAAAAGTAGGACCAAACTATGCAGCCAGCATTCACCTGTGTTTTCAAGGGCCCCGCTTTGCAACGCCAAAAGCAAAAGCCACGTGAAACGGGTCGCAGGAGGGAAGATGGCAAGGAGCTTTGGCGTGGCGATGACGAGCCGACAAAGGAGGTTCTGGTTGGGGAAAGCATCGAAGATCCTAATTCGCACCTCCCGCACACACGCATAGTAAAGAAAATATACAGATAGTCTCATAGACCTGATATGCATCATAACGCCGATTTGGGCCTTATGCCTTCTTGATTCCTGGCAGGTGGTCCAAAACGCCATGAAGGAAAGCTGACTCGCTGCGCGGGAGTCGATCCTGAGATTTGAGAAGCAAAAAAAAATGGTGCAAAGTGACCTGAGTCGTGCCAGTGTCATTTCGGTGGCAAGTCGCTGCGGCGCGGCAGTCTTTTTGATCATGTGTCCCACGGCTAGTTTGGGGATCATTCCGATCGTGGCGGGTTCTTTGGGCGAAATGACGCCAAGAAGCAGCTGTGCTTTTTCCACTTTGTTTTTTCGTTGAGAGACTGTTTGGGTCTAGATAAAACCTCAAACTTTAGAGGCACATTTCAGGATGTCCCTGTGTTTTTGGGAAAGGCAAAAACTCCACGATTGTTTTGGTTCCAGATGAAATAGCCCTTGCAGCCCTACAATCATGTTCAAAACCTATCTCCAACTGTCTCCAATTGTCTCCACATTCTATGGATTTCAGTCTGTTCAAACTCATTCCTCTCGGATGTTGGTTTTTCATAGCGCCTAGGTCAGGAGCCAGCCCTTTACGGAACCTCGCGCTACAAATTCAAGGACCCGAGGGACCGACCTGGGATTGGGAAATGATGATGAATTCACAAGGATTCAGTCTCTGTGAACATGCAGATTGGACAGCCGGCCTACTCTCGGGGCATCACCTTCAATCTACTTGGATGGCTAGTCATAGGGTGAACATCCATGCAAGCTTGCAACATCCCATTATTATCCCATTATCATCCCCATGTTTAAACCATATCAATATATTAATCCATATATATAGAGAGAGAGAGAATAAGTTCCATTTATATGTGATTTTCCCAGTAAAATATCTCCGTTTATACTATCAACTGAAATGGAAGGCATGCTGTAAAGCCTCTACGATCACCAAAACTGTCAGGAGAATCGCTCCACATCTACGCGGCCACGCACCAGGTGGGGCGGATGCAGAGATTCATCCAGGGATACCCTGTTGGTTTATCATTACCATATAATACCTGGTGGAATGGGGATTTTTGTAGCATTTATATGCATTTAACCCAAACCTATCAACCAAATAGTATAATGAGATGGGATAGAGGTATTTCGAATGGTTCATTTGTTGATGTTTGATAAACCCATACCCCAGAGGACAGGGCTGTAGTTAATAACCTCCTATGTGGCCATGGTTGGTAAATTGGACAGATGACAGTTAAGAAGCTGAATCTTTCCACGCAATGACGAAATTGTCTATCAGTGATAGATGCAATAGATTGAGTGTCTCACCAAATGTGTCGAACTGAATTAAATTGTTTGCAATTAGACATCAAACGCATGCACCATAGATGAGTGTGCAGGATTAAGTCTTTAGGGGCCATCCATTCCATTTCAACTTTTTAAGCGGATGTGTAGAATTAATGCAGTACATTGCAGGACCTCAATCTCAGCCAGGATGGATTGCTTCTCCTGAGACCTCGAGGTGGGGATTCTCACCTTCGAAATGTCCACGAGGAAAACAATACCACCTGGACTCAACTGGTGGAAGGCAGTGCATATAGATATGCCCCCAAAATGAGGACACACTGTGCCAGAAACTCCAAAAGGTTTAGCCATCTCTATGTTTTTTTGCAGGTGAGCAGCTGCGACCAGTTCTGGAGGCGGCTCTGTGATGGGTACAATGGGTACGGGTTGTTTCTTGAGAAGATCAAAATGTCTTCAGGGTGCAGAAATGTGCAGAATCATATACGTACTATTTCTCCCCTCCAAAAATGCAAGTGCACAAGTCCGCCCAGGTTGAAACTTCCAAGGAACGAGGCTCCTGGACCCCCGAGCTGCCCGGGATCTCAGTGCTTTTCCCAACCCTCCATGGCTCCATGGCGACTTCCAGGGCTCACGACCAAGGCTGTTGGTGCTAAAGGATGTGCTCTTCTCCTTTCGCCCAGAGGAAAGCTGCTGGTGGAACTTGCTGGAGCTTGGTGGCGGGAGGTACAGTATCCCTAGGGCAATCCCCTATCCCCTTTTTCCGTGGAATCTGACAGGGAGGGGTTCCCTGATAAGTGAAGCGCAGAGAATACATGTGGCAAAGCCCGCTCTGACTCTGACCCACTCATGTTGGTTTCTCGGCGCTTGTGGTACGGTCACCGGAAATTGTGAATCAGGTGGGTGACACGCATACTTCACCTGACCTGACCGCGATGGTTGGCTACTGATTTCTTCATTGCTTGAAGCTGCAGAAGAGAAGGAAGTTTATATGAGAATACCTCACCCGCACCTCTCTTTCTGTTTTCAGCCATGTTGCTGAGGGAATAGGTCATGTATGAATCACATCCTTACAAAACTTGACTTTGGGGATGGGCATGGGGCTCAGGACGCCTCCTGCGAAGGCGGGGGGGAGAAATATGCGCTCTCCCAGCTGACCGAGTTATTTCAGCGAAAATTCAACTTGTTTATTCCCAAAGTAGAAGTATTTTAACCCAAAATTTAAAGCCACTGTGGGGCCGTCATACTTGTTAGGCGGGCATCGGCAATAACATGGGTAATGTCCATTGACAAAGCAGTTCTTGAGGGAAGCCGTGGCATCAAATGTGTCTGGCTTGCTGAGAGAGATAAACAGTACACGTTCATCCTCACGAGCATTGGATTTGACCCAAACAGATGGAGCGACTGTAACAGAAGAAAGTGTGGCAGTTCCGAGATAATAGTTGCAATCTACATGGTTTTTGTTGATTGCCATCCCCGAAAAAAGGTAAAACACAAGTTACATAGTCCAGAAACACAAACTACATAGTCCAGATGAGTACCCTCTGGTAAACTAACATAGCTATTGAAAATGGTGATTTATAGTGGATTTTCCCATGAAAAATGGTGATTTTCCATAGCTATGTTGGTTTACCAGATGGGTATCACAATTAGGTGACCGTTTCCAAGAAATTCTCAGCACCTGCCAGGTGCCGGTTTGCTCACGGCGTGGCAGTTGAACAGTGGGGTTCGGATTGCCCAAGCTGCGGTGTGCGAAATACAAAGGTACCTAGAGAAATCAATGGCTGTTCCTGTGGAAAGAAGATGAAAGAAGTAACTACATCCATAATATCCATATGACACTTCCATTCTCAGATGGTTCAAATCTCAATCCATGTGGTTGACCGCAATTTCCAGGATTGCAGTGCATGCCAGCATGATTTCCAAGAAGTTCCTATGGACAAATGCTGATTTGCCCCCACCGTGAGGTGAGTGAGTACACTTTCATTCTTCCATGTGAAGCATATATGCATTTGAAAGTTGTCAATCCCGCCTTTTCTCATTTTTCAATATCTTTTACACATCCAGGGATTTGCGGCCCAGGTCAAGTTTCAACGTGTGCTGAGTACAGAGGCAGATGGCCGAAGGGTTGAAAGCTTTTGGCCCGGAAATTGGCCTGTTACTGAGTTCCTAGTTCTGACAACTACTGTACCTCGACTTGTGATGATGTGATCGATCAATCCTGGTCGAAGTCCAAAGAGTAGATCTACAAAAGGACGAATTCAAAGGCGATTGTAGTTGACAGCCACACAGCCCCAGGCGGCGTTGTCCGCTCCTCAGCTCCAAGCATCGTCTGAAACACGGTGAACTGACCATCCCAAAGTGTTGCCACGACGTGGAAATTTGTTGTTTGGAATGGCTTTCTGGTCACAAACCATTTCCGCATGTCCTCCATATCACGTGAATTTCTTTCACGACGGAAAGGAAATTCATCACCCACTGCCCATGTTGCCAATATTCACCCCCAGATGTAACGGACTAGAAGCCAAAAGATTCGCAGATGAACCCAAAGAATTGTCAATGTCACCTGAATCCTCTCGCAGAAAATTCTCGGAGAAGCCACAGCAAGTGCTTCACCATCCCCGAAATTGTCAGGAACATGACCTTCTGCAGCCCCTCTGTGGTGGCCTCGTTTTAGCCGCGCCATTTTAGCGTCATGGCGACGAAAAATTCTGGCGACGCTGCTGATTGAGGTCACAGTTAGAGAGGTGTTTGACCATATTTCAGCCGTATCTTTGGAAAGGATGTCTGGAAACGGGAATGTTTTTGGATGAAGATGTGGTATTGGAATCAGCCGCCAATATCGCTTGATGTGATCTCATTCGGTAGGGAATTTTGACATGGTAGGTGACAAACAACCAACCAATACCGCGGCTCAAGGCCAGTGAAAAGGCCTTCTTTCAGGATAGAATGTCCCATTGGTGCAGAAGAAAGCTCCAAATTACTACCATATGCATCCATATGCCACAAAACAGTCTCAGAAAATGACTTGGGTTCAGAGAGAGGGCCTGATAACACAACTGCATTTTGGTCGTTTTGGTTGATTTCAGTGGCAAAAATCTTTTTCTGAATGTCCAACCACACAGCTAAAAGCTGTCAAATCAAGCACCATACCAAGCCTTCCAGCCTCATGTGGCCCGCCCCTGTCCCAGCTCAAACATTATCAGGTGTTACGCTTCGAAGAATTCCTGAGAATCAATTCCATAGTGTTGAATTTGTCTGTTGTTTTGCAGAGTTTTTCCCGTGTGAGACTATGCGAATGTTGGAATGATAAGCTAGAGGAGATGCCTTTCCTGCTACCCGGAATCCTGGCAAGTCACATATCATCAAGCTGTCCAGAAAATTTTGCAGAATTGATAGAGAGGACGCAAACAGGTTTAACCTTTGCATACACCTCTCAATGTCCGTATTCAAACGCAAATGAATTCATTTGCATATGCATGCATACACATGTGCGTGATCAGAATACATACATCCATCTATAGGAATATTTAGTGGAGGTTGTCAGGCTCTCAATTCCGCTGACTCGAATCACGACTTTCAAGGGAAATTAAACGTATACAGTAGGAGCAACAGGTGTTGAGAATGAAAGAAATGTCGAAATGTGACTGTTGGATCAGGAGGCCTTTGTTCTTGAAGATCTTAAACCTTTGAGATCATCCAAGTTAATAAATCTTCTCTGATTCGCACCATGGTGATAACTGCACTTACCCCACGTGTCTTTTGAGTTTTCTTTGTGACCAGTTCGATCCAGGTCTGGTTTTCAGACGCCCGCCTGGCGCTGTGGCTGCTGCTGATACTGTGCCTGGCTCGTACCAGGCGGATCTGTAAGGGACTGGTTCCGTACCCAGGACACGACATAACCAATACATAACCAAAACATAGCCCATACATACCACATGTCAGCTGTGACCACAGCGACAATCACTCCAAAGTCAGGTCTCAATGTTGCCACTGTGGAGCACATGTCTGTGGAACACACAGTTTGATGATGGTTTGCGGCCCTGTATAGATTATTAGATTTGCTTTTCCTTCAAGATTGCAACGTGTACGAATCAAAATTGACCGGAAAATAGATTGGATGATACGTTTGAAGACTTGAGGAACATTAATCTTCTTGGCCACATCAAAGTCCTTCAGAGTTTTGTCGTCCTTGGCTTCGTTGAATTTGTTGAACTTGGTGCAGGTTTGCTGTACCACTGCCGCTGGTCCTCTTCCATTTTGCCATTTGCGCCTTGCCTGGCAGAGATGTGCAAGATGATGTAACCCGACATAAACAACACTCTGATTAGCACAGAGAGGACGGTAAGAAAGAATCTTCTTCATCTCAAGGTTTTGTACCAGTATGATTTATTGCAAAACTGCTAGCGACTCCTCTATTTGTAAAAATGGAAGGGGCTCTTTATGAAGAATTGCTCTGGGTATTCCTTGGTGATGCTTTTCATCAGTGCATCTTGTAGTCTGATTTTCAGGTGTGGCGGCAGTCAGCTGCAGTGCTCGAAAGCTCAGCCAGCATGTCTCCCTGCCGTGGTGCCCTATGGATATGAAACCATTGTAAAACCTTGCTTGGTGTTGGCCAGCGTCGTGATGCCGTTTCTTGAGATATGTCCTGTACCTGTTGTTCGAAACTAATGAATAGATGAATAGTAATGACAATAATGATAATGATAATGGTGATGTTGATCATCATCATCATCATCACCATCATCATCATCATCATCGTCATCGTCATCATCATCATCACCATCATCATTTTTCAGCACTGGATAAATTGCAGTAGGCCAACAAGACCCCGGTGGAACCTGAAGTGCTTTTCTTGCTATTGGGGGGCCACAACCTCACAAACAGAGGTTGTAGGGAATCACACCCTGTACAAGATGCTTTAGTGCACAGAAGCATTGGTCTTGCTCACAATTGAAACGAGATCTGAAATGTCAGAGTTCAAACAGCCTGCCCCTCAGGGCTGGTAGTGGGAATGTTCCTATTAGGTGAGGAATCCACGTGACACCATGTCTTGGAAGTGCTCAGGTTGCCTTTTACATTCACACCACTCGGACAGTTGGGAAGCTCAGGACCTTCAGAATGGTCCGAATATGTCAGAATGTAATAGAATGTACCATATATATATACCGTATATATGTACCACACAGCCCCAAAGAATTCGCACATGATTATAGATTATTAAAGATGTTACATGATTATAGATGTTACAACATCTTACCCTAGGTTTCATGATTTTCATCTCTTTGCATCGCAGGTTTTCAATCGCCGACCTCCATGGGCCTTCATGCCCTTCTGGAGTCACTTCATGATGACTCGACCCCTGGAGGCTTCACCATCCGCTGAAATATGGGTGAAATATATGGGAGTTATTTGGCAATAGAAAACCTTGATTTGGCTCATGATTTGGCCAAAATCTTTGATCCAGGAAGTACAATATTCTTTCATCATGTGGCGCGAAACAGTGCTGCAAAAGGAATGAAACACGATTGCAACATCTAAAGTTATGTCCTCCCAAATCATCAGTGATCTCTTATGCTTGTGAGTTACAATCCCCCTGATAGTATGTCCTTGTGGTTGATGTTAGCCCCATCAACAATTAAAAAATCATTTGCTAGTGTCAGGCCCTGTATCCCCAAAGACTGCTCCCACGTGACGTATCCGTCGACCGCAGGTGCTCTGGCGGTTCCTGACGGTGCCCTTTCGAGCCACTTGGATGTGTGGAAGTCGTAGGGAAATTACAGCAATTCACCAGGAACTTATAAATAAATATTTGTCCTGTTAGTGTATAGTGCTGCTTGGGGAAATTGCTACGAAGCTAAAGATAGTTTTAAAGCTATCCAGCTCATTGCGGTTGGGAAGTTCGCTGAACCGGCGTTTTGCTTCAGAATGCGCAGCGGTTGGATCACAAGAACAAGATATTTCACAGCTCTACTCGTGGGGAAATGACTTTTCCACTTGATTTGCATCAATTTCAAGCTCGCCATTTGGGGCCCAGCAACTGGTCCAGCCAGTTTTGTGCGCCGAAACACCAGGTGCATCCAGATTTTCTGATCCTGGGCGAGGTGCCTTTTTTGTGACCGGGTCGGTTGCAGATGCTGGTGCTGTGCGGAGTTCCTGCATGTTTTTATTATTGTTGTATGATGCCAGAATTAGCTTTCTGCATGTTTTTTGCCGAAAGGTTGACCCGCCAGTGATGTTGTCCACCGTTTTTGTTGCTATATCAAAATGGTTCATCAGGCTTTTACACCCACTTTCAATCCACAAGTGTGAAGTTGTTTGTGCTAACCCGTCCATCTTCGATTGTTGATTAACATCCCCAAGTTTGTCGGTTAATACCCACCTAACATCATCATGATATACTCCCATTTTGCGAGCCAAACAGTTTTGCATTCTTAGAAATTCTTCAATCAAATCAATTACTGCCAATGAACATCCCCATAGTTGTATCGTCATTATATGTGTATATATTATATTATACTAGGTTGGCCTTTGGGAGTTTGTTTTTTTCCGTGGTTTGCACCATATGTAATGATATTTTTGGCATTCGGGGTTTGGATATTGTAGCGGCATAGGGTTTCTCATTTCAGCTCTGTGTGTGTGTGTCTGTTTGTGTGTGTGTGTTGATTTGTGGTGATTTGCCGGCTTGCTCGCCACTGGGGTTGTTTGCTCAAGAGATTGGTAGGAGTAGGAAGTTGAGTATATATATATATGTATATGCTTGTCATATATATATATATACATATATATATATATATACGCATATGCGTGTGCGTGTGTGCTTATAGAAATATACTGGGATACAATGGTGATGTGTCACGGAGAAGATGGGCTTCAAAGCTTGGTAAATGATCTCCAGGTACGCACCGGCACCACGTCGGCCGCAGCTTATTTGAGGGCCCTGGGCTGTGTGGGTCTGGGGGCTCAGGGGCTGCAGACCTCCTCTATCCCTGGAATTTTCGCAGTTTCTGTAAGGACAAACTCCACGATGTCAGAAACTGGAAGCAGTTTCTATTCTAAGTTCATGGCATCTTGGGAATCATCTGGTACCCAACAATTTTCACGCTCGAATCGGCTGCGGAATTGGCCATGACTCCATGACAGTTGCCCTGAAATGGATTGAAACCAGAGGACCTGCCAGCATGGTCAGCAAGACGACGTTGATTTGCGGGTCACCATGGAATGGGTGAACATGAAATCAGAAAAATCCTGATTTCGCTTATTGATGTCATCGATGTCAAGCAATAGATTGAATCAATGGAATAAACGGAATAAATGGGATAGATTCCCAAAAAAGAACCATGGTAAGTCCTCCCAAGTCCACCCAAGATCTCCAAGCGCAGGCGCCTTCAGTCCATGGATCCATCCCTTGGCCTCGGATAAGGAGAACGAGAAGAGAACGAGAAGAGAACGGCGGGCAACGGAGAATGCGGCGCGATCGATGGCCAGATGTATGGAATTGACATAACGAAGCAATTGAGAGAATGGATAGAATCTGGTTGTGGTTTGGAACATGAATTTTGTATTTCCATATATTGGGAAGAATCATCCCAACTGACTTTCATATTTTTCAGAGGGATTGAAACCAGGATAGAATGGTCCAGGTATGAATGGTGAATCTGAATGCATTTGATTTAAACAAAATAATAAAAAAGGTTTGGGACGAGTGTTGAGAACCCCATGTGCAGATTACAACACCAGCACTACACCGCTACAGGAACCATTTCAAGGAGCTCAAGCAGAAGTAGCTCATTTCGCAAGCCCCACTTGTCTCGTAGACCGATCTGTTTGTTGAAACGAGGTGATGGTATTCCATCGGGACTGGGTGAATTTATGTCCCAGGAGTCCTTCTACTTCGCCGGTCACTACTGGGGGTACGGTGGCCTGTTGTGAGCAGATTGCTTGTTGCTAGTTGAACAGGTTACAACTGCAAGAAGCTTCGGACTTGAAAATCATGATATTTTTCATCAAATGTTTAAAACCACACTGAGATCTTATTCTTCACCAGGTGACATACTGGTATGACCAATGACCAGCTTCAGGTGATCATGAAACTCTCAGATATGACTGGGGTTCATACACCAGCCCCACGCAACATCCGCTCAGTAGAGAATTTGCGGTTTCACTGATATCACATCTATAACTGATTCTAAAGACCACATTTCCACCGTTGCTGACCAGCACATTGAAGAGTTTTGCAAGATGACTTTCTCTTGAAACCACAGACCTTGAACGTGTGTGGTTATGTTGGAGAAGTCCCAATGTTCTGCCGAGAGGGGAGGCCTGGTGTTTCCTAACCACAAGGATGATAAGCTCAACTGAAAAGACATTTTTCAGGACTAGCTGAGATGTCTCAGCTCCCCTCTTAGGTTTTTTTGCCACTCGCCAAAAATTCCAAGTGCTTTCCCGGCCGTTCCAATCAGGATGGTACATCCTGGAGCTTATCGAATGTCTTTCCCACTGAAGATCTCCATGTGGTGGTCATTCGCCCCAGCCAAGCATCCATCATCATTTTGGGAGTTTCAGTGATTTAAGTTGATTTTAAGATATTTTAAGGTTTGAGAGATGCCTTAGAAATCATTTGAGTGTCATGTTTTGTTTCACTTTTGACTTTTTGACACTTTTTGTTTTGTTCCCAGTCTATGAAGAATATGTGTTGGTTTGGGGAAATGCCCGGAAGCGTGATTTCTTGGACTCTTGTTGACGAGTGTCCTCATCCTTCCACTCAGGCGAGAGTTCTGGTACAAGGACTGGCTGTACAATGGGGACGATGGGCCTGTGGAATGATGCAGGAACTTTCACACAGGACAATGTTGTAATCAAATAGTGGGACCCTTGTCAACTAGTCTTGCAATCCTGCACAACAAAAGCCGCGAAGACTCCACAAAAAAAGTGACGGGACTTGACAATTTCAATGACTGTCAGTGATGTCATGGAACAAAGCAGCAACTTTGTGGGATCCCAACTATTTTTCATTCTCAGTATAGTATGACATATTTACAAATTATATTAGTAATCCGTGCAAACCCCCCCTTTCGCCCACACACGCAGCAGGGTTTCCAAGTACATTGAAGAGCGATATTCACTGGCGTGTTGAAGAGAATCTTAAACATGTTTCAACAGAGTTTCTAGGGAATCATTAAATCCCCACCCCCTGTTAAACCTTATATTCAAGGGAATCTTCAAGATGGTGTTAATATGATTATGATGATTCTGATGATGATGATGACGACGACGACGATGATGATGATGATAGTGTAACATTCAACGCACAGGTTGCTAAGCTGTGCCTTGCAAGATGAAAGCCATGATCCTGGACATGTGCATGTTGTCCCAGAAAACACGGTGATTTTTGATGTTCAGCCACGCGGTAGACGTCGGCGCGGGCAAGAGGAGTTTGTAACTGTCAAGAACTCATTGATACGATTAGCTATAACTATCAACAACTATCCCCATTACAAATAGTTATCAATAACTGTCAATAAATATCCCCACTACCACGAAGGAGCGGCCCTTGGTCTTCGATGCATGTGCTTCGCACCTCTCGGCCCCCTGGGTGGGCGACCCAGACGCCGGCAATGGAAGTTCACCATGGAAAGTTGAAAATCTGATTGGCATCAAGGGAAGTTTGTGGAACAGATATGATCAGCACAACATCATGATCAAAATCATTAACAGATATGGAAAGTTGAAGTTTATGCCACAGTTGGAAAGTTGAAGTTTGTGGAACAGATATGATCAAAAATCGTTTTAAAGTATGTGTGTGTGCCGGTGGCCCACACGAATTGAATTTTGTTGTCGATCTGACACCATCCATTCTGGGGGTGAAATGTTGACTCAGATGCATATCAACAGATGCTGAAAATTCGGCACTGGGCCCAGTCGCGAGGAGATTTCAATGCCACCAAGGCTGCGCCTCTGATGTGGAACGCCTGCCCAAAGGCTGCGGTTGGATGGGTCCATGGTGAACTGGTGACTGAAGAAATCAGTGCGATCAACAGTGATAGAATATTTACATATTTAGTCTAACATCTACTGACTTTAAAGTCTAACATGACTTGGCTCTGGTTGTTAGATGGTGTTAGACTTTTACTGACAGATGGTACCTGGCCAGGCGGCACTGATGGTCATTGTTCGTCCACCAGAGTTGCAGCACAAGCTCCTCGGTGTTTCGAAGCCAGGAATGGAAGCTGGGTTTAACTGGGTTTAACTCCGGTTAACATGGTTTAACATGGTTTAACCTTGATTAAACATGGTTTAACAGTTTTCAGTTTTGCCACTTGTCATCACTGCTAGTGTGTGAGTGTTTGAAGCACAGCGATTCTTATTCCCAGCTGTGTTTTGAAACCTGATCTTTGCAGAGGGTTGCCCTGATCTTACACAGCCGAATCAGGCCCCATTTTTCATAGGGAAATCATTTGCAGAGGGATTTCCATCGCCTCAGGTCGTGGTGGAGATTGGAAAGTAATGCGATTGCTTGGGGAACGTGCGGATTGCCAGCAGGGCCAGCAGGGTCACTGGTGACTGCCAAGAAAATCTAGCGATGGAAAGTTTCAACAGGATTTCAACGGATATTGTTCAGGAAACCATTGGCATCTTTGACAGAAAGTTGCTGGCTGCCGCCCAGGGGCATGGGCATGGGAGAAGACTTCCTAATGGAAGGTTATCCTCCAAAGACCTTGCCCGATGCGGTTGGGGAACCCACTGGGCGATCTGGAATGGGAAGGGATTGGTGAAAACAGAAAAAGTGCTTTAGGCTTTGAATCGATGGGGATTGGAGGTGTTTTTTGCTATCTGAAGATGGGCCAAAAGCTTTGCGATGTTCCACAGCTTCCGTCCCTTCACACGACTGCCCCAGTGCATTCATGATTCTTCAGATAGGTTGAAATAGAACGCCAGACAGAATATGTGCAAGATTAAGCGAAGGTTCATCCAAACGTTTCCAAGAATTTTATATCAAGAAAGGACAATGGATACCATGATATTGCCACGCTTCGGAATGTGTCATGGTCTTGGTTCCTCTTGGAATTTAAGATGTCCCATCCTTCTCAAGATCATGAACTGAATGTATTCTAAGGCAACCACATTGAAGGTTTACCTTTTATCGCACGCACGTTTCAGCATTCATTAACCCAGCTTTGCAACCCAGCTTCGAGGGTTGGATTGAAACCCTTCTTCAGGTGATGTCCTTGCAGCAAAATCATCCCTAATTTCCGACCATATTTCAGACCCACCTCACAGCTTGCTGCCATCTGAAGGTTGCTTGGTCGCGCACTGAAAAGGCATTGGCCCCAGTTGCTACATTTGACACGAAAAGCGTCACAATGGCAAAATCTTCACATCTCGACAGCAAAAGAGAGAAGGTGACGAAAAGCTAAACTACGTCGAAGCCACGCCTTCTTTTGCGTGTTTTTGGGGTTTTTGTTGTTGATTTCAAATCTCCGGTATTTCACTTTGCGGGATTGGGATGGGATGTGGGATGATGACCCAAGGTCAAGGAGCTCTACCGCCAGGGAGAGGAAGCCGTCCACCAGGCAAATCCAAATCCGGTTGTGAGACACTGGTCTCAAGCTGCAGAAATACCCCACAGTGGAGGTTCGTCCTTTTCGCAGGTGATGAAGAGCGGTGAAGGCACCTGGCAGGGTTCCCTGCGACGACAAGATGGGGCAACTGCAACTGCCATGGGTCACTGTTCATATCATGAAAGACCTGGACTTAGGGCCCACTTTCCCCACAGGTTGCTGGGCTGCTTTCACTTCACATCGCTTGGCAGAAGAGTGACTTGTTCTGGAAAGTTGAGAACAGTTGCGTATCTGTTTCTGGAATGCATGATGACGTTGGTAAAATGGCCTACAGACCCGTACGCAAGCAGTTGTTAGCAATTCAACGGCTTCCACCAGATGCAACAAAACCAGTATCCACAGTCTATATCTATCCATGGCTTCCCATAGAGCCACCAGAGAAATGCATGGTCACGAACAACTGTCCTTGCTATATAACTACCGCCAGGTGTAGATCGGATCCGACTACTCCTGAGGGAAATGGGACTTGATTGAGATTCTCCTGGTTTTCGGTGTATATACAGTACATACACCAGTTGTTGCCAGTAAATAGCCATTGGAATCCCTCCATCTTCCCATCAGAACTTCAGCCTGCTCCCAAGGCTCCTACCCTTTCCAGGAGGCCAACTCTCGGCCTTTGATCGTGCGAAAGACAGATTGGGCGGGTCACCAAAGAAATGAGGGCTTTATTTGCTACATAGATATCATATGAATTAATATGATCTAATGATTCTAATGTATAGATTAAGATAATGCATCCATACTTATCAATATATTGATGATAATTTCAGCAGTATAGATGCATAGACACCATTTATGGGTACTAAAGCCCTGGCGGTTTAATGTGAGTCGCTGGATGCCCGGTCCAAGGTATGGGGAACTATGCCCAGAACATCCAGAGGCGGGGCTTGCAGTGGCTTAACATGTCATCTACTATGACAGCTATGCAAGTGCGCCAAATTCACATGCTCATATTGTCATAGTATTTTATTATCTGAGGCAATGATATAAAACTCATCAGTTGTTGGCCTGCGCCAATTCTTGTTTGCATCCCTTTTTGACGTGATCGTAACCGTAGCCTCAAAGACATTCACCAGTTCAACAAAACTTCAAAAGTAAAGTGGGAAGATTTGGGCATTCAATGCTGCAAATCCAGCTAAGAGATCTCAGCTGAGGTATTTGCGCTTTTGGAAACGAGACAGGTTGGTGATTGTACAGACGGAGGACCTGCACGAGCCTGGATCCAAGGGACATTTCACCATATTGCGATATCTTGCGAGTGGCTACACATTCTTCATCCCATTTTTTCCATGGCCATGTGGGTCATGTCCTGGTGACTGTTGCCACAGTGGCCACGGTGGCCACGGTCACCAGGTGCCGCATTGTTTCGGTCATTCAGCGCCTGGCAGAGATCCTCCCAGAGCTGAAGGAGATGCAGGTGGAGCAGCAGCGGCATCAGCGGCATCGCAGCCTTATATAGACCTGTGGTGGTTTTGATTCTCTTAATTTCTGTTATCTTGACAAATTTGAAGGAGATGTCTCGGAGATGTGTCAACCTTTTCAACTTTCATCTGGATCTATTTTTGAGCCAGGCACGAGCCCCTCCTCCAGTCCCGGGACCCAGTTTGCAGATGGCGATGGATCAACTCGTCACCCTATGATTTTTGGATGATTGGGTAAGTTGGATACGTTTGGTATCCAGATTTTGACTCATCAAAGGAAGTTTAGGGGGAGAAACTTCCGTGTTACGGACTTTTAGAATGTCAGGGAAAGAGTTAGTCAAAGAAAGAGTTTAGTCAAAGAAACAGTCAGTCAAAGAAACAGTTAGTCAGGGAAAGAGTTAGTCAAAGAAAGAGTTAGTGAGGGAAAGAGTTAGTCAAAGAAAGAGTTAGCAAAGAAACAGTTAGTTAGGGAAAGAGTTAGTCAAAGAAAGAGTTAGTGAGGGAAAGAGTTAGTCAAAGAAAGGGTTAGCAAAGAAACAGTTAGTTAGGGAAAGAGTTAGTCAAAGAAAGAGTTAGTGAGGGAAAGAGTTAGTCAAAGAAAGAGTTAGCAAAGAAACAGTTAGTCAGGGACAGAGTTAGTCAAAGAAAGAGTTAGTGAGGGAAAGAGTTAGTCAAAGAAAGAGTTAGCAAAGAAACAGTTAGTCAGGGAAAGAGTTAGTCAAAGAAAGAGTTAGTGAGGGAAAGAGTTAGTCAA
>Ga0126342_10000766_pt1:0-5000 | contig 39198 bp, 29 predicted proteins | sample Cyp1metagenome_FD_92528 | JGI IMG/M metagenome (GOLD analysis project Ga0126342, IMG submission 92528) | Coral microbial communities from Lord Howe Island, Old Settlement Bay, Australia - Cyphastrea 1 metagenome | ecosystem: Host-associated > Invertebrates > Cnidaria > Coral ...
TCCGACTAGTTGAGGCTAGCTTTCGTGATATGAATATGAATGGATGTGAACATGGATATGAACGCGCAGCGTAGACAATACAGGCGTGTCTTGTGTTCAAGGCTCCCAATAGATGCAATTGAAGCAAATGGTTTACCTGCCGTTTTTTGTTGATTTGACATCTGGCCACCCACCCAGCTCGGGTTGAAACGTTGAAACAGCGGCGGCGTAGCCTCACCGGGGCTCCCGCTCCCCACTGGCAGCAGCTCCGCCAGAGGCGTCGTCCTCCCGGCAGCGGTCAACCAGCGTAAAGATCAACAAAAACGCCACAAGATTGGTACTTTAATTGGTACTTTAATGGGAAAACCATCTATAAATGGGCCATTTTCCATGGCTATGTTAAATAACCAGATGGTACTTAGTCAGTGACATCGATGTCATTGTTTCTCGTTGATTGTTTATTCATGTTATTCCTGTATATGTCGACTAAAAAACACTTGCATAGAAACAGTGGTGCATTGTGTGTGATCTCAACAACTTTTCTTTGATATATGTATGATTCTATTCTAGAATGTAAATCACACATATGATATTATATGATCACCAATCACATAAATGTTGATCTTATTCTGCTGTTATTTGCCAAATTTATCTCAAAAAATTTACCCGACCGGGATCCTTGTCGGCTTCCATGATCAGCCGATGCCCTTGTCCCGAAAAGGGCCGAAAGGGTTGCACGCCCGGGACCTCCAGTTGCAACACACCTGGGAGGGCGGCGATTTTAGCTGAAACATGGCGATTTTCTTGGTGACATAGAGAGAATCTGGTTGGTGGTGCCATAACCATCTTGAAAAATGATGGACTTCGTCAGTTGGGATGCTGACAGTCCCAATATCATGGGAAAATCAGGTTCCAAACCACCAACCAGAAATCTCATTAACCATCATTAACCACTATTATCCACCATTAACCACTATAATTAATCCGTTAATATCCCATTGGTTATCCCAAATGTGTTCCCAAACCACCAAGCACGGTTTGGAATGTGGGAGAATCTGGAGCTTAAGCCTAAGCATTCATAAGCCGTCCGTTTAAAATATGGGGGCTGGGCTTCGACCATGGCGACTCCCAAACTGGAAAACCATCGCGAGATTTCAACCATTTGATCCCCAGAAATCATGGTGAGATGATTTCAACCATCGATGGGAATAGAGAGCCGTGGCCCCCTGAAAGTGCAGCAAGTGGAGTTGTTTACCAATGGTCAACATACAAAAAACGATGGAAAAACACAATGTTTAATAGGTAAATCAGCCATTAATAGCCATGTTCAATAGCTATGTTAAATTACCAGATGGTAATACAAGTATGAGGTCATGACTATGACATACTATGACTAATGACTAATCCCATCTCCCTAACAGTCATCCCATAAATTGTCCCAAATATGTGTAAATTCCCGATCAAACCACGGTTTCTTGGCGGAGAATGGAATTATATATATTATATATATATATTTAAATATATCAATCCAAGCTACTTCAAAAATCACGGAGGGGCTTGCCGCAATACACTGAACTACTCGTCCGCGATCCCATAATATTCCATTATACCTCCATATTCCCATACAATGGTTGATGACAAATACCCTAGGCTACCCCTCAGTACACCCTCTCAATTTAACATGAAACCCCACAATTGGATACATGGTCAATTTGATCCATTTTGGAGTTTCATTTTGAATTTGTTGGCCGTAAATCTGTCATATCCTAAAATCTTGGATTGTATACCTCAAAAATTCTCCCCAGATTCCCAAAATATCTCAAAATGTGGTTGATTTTACCCTCTGGTTATTTAACATAGCCATGGAAAATGGCCCATTTATAGATGGTTTACCGTTCTTAAAAATGGTGGACCTTTCCATTTCGCAAACTGTTAGTCATAACCAGGTTGGGTCTTCTCGATTTTATCCCCACACTTTTCCAGCACTGAACTCCATCCCAGCACTTGTTGCCCGACCCTTCCACAACCGCGCCTTGCATGTCGCCCTGCCCACCTTGCGCCCCTGTGGCCTGTGGCCGCAGCATCTCGCGAAAGAGGCGCATAGCGAAGATGGCACCTTGCTGTGGCGGAGTTCACCATCAAAAAGTGGTGGTTTTACATGGTGAAAAAATCTGGATAAATCTATAGCCCCCAAAAAAAGATCCACTAGAGTAGTGTCCAAAAGGAAAATGGTGAAGAATTACTCTCTCAATCTTTGTGAGTTACTATCAGTTACTATCAGATATTTCGTGGTGTTTTTACCCAACATATACCCTGGAGTAAACTAACATAGATGTGAAAAACCCATGGTTTCCGTTCCGAACATGATCTACATTCATGGTAGATTCCCTCTGGTAGACTAGCAGTTTGCGAACTGGAAAATCACCATTTTTACGATGTCGATCAACGAACTAAATGACCATTTTCAACAGTCAATAGCTATGTGGAATTACCAGCGGGTATATCCATTAATATCCCAGTATTATCCCATCATTTTCGCATGATCATCCCTTTTTTGAACCATATTAAACCATAGAAAATCCGCAAATATCCCAGGTTAGCACCCACTAGCCTATCTTTTCAGAGGAAAAATCCAAGGTCCCAGTCACTGATCATGGCTAGAAATATGGTGGTGCCGGAGGAAATCAGCGCCAGACCCAGGTCGCTCATGCTGTCCTGGAATGGATGGTTCTTGTGGGGATGGGGATGTCACCTAGGGATTTCTTGGGGATTGGAATGTCGGATTTAGCCAAACTCATGGGATTTAATGGGATATATATATATAATATATCGCATATATAATATATATATATGGATATATATATATATATTATATATATATATATGTGATATATATATATTATATATATATGTGATATATATATATATATATATATTATATATATATATATGTGATAATATATATATATGAGATATATATATATATATTATATATATTATATATATATATATATATAATATGTGAGATATATATATATATATATATATACATGTGTGTTATGTATGGTTTTACATGGTTTTTACATGCTTTGATATGATTTCCGATAATCCCAAAGGAGATTGAGGCGATTTTAACGATCCCACGATTTTGGCCCTAGCCAGCCATGGAACACCCATTGGTTTCAGCCATGGGAAGTCGTCACCACCCATTTAACCTGGGCGTTTTATACAGCACCTAGGTGTCCCAATTCTATAGGGGAAATTGGCTGGGGGATAGAAAATTCCTGTTTTAGTTTTTTGGGGGCGGGGCATTCCGCACAATGGATGGCTTGTGGATGGGGAATATACGTAATGAGGATGGAATTGGGAAAAAAATCGGCAAAGTAATATGGGACCTGAGCGAAGAATGATGCTGATTTCCTCGGCAACAAGTGTAGAATCTTAAATGGGATGGCCGAAACTGTCCCACAAAAATTAACCGCTGCTGACAAAATGATAATGTCAACTTATCCACGCAAGGACACAGAAAATGATTGGTTCCTTCCAAACGTCAAGTGGTGTTTACTGTTGGAGCTTTGAACCACGAGCAACCATGTACAAAAGCTGGTCTGACGGATGTCTACTAAACGTACATGTACACATGCATACATGTTGCTCACATATAAATGAACATATACGTATACATTGTTCTGTAGGCATTCATGACATAGTCATGTGTACTTATGTGCTAGGGTCCAAAACATACGTAGTACTGGTAGGTGGTATACCCACCCCTCTGAAAAATGGAGTTCGTCAGTTGGGATTATTATTCCCAATATATGGAAAAATAATCCAAATGTTCCAAACCACCAACCAGTCACTGTGATACAGGTTCGATTCACTTTCACGCTAGTTAAGGTACTTAGCTTAGGGTTTTTCTTGATTCACGTGGTTGATTCACTTGCAAATTTATGTTCCATTGTTCCATTCACCTCTTCAGGTAGTTTAACCATTGACGAACTCAGATTTCTCCCGGTCTCTCATAACGGATGACACCAACATTATGGCTTACCCTCTGGTTATTTAACATAGCCATGGTATAGATGGCCCATAGAAATAGATGGGTTTACCTATTAATAGCATGGTGATTTTCCATGGCAAACTGTGAATGTCATCTGTGAATGTCATAACCAGATGGGTATAACCTCCATTTTCCTATGGTTTTCCTATGGTTTTCCTATTATAAATGGTGATTTTCCATGGCAAACTGTTAGTCATAACCATCATGGAGTCTAAATCCCCATGGATTGATATGAATACTGTGGTCACCATCCCCCGCGAATGAATACAACGGACCACGGGCCCCACATACGTCGTGGAGAAGAGCTAGTGCAAGGAGAAACGCTTATCAGATAGAGAGTGGAAATCCTTATTGAGTACCCTCTGGTAAATTCACAGTTCGACCCTGGCAGTCATCGGGGTTGGAAGATGTTTATTTACCAGAGGGTAATCACACAATCTTTTCCAGATGTTTTCATGATTTCACCCAAATGATCTCAGCTTATTTATCAGCTGTCCATTGATATCAAGATTTATTGTTGAGATTATATTAATATTATACCCGATGATCCTATATATTCCAAACATTTCCAAACAATATCCCAACAAAAAAAAGAACATTCAGAATGTCTGCTCACTTTCTTCATCATCCATCTGTATCCATCCTAATGACTTCCGAATCTCTCTGTTTTTATTTCACTACCCAGTTTCGCCCAGTTTCTATCCGAAATTCTGCCCAGTTTCTTCATGGCTTCCATGATGATGTTCCAGGTGCGTCATCTCTCGATGGCCCACGTGCTGCACCTGCGCCTCCTCGTGCCCCGCGTGCCCCGGGTGCCCCGCGTGGTGCCCCGTGTGCCCGGTGCCGCGTTCCCAAAGGTCCATCACGAGCTCTGGGAACTGCAGCCGCAGGTGGCCTCAGCTGAGGTTTTTTGGGAAACAACCCATTTTTAATAGGTAAATCATCATAAATCATCATAAAT
>Ga0126342_10000766_pt1:7500-39198 | contig 39198 bp, 29 predicted proteins | sample Cyp1metagenome_FD_92528 | JGI IMG/M metagenome (GOLD analysis project Ga0126342, IMG submission 92528) | Coral microbial communities from Lord Howe Island, Old Settlement Bay, Australia - Cyphastrea 1 metagenome | ecosystem: Host-associated > Invertebrates > Cnidaria > Coral ...
AGGAATGTTGAGAGATAGAGAGATTGATAGACCGACAGATCGATGGATCGATAGAACGGTAGATCAATAGATCGAGAGAGAAGGGGGAGAGAGAAAACCAAATTATGCAATATCTATATTATATATATATGTATATGTGTGTGTGTGCGTGTGTGTGGTATCGTCCAGTCCAGAGCTGAATGCAGTGTATCAGAACTTGTTATCGAGTTCATAGAAGTTGTCCACGTTTCACAGAAGCTGTCACCAGTTCACAAGCCCCCTAACAACGTTCGTGATCAACTGCTGTGGAATGGACGGCTCTAGCTCCAGCTCTCAACGATACTACCCCAATATGTATAATATATATATTATATGTGTGTGCGTGAGTGTGTTTTATATATATATGTGTGTGTGTGCATTTATTTATTTATCTATTTGCTTATTTATTTATTTAATTCATTTATTCATGTATTTATGTTTATTAATCTATACGTGCATATATGTGCGTATATCTATAAATCTGTGTGGGCAAACACGGATACAAACACATATCACTAGTCTTTTAGTCGATGGGCTCCTCATCCACTTGAAATCCAAACATGGACCGCTTGACAATCCTTCTTGAAATTCTATGAGCTGAAACCCATCATCATAACCCATCCAAACACAACAAAATGTCACGGATCAAATGCCCCCATCAATATCATCAATCAGATCAATCAGGCACCAGCAATCAAACATGGCAATGAAATACCATTCATCTGGGTAAATTGTAATATTTCACTAGCCTGAATCTTGCGGCCATTTGCGGATCATTTCCCTATAAAAAACCATGATTCCAGGGCTCGGTCACAGTGAGGTCGTTATAATTTACCCAGATTCATTGATAGATGATTTTCTCAGCTAGAAACCTCCATTTTGCATTGGGAATTTCCCAGCCATCGGGGATGCCGGAGGGCATATCCATTGGTCCATCATAGGGTGTGGTCTCCCGTGAAGAAATCCCATTGTTATCCCATGATTATCCCATGTTCATCTCTACATTAAACATTATTAAACCAATTAAACCGTATTATACCCAATATGATCGCATGATTATCCCTACTAAACTGGTTTTAAACCAATGATGCGAGAATATGAGAAACCTATGAAAAACAATGATTATCCTTATTATTATACCAATATGATCCCTACTAAACCATACGAAAACCATGGATTTTCTTTGTTCCCCAAGTTATCCAAGTTCTCCAAAATTTGCGTTCCGAGTTCCCCGAACGCAGCGCAGTTCCGTCACCAGCATCGCCCATCGCCCGGCCGGTCTCGGTCTCGGGGGGTCCGGCAGCGACATCCAAAGAACCATCAGCAATGTGGTGCCCCATAGTTAGCTAAGTTGGTTTATAACTTCAATAACTATGGTTTATTGTAGATATCTATAGTTAATGGGGTTTATAAACCAATTTATAACTAGGGGGGCCCACATTGAGGGGACTTTCGGGGCAAAAGAATGCCGAAGTTTTTTGATGTTTTTTGGATGGTTTATGGATGGGTTTTTGGATGCTTTTGGCTGGGTTTTTGGATGGTTTTGGCGGGTTTCCATGGGTTTGGGATGCCTCTTTAAATATCTTGAAATGAAGATCATTAAGGCTTCGAAACAAGAAATTTTGGAAACACGTCAGCGCTTTTTCACCAAGCAAAACAGGGATGTTCATCGCATCTGCGGGGGTGTTCTCTTTTGGTTTGTCTCAAATTAGGGTACCCGGGTACCCCAAATTTGATGTTTAAATATGGTTCGCCAATAGTTCGCCAATGAAAACTTCAAACTCGTCGTTTTGGGGAGAATTACCCCATTTTCAAGGGATTTTCCCCGGTATACCCCATTAAAACAAGGGTTCTTTGATTCTTATACCATCTTTGCCTTCCTCGAGTGCCACGTCTTGATGTTTCTTGCTGGAAGTCACCAAAGTCACCGAAGGCGATTTTTCTGGTCGTTGCTCCGTCATTGCCACGAATTTCTGACGAAGCTGGAGGGGTCCTGGAGTGTGAAATTATTGTACAATAATGGATGGAACTAGATGCTAGCCACCAGATGTTATTGTAAATATGACTGTCAAATTATTGTTCCATCTACTAGCATCTTCTAGCCACCAGACATAGATGGAACACATCCGTCACTTCCGTCGCCTGGGGCCCCGACTTTGAAAGGAGACGAGTTGGACAGAGCACTTTGGCCCCAGCGTCATTGGATCCACGGAACCCTTTGGCTCTTTGAGATACCAAAATTGTGGGAAACCCTCCAGCTGATCGGAATTCTGACTCAAAAAGTGTTTACTCAAAAAGCAACAAGATCCAGAAGTCAATGGGTCATTGGTATTCATTGGTCACTATTTTCCTGGGATTTCACGATTCTATCCTTTTTTGATAATTTTGGGCGGATGAATAATATACGTGGCTTACGAAAATCCAGCACAACTCACCTCCAGCTGGTTAGGATTTCCAAGCAAACATGGATTCCTATGGGATTGTGATAATCCCCAATATATAAAAGATTTTAAAAAAACATCTGGTAACAAACATAACTGTGGAAAGATCCACCATTTTGTAGCTGGATAAATCAACTATTTCGACTCCGCAATTTTCAATCGTTTTTTGTAAGTTTACCCAAGGGCAACTATTAACCATTAACCATAGATTATCCATATATTTTTCCATGGATTAACCATTTATAGATGGTTCACCAAAGGGTCAACCATAATCATTCACCAGGGTGGGTTGAACACTGCTGTCGCCCAAAAAGGCGTCTTGAGCCGATGCTTGGGACATCTTGGAACTTGGATCCCCTCCCATCAAACCTTTAATACCCTGTCAACAAGCATTATTTGTAGTACAAAAATTTGCGTGTATATCTCATAATTTATACATATATATATATATATATATACATTCCTCCATCAAGATAGCAGTAAAAACACAGACATTAATCTACCAACAAAGGATTTCCACAGACTGGACAGTGTCTACCTCAGACTTTCAACCCGGGCCACCAAAAACCCGTGGTGCAGCTTGCAAAAGGCAAGCTATCATGTGGCATTTGAACGCAACCAAAATCCCGCCCGTCTCTGTATATTAATAACCTCCTAGAATCCTAGAACCCTCTGATTTAGTGCTGGATATATTTTCGTTGGGGTCCATTTGTTCTGAGTATTTCAATGACTACCTTCAGGTAATCAAACATGGAGGAAAATCCGCAGTTAGTTCCAGGATCTTTTTCTCATGTTAACCTGCAGCACACTAAGAATCAGAATCCCAAGATCCTCTGGTGCCACCCCACGAATCATAGATTTGACCCGGCCTGGTAAACTAACCAAAAGCTATTGAGGCCATTGCCATAGAAATAGTGAGTTTTCCCATGAAAAATGGTGGATCTTTCCATAGTTTTTTGTCAGTTTACCAGAGGGTAAAGTGCCACCACAAAAACATCCTCTTGGCAGCTTCCAAAAGATCCTGGCAGAGTCTACCCCAACAGTTTTGGACCTGAAAAATCCACACCTCCAGAGGTCAACAGCACCCCCCCTGGGCATGAACTACTCATCCCTGGGTGTGACCAAACAATAATGCGTATAATATCCCAACCCTTTGTTGGTTCATATCAATTTATATATATATGTGTGTATATGTGTATATATACATATTTATATATATATATATCAATTATATATCCAGATTGTTTGAAATCATGTTTGGTTCCCATTATGCTATGGCTATGGGCCTGGAAACTGATCGGTATGGTAACTCGACTCATCCCAAACATTTTCCCCAACCATCACCGCCAACGCCCCCCCTTCAGGGAATGGCGTAGCCGTCGCGAAAACGTGAGACGATCCATTCCGAAATACTCCGGCATTTCGAAGACTGGGAGCCATGAACTTTGGTTCAATCATATCCTTTTGGTACAATGTGGTACCCCCAAGATAGCTAAGTTGGTTTACAACTCCCATAACTATGGTTTATGGATGTTTATGGTACTTATAACTATAGTTATTGGGGCTTATAAACCAACTTATAACTGGGGGGCCCCACATTGTAAAAATATTTCGGGGCCGGTTTGTGGTTAATCCATGTTAATCCCATCTATCATCATAGAAACCTGTTGTTTTTCAGGGGGTTCAACAAAGCCCTCTTTTCTCATCAACCAACCAATGGGAATTTGGGACATCTAAGCTTTGGTTCAGGCGGACCCTTTGGTCAAACATGGCAAAAATCCACCATGGGGACATTTTTGTTGGGGGAAGATCATCGACATCAATGGGTGATTGTCCGGCATGCCATGTTTGATTCCCAGAGGATCTAAAAGTAAAAAACTGGAACTTCCCAAAAATCCGTGGAAGCTCTTCATTTTTCTCGCAAAAAAAAAAAAAACATGAACCATGAACGAGTATCATGAAATCATGTATCATAAAGGTGGCCATTCCATTTCCTTCACGATAAAAAACCATGGATGTTTCATGGCTCCCAGCTGAAAATGATCACGTCCTTGTCCACGCCTCGGTCGAAACAAACATCCGAGTTGGCGCTGAAAAATTCCCATGGATATTCCCATGAGACCCGGCCTGGTAAACGTTAACAAAAAGCTATGGAAAGATCCACCATTTTTAATGGGAAAACATCTATTTCTATGATCCATTTTCCATAGCTATGTGACAAATTACCAGAGAAAATCCCATGGTTCCATATGTCTCTAGCATTTTTGCCGGTTAAATCCACGAAAAATCCCGAAAAAAGTGAGCTGGAAATCATGTGCAGCTGCCCCATGAAGATCCACATCGAGACGGCTGATGAAAATCCACCGGTTATAGCTACCAACATCATCCATCTAGCTGAATTCCAATCTCAACCCCGGATAAAAATGAAGCCCAATATCATTTCATATACACAGATTTCTAGTGCTTGCAATGTCTTAACATTGAATTTGAAGGTTTTGTTTTTGGGGTTTACCACTGGCAATACCCCATCTTCTCCGGGAAACCGCTCGCCACTCAGTCACATGTTTAAAGCTCAAAGTCAGTATATATAAATTATTACAAATTCATGTTACCAAATACAATATCAATCAATCAACAAACGATCAGAAAACCATGGCTTTTACCTTAAATCTCCACCCGACGCCCCGTGTTTTTTCTCGCGAATCTCCAGCGTTCGCTCGCCGGCTCTCTCCCAGACCGCCCCCTCGCGCAGCCGCTGTGCCCGCTGCCGCAGCACCGGCACGTCGTGCGGCAAACGCCAGCGCTGAGGCTGCTCGCGGAACTCGAACTGGCCTCGGTACCGGGCCAAAATGCTTGGTCTAAGCGGGAATTGATAAGAATGGTGATGTGATGCCCCATGATTTCCCAGCAACATTTGGATTTCGGTGAAAATTGTAATTTAACCAACAACAAAATGAGATTTGGCCAGAAAATGGATTCAACTATATACATCTATGTACTAAAATAAATGATGGTTTTACTGACATAAGATTGGATTTCCCCTGTGTAAGCAACAAAAACGAGGATGTAAGGATAACAAGTTGATGATGGGATGTAGTCTGATGGCTATTTTGAACTAGGCCAGGTGCAGTTACCAGCTAGCCACCCCCCAAAAAGACTTAGCAAAAGATCGAATTTGCCCTTATTTTTAGTGGGATTATACCAAATTCTGTCTTTTTGGGAGTTGCTATGTATACCCAGTCAAATGATGATAAAGAGGAGACTAAGAATTACAACAGGATTCAATAATGTTGCGTCAATGATGTCTCATAGTTGAAATTCCAAACTAGGATTAAGTAAATAGCATATTAATGACCACAGAAAGCATACTAAATACTATGGATCAATCACAAAAAATGATCATTTTTATCCCTACTAATAATGAAACACCACAATGAACAAACACAGATACGTAGTTGATACGTAACCTTGAATAAACCCACGATGCGTCTGTTTAAAGATTGTAAACTTCTCCCATCACAATCGTCATCCTGGATCCTCATCATGCTTGCAACCACCGAGCAGTACAAAACGAAGAAAACTAGGGGTTAACTCGAATTTACCCTCTGGTAAACTAACATAACTATGGAAAATCACCATGTTCAATGGGCAGTTCCACTATAAATGTGCAATTTTCAATATATTTTTTTAAACATAACCAGAGTGTACTTCAACTCAGAACTTTACCAACTACCAATGTGTGCGTGTCTGTGCCACCAACAAATCATCCTCAACAGCTGCAGTGTTGGCTGCCAAACTTCCAACACAAAAATCGCTCAATGACGTGTAAAAACTCCTAAAAAAACCGCCCATTGAAACGTGGAAAAGATGTGGAAAAATGATGTTCTCATCCACTTATTTAAAAAAAATGGGGGGTGCTGTTCCCCGAAATCTTCACGTATATGACCTCTGGGCTCTTCGACCAAGTTGCAGCTCCATTTGCGGCAGCCGCTGAGACTGAAGACGGCGTCGAAGAAGCCCACGGGAATCTCCCTCAGCACAGTGGTGAGTTTGGGGACCCTTTAATGATCCGTGAAGTCAATTACTCATACCCTCTGGTAAACTAACATAACTATTGAAAATGGCCATTTATAGTGGATTTACCCATTAAAAATAGTGATTTTCCATAGCTATGTTAAATTACCAGAGGGTAAGTCTAGCAAGCCCAAAATAGATCGAAAAGCGAGAAACCTGGTAAACACATCAGGTTTCCCAAAAATCACCCAAGTAACATCCATTGGTAGCACGATTTGGCATCTTTTTTTGGGGGCTGGTTATCAATGGTACAGTAACATCCAGTTGGTCTTCTCTCGGTACCATCTCCATCGGATCCCTGTCATCTTGACTTCATGATCCAAGAAGCTTCCTCCCGACAATCCATCCATCCATGTGTGGTTTCATATGGCTTTTATGTGTCATAAACCATCCATAAACCATCCCATTGACCATCCCATTGACCAGGCATTTCGGGGACTCAAAAACCATCCATTTGGGGATGGTGACCCAATTGCAGCCCGGCTGCAGCCAGAAACACACCGAGGCGAGAAGTTCCTAGATTCACCGGAGATTCACTAAGTTGGAAGGAAAATGGAGATTGACCGTAGCTGCCGTAGCTGATTTGATAGCTACCCTCTGGTAAACTGTTACATAACTATGGAAAGATCCACCATTTTTCATGGGAAAACTCACTATTTCTATGGCCATTTTCAATAGCTATGTAACAAATTACCAGAGGGTAAGTTGGGTATATAAAGAAGATAAAACTAGGGTGTGTGATGGTGTATGGCCGATATATCGGCCATAGATGAAACTAAACTAGCTTGCAACTGGAAAGCACCACCTTGCCATCAAAAAACATGATCATCCAGTAGGTGTTCCCCAACCACCAGGCAACCCTTCCTTCTACCAACGTGGTCCCTTGTACGACTTGATACGACTTGTAGCTTGGTTTCTGTTCACGCCATCAGGTATAGTTCGATATACCATACACCCAATCCCAATTGTCTATAACATCAATCAATTCCACTACAATGTCACTACAAATCACGAGATCTATCTTTTTCTGGCTGAAATCAGCCAAAAAAAAACGGTGAAATCCACCGCGGTTCCATCCCCACCCCATCCCCACCTCTGGTTCCAGGTAGGGCTGCCAAATGACGCCCTTTCGCAGCATCCACCAGCGCCCAAAGTACGCCTCCGCCCACTGCCGCGGCACCGTCCCGTGCCAGTCGTTCATCGCAAAAAAGCCCTCCTGTCGGTCACAACGAGGGAGGCTTCAGGGCTTGGATTTTCGCCGGTGTTTCTTGGGGTTTCACCAGAAACTGTGGTTTAACCATGGTTTAACCCGTAGAAATGAGGATTTCACCAAGAAAGTTACGATTTAGCCAACACAAATGTGGAGCCAACAGAAAGCCCCAAAATTGCCATGATACAGGAATGATGACATCCAAAATGGATGTTTTACGGCCTTTTAAAGGGTGGATTTCTGGGGCTATCTGTGGCAGAAAAACCATTGGTATCGAAGCCACCATTTTGCCGGAACATCATGGGATTACACTGGAAAATCTATGGAAATGTGGTGATTAGACTCGAGAAAAAACTGCCAACATATTAACATTACAGATGGATTTGGTTATAAAATGTTATAAATAGCGAGTGTTTTTGCGCTGTTAATTGACAGAAATGGCACTAATTGATCCCTACCCACTCATATTCAAGGCATTCCACCTCGCAGAACCTTGAGTATTGGATCGATTCATGAATTCAGGTCCCAGTCCTGGACTGCATTTCATATTACCATCTGGTTATTCAACAGTTTGCCATGGAAAGATCCACCATTTTTCATAGGTAAACCAACTATTTCTATGGGCCATCTATACCATGGCTATTTTGACATATCCAGAGGGTAATAATCTTAGGGGGAAAGGATCGACTTGGATGGACCGTCCGGTTCTGTCTATCAACAACCAGGTGGTGCAACAAATATGGACGGTACGTATTAAAAGGCCGCTTTCTTCAAGGCCGCACAAAATGCACAAAGGAGAAAAGAGAAAAAAACAATCTCACTCCAAGATTTTTGGATGTCAACAAAAATTAGAAACACATCGGAAAAGATCGGACAAAAAATGGACAGAATCAAAATAAAACACAGGTGGCTTCGGAGGCACCTGGGTCCAAAGCATTGGTGGTTCCACGACGTGGCTTCTGAAGCCAAAAAATCCCACCAATCGATGGGCTATTGGGCCATGGTTAAACAGTTACAGTCAGCTACAAAAAATCATCAAAGGTCAACCAACATCAACCAACTACCCTCTGGTTATGTCAAAATAGCTATTGAAAATGGCCATAGAAATAGTGAGTTTTCCCATTAAAAATGGTGATTTTCCATAGCTATGTTAATTTACCAGAGGGTAACTGGTGAACCACTTTACTGAAGTAGTATGGTTGATGGATACTTCACTTAATTGTCTTAATTGAGTGGTGAGTTTAAGCCAGAAAAAACATCAGTTACCCATGGATACGTGCTTTAACCATAGATGTCCTTTCTCCATTGGTTGGTTGATGAAAAAAAAGATGGGGTTCTTCAGAAACCCCTTTTAACAACAGGTAAATGATGATAGATGGTATACCAGCTCCCGGCCCCTCTATTTTTACCAAAAGGACATCAAATTGGATACTATATGATACTATATATGTTAGGATTATACTGGGATACCAATTTTTTGTTGATGTTAGGATACTGTTGATAAGGCCAAACATATGGTACTAACGTACCCCCATCTGTTGGATCCTGGAGATCTCCCATGGATTTAACCCGCCTTGTGCCCTTGCGCCGCCGCCAGTGGTACCGTCCAGATGCCGTCCGGAGGCTCCAAGAGATGCAGCGGCGGATGATTCGCCACCTGCAAGAAGAGACACCCTAAAAAAAACATCGGGGCTGGTTGGTGGTTGAGCCCTACCCCACTGAATAAGTGGTTGGTTAATGGTTAATAATGGTTAATAGTGGTTGATCATTGGTTAATCATTGGCTAAAACATAGGCTGGTTGGTGGTTGAGCTTCCCCTCTGGCATTGGCTGTGTTGGTGGCAGCGAGCATGAGAAACGATACCGGCGCTACAGGCTGGTTATTTCCAAGCTTGACAGACTCCGGCTGCCAACGCGTGCTGCAGAGTGATTCACAACGCTCCCCACTGAATAAGTGGTTGGTTAATGGTTAATAATGGTTAATAGTCTATAGTGGTTAATGATGGTTAATCATTGGCTAAAACATAGGCTGGTTGGTGGTTGAGCCTACCCCCCTGAAAAATGATGGAGTTTGTCAGTTGGGATGATGACATTCCCAACTGAATGGAAAGTCATAAAATTCATGTTCCAAACCACCAGCCAGTAAATATTATCAGGGGGGACGGATCAATCAGCTTGATAAATCATATGGAGAAATATGCATAGTATATGGATAAATCAGCATCGTGAAATAACGAGATCAACGTCACCAACCCCAATTTATTTCCCCAGCGTTCAAGACGAGCCACCCAAATGAGGTCCAGGCGACTGTATATCACCCAACCTGCCGAAAAGACGCGCGCGAGTTATCTGGAAGGATGCGGGGTAGCCTCTGGAAAATTCTCCTTGACCATGAGAAAACCCCGCAAATTGAATGGGATTTGTGATCGAAATAGTGCAAAAATGAATGTTTCTGTGTGGAATGTAGGATGCATGATTATGAAAAGGCACCTAAAAAATGAAGAAAGTAATGAGCAATCGACGTTTCTGTGATTTACCATTGCCGGGCTCAAAAAAAATGGGGAGAAACCACAGTCAATTCCGAAGTCGTGTTTTTCCCAATGGAGTTCGAAGTGTTCAACCCAAAAATGTAGCCAGCTGATTCCAGGTTCCTTTGTCAACCCCAAATCAAGGCTGAATCCGGGACAGCTCTTGGAAACAGTGCCCCCGAAAATATTCCGAAGAATTCACCAATTACCTTCTGGTAAACTAACATAGCTATTGAAAATGGCCATTTATAGTGGATTTTCCCATTAAGAATGGTGATTTTCCATAGTTCTGTTAGTTTACCAGAGGGTAAACCTCAAAAAAAATACATGGTTCCATCAGTGATACTTCCGTCAATCCAAAAAACATAAATGCCCCATCACCGAGATGTATATGTCCCATCACTGAGATTATACGTATAAATTTTCCATCAATGATCTTTCCATTGATGCCCACCCCATGCCCATCATCCGGACAAGCTGCGGAAGCGGCGCCGGCGCTTGCGCTCGTAGCTCTTCGTCCTCAGCACCGTGCTGGGGGCGCAGTGCTGGCCATGTGGGACGCCCAATTATCCATAACCATCCCATTAACGCACCATTTGGGGGTGACTTAAAATCATCCCAAATAGGGGTATAATATGGTATAAATACCCCACTGTTGAAAAATATCAGAGATGGTTCCAAGTTATAATGCCTATTACCATGGTGGTTGGCCCAAGTGATCGCCCGAAGATCGCCCAAGACGCATTTGCCAAACGATCTGCATCTTCCGCAGGGAATGCAGCTGCCCACCCAACTTGTTCCGCCGCAGTGGCGAGATGGCACCGCCCCCAAAGGTCTCCTCGGCTGAGTGGAGAAAAATCGGAAAAATAGGAAAAAAACACAAAAAATACAACCATTTCTGGATGATCAAAGGCATTTACATATGATTTAGATGACTCACCACCATTTATAGATATGTACATCTGATTTAAAAACATTTATGGATGATTAACAACCATTTGACGTTGATTGGAAGCCCTGTGATCATTTACTTGCCTTCTCTTCTCTCGTCCAATCTATCTAATCTGATCTATCTAAACCCGATCTAGTTAGAATTCAATCTAATGTATCATCTCATCCATTGGAGTTTATCAATCAGCCATCAATGTGATCTACCCTCTGGTAAACTAACATAGCTATGGAAAATCACTATTTTTTATGGGAAAATCCACTATTAATGGCCATTTTCAATAGCTATTTTGACATAACCAGAGGGTAATCATCTTTATTTATGGTAAATCTCATCCTGCTGGGGAAGGTCCCCCATCATATTGACTAACCCATCTAATCTTATGATGAATATCCCATGGATGAGATGATAGATTGATAAACATACATAAATATCCAGAAGGTCAGCTATAGCTATATAGTTCTAATCTAACTATCGCGGAGTTATAGATCCAATCATGGCAATAGAATTATCCATAATTGATATCATATCATATAGTTCTAATCATGGCATTAGAACTATCCAATGGAGCGGAGTTCTAATCATACCCCCTGGTAATTTAACATAGCTATTGAAAATGGCTATTTATAGTGGATTTACCCATTAACAATAGCGATTTACCATAGTTATGTTAGTTGTCCCATGGTTTTCCCATTTTCATCCCATCCATTGCGGAACTCCGCTCCCCGGGCTCCCCGTCCCACGCTGTACGGCACGGCCGTGGCGGCCACGGCACGTAGAGCAGCAGCGCCTTGGGCGCGATGGCCTTGCGCAGCTCCGTGTCCCGGAGGTCGCGCAGCCAGCGGAAGCCTGGGGGGTGAAAATGTCAACCCCGGATTAATAAAACATAGGGGGTTGGTACTAGGGTTTATCAATTAGGATGATTAGGGGTGTTGTATCATAATTTTAAAGGGTTGACATTAGATTAGTATCAATTCATTGTTGATGAATTAGCTGGGTATTCCCCGAATAGTCATGATTTGATACTTTTTCATGGTACCTTCCCAATTAAACAGCCGTAAACGGGGTTTATTAATCCAGGGTTGACAAGTTGACAGTATAGATTTATCGTGAGAAATAGAATGATAATGGGACAATATGATAATTATGATAAATTACTATAATGGGGCTTTATAATAAATTACTATGATGTTATTATAGATTATAGATTATCTCCTAATGCTGTTATTATGCTATCTATAAGCCATTTGTAATGCGACAATCTAGGAAAAAAATAGAGATCAGATATTTATCTTTGGATTTATTCATCCTAATAGAATATGATATTTATAAGCCATTTAGAATGGGATAATCTATAAATTATGAAAAATGAATGTGATAATTAAGGATAATGATGACATTTGTTGAAGTCATTTATAATAAGCCAATCATCAGTATTATCCCATTTGTTATGATATGCATAAGCCAAAATGGTGTTATTAAGATAATATTGGGATTACAAAAACGATAAGCTCCATTTATAGGTGATTATCATCCTAATGTTGTTACTATTATGACATTTATAAGCCATTTAGCATGGGACACTATATTAATTATGATAAATGAACTGGATTACAAATATTACAGTATAATAATAATGGGATACAATGGGATTCTACTATCCCATATTATATCCCATCATATCGGGATAATGGGATTACACCGGGATATTGTAGGCCCTAACGTTGCTATCATTATGATAATCCATCATTTTAGGGTAGGTGATGTTCCCATTAAAACCCCATTTAGAGGCGATTGTCATCCTAATGTTGTTGTTTGTGTAAAATAACTAATGGGATTACATATATTACTGTATAATGATCATAAGCTTATTATGCCTTTGTATTATCAAGAATGCCATTATTGTACTGGAATATCATTTAATTTTGTTATATATTCATAATCTCCATAGCAAGCCATAATGGGATTATAATATTTAAAAAGAAATCAATGGTATCATAATAATCATAAGGTTATTATGGTTCTTCATGGTTTTTATGCTCATCTTTGACATACGTATCGTATCAGTGATAGATCTGTTCTTCTAATAAATGTGTACTATGCTACTAATCATGCTGGATGGCTCAATCTCAATGGCACGTTCTTGACATATTTGAGGTATCTTCAGTGTCGATCCTATTTGATAATATCAGGTAGTTGCCCAGCGATCTGGTTTTACTCTGGCCATATACTATATAGCTTTTTGAATAGAGATGATACCTTCCCTACCAGGCTACAAGGTTTAGTCACCCTCCACGGAATTTATAATCCATTTTGCTAACGATGTATGATCCACTTAAATGGTTGGATTGTTGGATGGGAAAATAAATAAATAAATAAATAAATAAATAATAAATAAATAAATAGATATATATATATATATACATATATTATATATACAGTATATGAGAATTCAACCAACCCTCAGGTTGGTGACCCCCCAAAAATGATATGTCAAGATTCAACCGGTTGTCGGGGATGAAGAAGCCATGATATCAAAAAAACATTTGGAACCTGCTGGTTGTTGCTATCAAATATCTTTTCTGTTTGGACATTTATATTTTAATCATTTTTAATCAACATATGAGGTTGTGAAAATATTGGGTATCTAAAACACTATTTATAAATCTTAATCAACATACGAGGTTGTGAAAATAGTGGCTATCTAAAACACTCTCTCAAGAATTCGTATGTGACCCTATCCATAGCGCTGGAACCGCCCGGTTTTATCTCAACCACGCTTCAGGAGTCCGGGGTTGACATGGCATGGTCCTGAGAATGTTTTGGAGGTTTTCCATGTTTTTTCCCATCATGTTCAGACCATATTTTGAAGGTACAAAATCGATGGTATTCCCGCATTCTCCCATATTCTCTACGCAATATTCCCAATATCTACCATTTTTGCTGGTTAACTCCACTCTGAACTTCTTAGTTTCGGGAAGTTTCCGTGTCCTAAACCCACAATAACACATATCCCCCATTAACAAATAGGGTCATCCCGTTCTCCCTATGGTTTTGTGTATCTTAAGTGAGGGAGAAAAAAACATAGGGCCTAGTTGAACTAGCTGATTCCCCATAAAGGCGCGCTTGGAAGCGCAGTTCCAGTTGTAAGTGGAAACATTTCATAGTTCTAGAGGTTATATCCCAACAACTGGGGGACTAACTCACCATGGTTCTACCATGGTCATACCGTCATACCATTAAACCCGTAAAAGTGACTTCAACTGCACCCCCCACCGTAGAAACCCCCAGTTTTCACCTGCCAGGGCAGGGAAGAACTTCTTCATCCGCTGCCGTTCCCGCCAGCCGCTGCCACCGCCTCCGCTCAGCGCGCAGAGCACCGTGGCGCTCAGCGGCCGCACCAGGTGCCGCGCCAGCGACGCCAGGGTGCGTTCCTCGTAGCGCCAGGAGCCGGCGAAGAGCACCGCGACGCCTGCGCTGTCATGACATGGCTGGAGGGGAGAGTTCACAAGCCACTTACCCTCTGGATATGTCCAAATCACCATGGTATAGATGGCCCATAGAAATAGATGGTTTACCTATTAAAAATGGTGATTTTCCATGGCAAACTGTTAAATAACCAGATGGTAAGTGGTGATGATTTGACCAACAAAAAAGTGATGTTTTCACCACCAAACAGGAGGAGTTCTTGGCCACAAGAAGTTGGATTTAACCAACAAAATGCGGGAATTAAACAAAAAACAATTGAATTTAGCCAGCAGAAATTGGTGAATGATGGTTTTATGGTGATTTGTCATGGAACTTGGACTTAAAAATGAAAAATGATTCAAAGTGGAGTTGTCTCAAACATATAACTCAAAAACGAAGCATGACGGGGATAGAATGAGGATCTAATGAGATAGATAGATAGATAGATAGATAGATAGATATACATAACCAACAATACGAGAGGTGTTGTTTCCCCAGAAATGGGGCATCGAATCTCAATGTTGTTTGAATGAAGAACATCATCAACCATTAGGTTTGGGGGGTGCTCAACTGTCAGACAAACAAACCCGCAGAGAACTTGGGTATACGTCATTTAAAGGATGAATTTCAGCATCAAAAAGCAGGTTTAAGCATCAAAAGATATAATGGGGATCACACCCTACCAAGAAGTGGTGTTGTTGTGTTTGGTCGGCAGGCACGTGTTGTTGATTATTTGCATAAATTAAGTTTTTAACCTACCCACGCAAGGGGTGGGTGCCGAGTTTATGAAACAGGTGGGAAGATCCGGGAAATTCAACAAACATTATATATATAACAAAATCTTGGAGAAAAAAAACGCCAAAAACCAAGCTGGCAACTCCCCATCTGGCAAAAACAAATCTAGCCGGGGCGAAAATCCAACAGGCAGCTGGAGGATGGATCTTTTGAAAATAGAGGACTGTCCAGTGTAGGGTTGAATTCCAAGCAAAGGGTCTTTAAATCCAGCAAGCTGTTCGGTTGGTTGCACCACGGAGCATATCCGTCGTTGATGAACCCCAAAATTTGGTTTTTAAACCAATTTTTGTTGTTCCTTCGCCATTTTATGGTAGTTCAACCATCAACCCCTAAGTGCTAGCAAAACCTGCTGATAAAACTGACCTAAACCTGCACTTTGGCAGCTCAAAACCATACTCAAAGTTGCTCTCAATGTTGCTGCTAAAAATCATTTGAAATCATCCCAAGCATTCAAAAATATACCACATTTGTTCGTTCCAAACCTTTCCCCCAAAGTTTTCCCAGGTTCGACCCACCTCCCCGCCCTTCACCGCTCGGCCGCAGCAGTTTCGGCTGCGGCTGGGGCAACGTGGCGAAGAGCACCGAGGGCCCAAAGATTTTGGCCCCGATGGGTTCCGGCTGCAGGAACCACATGGGCCACGGCGGCAGCTTGCCACTCCTTTCAAGTGATGTGATGCGCCCTGCCATCCATGCATCATCACAACTCACCTCTCCTATAGTTTCCTATCTTTGAAACTTCCGCCACAGCCTTGTGCGGTACTATTGGTAAGCAAACTGGCAATGGGATTTTCACCAATTGTTTCATTCAGAAATGCTGAAATTAGGCGTTTTGGGGCCCTATGTGGATGGATAGCGATCTATCGATCCATCTTTTCTTGTCTCATCTGGTCTTACCTTATCTATTTGCTCATATTATGATCCTGATTAGGTACAATATTAGGTAGCCATTACTTAACCATTGCTGGGAAATGGTTAGGGATACCTATTATATATCATCCATCATATATGATATGGGGTTAATAGATATATCATATCACATCATACGTTCCCAATATATAATGATACCCCATATCATCTATCATCATGCCCATCTACCATATATGATGTCATAAATGATCTATCCCTATACATATCTATATATCATAGCTGGATAATGTCATAGATGAATATATTATCTATCACATCCCCCAGTCATCACCATAAATAGGTGGTATGGTTACCACTCCCAGTCATGGGTGGTTTATGGCATTGTTTTACCCACATTATTCATTAATAACTATATCATATCCCATTAATATCCCATTCATATACCATTGGTATTCATCAGCCATTAGTATACCATTCATACCAGGAACATATGATACCCTATATGGAGGTTTCCATAAATGGTGGTACCCCAATAGCTGGATGGTTTACAATGGAAAATCCCAAACAAAAATGTATGATTTGGGGGTTACCCTCTGGTAAACATACAAAAAACTATTGAAAATCACCCTTTTTAATGGGAAAATCAACTATAAATGGTCATGTTCAATAGCTATTTTGACATAACCAGAGGGTAAACCTCCATTTTCCTATGGTTTTCCTATGGTTTTCCTATGGTTTTCCTATGGTTTTCCTATGGAAACCACCATATATCTATCCCCTTACGCCGAGCATCGCTGCCACCTCCTTTCGGAAGTTTCGATCTGAGGAGGCTGGGAAGGCGTGGCGCGGGTGCAGCGACACGTGGCTGGCGCCCTGACCTGAACGAAAAAGCCATGGGGATTTATAGTGGATTAATGGGATTTTATAGTGATTCAATGGGATGATAATGGGATATATCCTCTGGAAAACTATTTATCACTGGTTTATAAACCCCATGAAAACTAGTTCGTTATATCTACCGTAAACCATAGTGACATTGGAGTTATGTGCACCAACTTAGCTAACTATGGGGCACCACCTTGTGGGGATTCCAAAGAAGTCCAAAAATATGGCGAAAGATGGTGATTTTTGACCATTTCACCAGCAATTTTTTTTAGATTTTGACCAGCCAAATTGTGATTTGACCTCCAAAAATATGGTGATTGGACCAAAATGGTGATTTGACCAGCGAAAAATAGTGCTTTGAACCAACCAAGACTCCAAGACTTGAATTTACCTCACACATTTTAGTCTCTAATGATTGTCTGGTGCCCAAAACGGAGGCACCTTATTTGTGTATGTATGCAAGGTCGCCCTGAATTTTTAGACTCCCTTTCCGGGAATCTTGATTTGAAAACTTAAAACGGGTCGCTTAGTCACTTGGACTGAAATCATTCCAGGTCAAAATGGAAAGCAATGTGTAATACGCGTATGCCTTTATATACGCACATAATCACGTATGTATCTCTATCTCTCTATCTCTCCGTCTCTCTAGATATCTCTATCTCTATCTGTACCTCTCTCTCTCTCCTTCATTCTACTTCTAAACTTACCCATCCCAGACCCAGCGAGAACTCCATCCCAGCGACAGGAGTAATCCAAATAGCTCTTCTGCAGTCGGACAATGCCTCGGGTACCCTGGGTCCAAACCTCCAGTGGTGGTTCAAGATCCCGAAAAAAATGCGGTATTTGAGAACCCAATGATCAACCCATTGACCAGAAATGGATTGGATAAAGACATACTGGTTGGTGGTTGAGCCACCAACCCCTCTGAAAAATATGACTTCGTCAGGTGGGATGATATGGATGATGACATTCCCAACTGAATGGAAAGTCATAATCCATTCATGTTCCAAACCACCAACCAGATGGAAGGGTTGCAACGTATCTTACCATCCAAAATTACCATTTTTGGCCCAGCAATTCATGGATGTTCGCGTTCGCAACGTGCGCCTTCGAGCGTTCCAGAGTGAATGAAGGTGGGCGCCAGCCACTGCGACAGCACCGCTTCACTACAGGCCGTGGGCAAACACGTCAGCATCGCATGGTCTCGGCCCCGAGGCGAATGGAAAATCCACAGTCAACCAGTCACCCATATGGCAGTATGTCAAAACCTTGTACCCCTGGTGAACATCAAAATAGCTGGTAAATGGATGTTCATCCCCCTAAAAATGGTATGTACAGGTATTGATCCATAGCCATATAAAGTGACTAAAAGAAAGAAACTCCACCAGAAATGTACCCGGCCTGGTAAACTGCCACATAATGAACTGGAAAGATCCACCATTTTCTAGCTGGGAAAATCCACGATTTCGACTGGGCCATGGCTTCAATAGCTTTTTGTATGTTTACTAGAGGGTAGATCAATTCTAAAAGAAGCAAGCATCAATTTCCCTAGAGGTTTGTTAGTACTGGATGGCTTTTTGGATCATTTTCTGGGGAAACCATTGGGAAAAAGTCTAGTTTTCTATGCTCGTTTGCCCCAGGAAAAAGAAAACGCAGGACCGTTCCCCAGCGCTGCTGACTTTAAGAAGCCCAAAGAAATACTTAGGGGTGCAGTTGAGGTTACTTTTTGATGCTCTTACATGATTACATGATTTTGTATTGTTTTAGGACTAATTTACTGGGATATTAATTGCTGGTTGGTGGTTTCAACCAACCCCTCTGAAAAATATGACTTCGTCAGTTGGGATGATGACATTCCCAATATATGGAAAGTCATAATCCATTCATGTTCCAGTCACCACCAACCAGTGTCGTATGTAGCAATCCCTTCCCTGCAAAAATATTTCACACCCCTTTTAACGAATATGATCTGCCCCATGTATAAAAATGATAAAAATCCCCTACTAAACCATGGTAAAATCCCCAGATTGGATATTTTTCTGGGTGTGAAAATGTGTAATAACCAGCTACCCATGGTGAATTCACCCTCATGTTGGGATATGGGGCCCTATTTCACTAGGCTTATGATTGGTTAGATATCCACTGTTGAATCCACTGTTGAATCACCGGAACTGCACTTCCAAGTACCAGTTCCACTTGGGTTGGAGTTGGTTTGTCTCACCCCTTCGCGATTACCATTTGGACACTTCTGGGTAAACTATAATAAACAATCATTCACATCATTCACCAACCTGAAAAGTCATGCCATTTTCACATAGTTACCCTCTGGTTATGTCAAAATAGCTATTGAAAATGGCCATTAAAATAGTTGATTTACCCACTAAATTTGGTGGTTTTCCATAATTTTGTCTATATTTACCAGAGGGTACCCCCTATCTTCACCAGAACTCTAGGGATGACCTACCCAGGCATGACTTTGTGAACCGGCTGCAGCATGACCCCCCGGAACTTCCGCGTTTTCTGGAACGAAAAAGCTGGAACAGTAAAGCATCATCAAAAATTATGGAAAATCACCATTTTTAATGGGAAAACTCACTACAAATGGCCATTTTCAATAGTTATGTTAGTTTACCCAGGGGTATATGTGTTTATCCGCTTGTCAATTTGATGGATTCCCCCGAAACCAATGATGAGCCGCGGACGAAAAGTCAGGGCTCGCAGCCCGCAGCCGCGGGAATCCAGTTGTTTTACCCAAGAAATACTATGGAAATACCATAAATATTACAGTTGTTGTGGGATTATCCAGTATTTCCATAGTATTTTCCCCCATAAATGCCATAAATACTATATGAAAAAATCGTCAGTTGTTTTCTAGTATTTCCATATATTTCCATAGTATTTCCATAGTAATTTCTGGTATTTCCGATGAATTATCCAGTATTTCCATAGTATTTCCAAAATCCCAACCATTTCGCCACAAAATGCCGCGCCACGTGAGTCGCCCAGTTTGGGCTCGCCCAGCAGGGTACGGTGCATCAGCAGTACCTCGACGTCTCGAATCGGTGACGGAAAGGGGCGATTTAAAGATGACCATCAAAGCTATGATATAATATGAAACCCATGGTGAAACCTATGATTTATGTAATATTCATCATTTACATATATTTGAATGTTTTATCTAGAAATACTATTTTTAAATACAATTTCTTTCAATATCTATGATAAAAACACTTCTTTGGAACCATTTTGAATGGTGTTATCATATTGGGAGGATGGGATTACACTGGTTTGATCCGGTAAGAATCTCGTAGATGATCATAGGTATTCTGCTAGACACATTGGTGGAAATAAGTTATATGGGAACCAGATGTAACAATGGATAATATGGAACCCAATGGAACAATAATTGTATACGTATGGGTCAAAAACCCATACGGATACAATAATGGTGTTCCAAAAACCAATTTGAAATGTTCCAATAATTGTGTTATCAGATGTTTTTGGAACATTCTCAAACTGGTTTCCATGTTTTTTTTTCACGGATTCAACCCCGAAAAAGCCTTTTTGACAAATGGTGATTGGACAGAAACTGACACCCTGCACAAGGGGAACAAAACCCACCGTTTCATGGGGAGATGCGATGTAAATGGTCTTAAATGGATAGAATACATATTTATATATATATATCTCTCTCTCTCTCTATCTATCTATCTATTTATTCATTCATTTGTTTATTTATATACATCTATCTATATAACCCACAAAACATATACAATATACAACTGGTGATTTGAATGATGATAGGTGCCCCAGAGTTATGGGTGGTGTAACATACGTAGAGCTAGCGTCTGAGTTGGGATGTCCATAATCCCACGGCAATTCAGCGCGTCCCAGCTTGGAAAGTCCCAAAACGGGTGATGTTTGGAACTCCTCCCCCAAAAAAACTGGTGGTTTTAACCTGAAAAATGATGGACTTCATCAGATTAAACATCATCATCCCAACCAGATCCCAACGATTGGGGAAAAGAATCCATATAATCCATTCCTGTTCCAGTCAGCACCAACCACTAAAAAATATAAACATGTCAAAAAACCACATGACAAAAATTCCACCCTATTTCACACATTTCACATGGAATCAAAACCCCATGGCTCCCCAACATCGATGAACGCCCTCCAGGCGGCCCAAAACAAGTGGGCGCCCATCGAGTTCCAGTAGCAAGCTTTCGCAAATTGCAGCACCCGAAAACCTGAAGAAATTCTGCCAATAAACCCGAAATCTTTATTCATGAATATCTATGTTTTTATATCACAATAATATCCCATTCATATACCATTGATATTCATTAACCATTAGTATATACCATTAGTAGTCATTAGTATATCAGGAACATATGATGCCCTATATGGAGGTTTCCATAAATGGGGGTACCCCAATAGCTGGATGGTTTACAATGGAAAATCCCAGCTAGACATGGATGATAAATGCTGTTTACCCGAAATGGTAAACTTACAAAAAACTATGGAAAATCACCATTTTGTAGCTGGGTAAATCCACTATTTCTATGGCAATTTTCAATAGCTATGTTAGTTTAGCAGAGGGTAAAAGTGACGTTTTGAGAAAATCATCTACACATCTGGGAGTTTCGCCATCGCGTTGATGACCGGAGGACAAATGAGCTGAAAAAGTCTACGGCCCAAAAGTTGATGCTGCCTATACCATAGGGATGGGTAAGCCTGATATTTCGGTGAAGGCCAAAGTAGCCAGTAACTTGATGTTCATCCACAAAAGAAAGTCTGCATATATATATACTTATTTATACATATATATATATATATACATAGATATAGACACACACACATACATACATACATAACATAACATAACATGACATAACATAACATAACATACATACATTACATACATTACATTACATTACATTACATTACATTGCATTGCATTACATTACATTACATTACATTACATACATACTTACATACATACATACATGCATACATAGTGTATATATATAGATATGTGTGTGTGTATGTGTGTGTGTGGGCAATGAATGGCTTTGACCCGCGGGCAATGAATATATGCGGTGCCCAAAATCGCCCCGGCGTTTTTGATGTGTTTGTCCTATCCCCATCAGTCCCCATCGGTCCTCATCGGTCCCTGTCCCATAAGATATCCACTCTTGGTGAATACACTCCGGTCTAACACTTTGCGAACTGGAAAATCACCATTTCTTATAGGTAAATCATGGTAAATCATCGAACTAAAAAAAGGCCATCCATAGTTAGTTAGCTATACTAGTTCAATGACCTATCAGCGGAGGGTATTAAACCATATGGAACCAACCATGTCATATCAATCTCATTAAATATCGCATCAACATCCATTGACACCCATGAAATTCCCATTTCAGTCCTTATATATCGCAATGAAATCATCATGAAATCAGCATTAATGTGGGTAAAACGGTAAAACGATGTCATTTTTACCACCCATGACTGGGAATGGTAAACAGCCATAGCACCTATATATTTATGGCGATGACTTCCTGGGAGATGGTGCGTTTATGACATTGTTTTACCCAAATTCAATGCCATTAGAACAATGGCCATTTCAGGAACCTAAATTGGAGGTACCTACCATATATAAGGCCTATATTTTTTAGGCCAATGTAAGGGAATATCCCAGCAAAATATAGCCAAAAATATGGTACTAACGTCCATTTTTAGGATCCTGGAGATCTCCCATTGATTATTATAGACCAATGATTAACCATCATTAACCACTATTAACCATTATTAACCATTAGTAATCACCATTTTCCTATGGTTTTCCTCTGGTTTTCCCATTAAAACCACCATTTTCCGATGGTTTTCCTATGGTTTTCCCTATGGGAATTCAATGCGATTTGTTCAAAATTAGTAACCATTAACCAACCATTTTTCCCATTTTTCCCATGAAATCACCAAGAGACGTTCGTGCCCTGAGGTGATGCCACGTAGGGCGCCGGTGGCATCCAACGACGCGGCCTCGAAGATGGACCTCACCTCCGACCCGGTTTTTGGGGGGGAACATGGGAAAATGGAGATTTTCCATAGAAATAGTGGATTTACCTATTGAAAATGGTGATTTTCCATCGGAAACTCCGGCCGGGATGCTGAGTTCTGCTGAAACATCCACCCAGATCTCATCCCAGACACCATGCCATTGGCCAAGTCATTACCCTCATAGGAAAACCATAGGAAAACCCATGGTAAAACCACAGTCATATGGGGGATCCCAAATAAAATGGTTGGTTTATTTCATGGAAAATCCCATCTAGAAATGGATGATGGCTGGGGGTACCCTCTGGTTATGACTAAGCCATAGGAAAATGGAGGTTTATAGCTGGGAAAACCAGTAGGAAAACCATAGGAAAATGGAGGTTATACCCTCTGGTTATGGTGATTTTCCATAGTTACCCTCAAAATGGTGGTTACCCTCTGGTTATATCAAAATAGCTATTGAAAATGGACCATTTATAGTTGATTTACCTATTAAAGATGGTGATTTTCCATAGCTATGTTAGTTTACCAGAGGGTATGTCAAAATGGTGAATCCACTTGATCTATGGATAATAGCTAAAGGGTTCATATATGGATAATCTATGGTTAATGGTTAATAGTTACCCAACCTGGTTATGACTAACATAGCCATGGTATAGATGGCCCATAGAAATGGAGGATTTTCCCATTAAAACCTCCATGTATGGTTGGGATTTTCCATGGCGATGTTAGTCATAACCAGATGGCATATGGTTTAGTATGATTTAATATGGCAGAAATCATGGTTTAATCAATGGTTAATCAATGGTGCTTTGGTCTGGTGCAAAATAGGGATATCAATAGTGATATCGGTGAGATGTATTCTATATATATATACATATGTTCATATATGTGTGTGTGGCTGATGGGATCATAATGGATATACCCTCTGGTGATCAAGCATGGCAAGCTGGAAAATGTCCTATGAATGGAAGTTTCCGCAGCTGGGTTTGCATCAACTATACTATAAATCGTGTTTTTCCAGCAAGCCATGTTTGATTATCGGAGGGTATAGCAACCAAAGAATTTCGGATAGTTCAAAATCCCAGACTTTTTCTAGTTGCTGACATGGCTTTTCTATATGTTTCTCAATCATGTTTGAGGTCGCTGTGCATTTGATGGCTGGGTGATATCCTGGGGGTTTTGGGCTAGTTCCGAACAGCTAAAACTGGGAACTAAACCCCGGTGTATGGATTTTGGGTGGTAAAAATATCTCATTTTTAGGATGTACCCGGCCTGGTAAACATACAAAAAGCGATTGAAAATGGTGATTTATAGTGGATTTACCCATTATAAATGGATATTTTCCATACATTGAGTAGTTATGTGGCAGTTTACCAGAGGGTAATGTTGGGAAACTTATCACAAAATACTGGGATTCCTTTTTTCCGGTGTCATCAAACATTTTTGGAAAACCGTCCTGTTGGAGTTCCATTCCCAGCTGACCTCCATTTCATTCGAGAGACCGAGACGCAGCTAGGTAGCCATGGTTGGATTACCGCTACCAATGAAATATCCAATTATGGTGAGTGAGGTTCCCACGATGTTCCTTATAAATTGGTTGGATTACGGTGAGTGATGTTCCATTATGTTCCTTACAACATGTTGGATTCCCACAATGTTCCTTATAAATTGTATACTTTCAGGAATTATATTCCTAGTGATTGGTACTCTATAGATTAAATTGTCACATTGTCACGCTATTGTATGATCCCCCATACAGTGGAAATATCCCTATGTACTATGTACACTATAAAACCCATGCACTGCCATATACTAGCGATTTTTGCTGGAATAAATAGGGACATATTACGGGCAATACGTATATACATGTAACCCCCCTATATGTCCTATTTATTCGCACTGGGGAATGCCCTGGTTTAATCCCACTATAATGGATTTTAGTGAAACTTTGAATAAACCATGCTTTAACAGTGACATAGTAGATAAGCCCTTAGAGTGCGTATTCATCTCTTTGATACACCATTCTGAAAAATGCTAACATACCAGAAATAAATTAGAAATGGTTTTCACTAACCAGAAATAAGAACATGGGATAGTTACCCTTGCTAAACATCACTCCAGGTCGCAGTGAGGTTTGTGTCACCCAGTATTGGGATCATAAACTTCATAGGCTTATAACCTCTGGTAATTTAACATTAGCTATGGAAAATCACCATTTTGTAGCTGGGTAAATCAACTATTTCTATGGCAATGTTCAATAGCTTTTTCTATGTTTACCATTTAGGGTAACTATTAACCATTAACCCACAGATTATCCATAGATTATCCATAGATTATCCATGGATTAACCATATATTAGCCATATATTAACCATATATTAACCAGGCCGGGTAACCCACCCAAAACCCACCCATCACGGGCACGGCCCATGTGTCGATCCGTCCGCCTGTCGAAAGCAGCGCGCCGCCCGATGCCCCAGCGGCACCTCGAAATGCTGCAACGTGGCGCCGCAGCTAGTGCCTCGTTCAACGAGTGGCCGTCGATCTGTGCCGAAACATCGTGGATTCGCGTGATTTTCAGCATCTTTAAGCCATAGAAAACCGGGATTCATCGTGGTTGACCCACTAAGAAACAGATTCAAAAATTGACTTATACATTCAACTTGGTGATTTTAAGGCATACAAGTTGGGATAGGCCATCCAAATGATGGTTTGTAACGATTAGAAGATGGATTTCAAGTCATGAAAGGGGGAAATGGGACATGTTGAGACATGATTTAAGCATCATGCACACTGTTAAACCTGGGTCGAGGTGCAGGTTCTTGGTTGTGCTCCAATCTTTCAGAAAGCATCCCTTGTGGAGCTCAATGGCAAATCCAGTGTCACCCATCCCCACTTTCCCTTCGTTTCCTTCGCCCTGGGGCCAGCATCATCAACATCATAATCCATTAATAACCACTACCCTCTGGTAATTTAACATAGCTATTGAAAATGGCCATTTATAGTGGATTTTCCCATTAAAAATGGTGATTTTCCATAGCTATGTTAAATTACCAGAGGGTAATGTCCATTGATAACCATTAATAAACCACCACCACCATCATCAACATCGTCATCGTCATGATCATCAGTTCGTGTTTCTGCAGCAGCACCTCTTCGAGTCGATGAAAATTCATGAAATTCCAATGTGTAAGCCGCTCAATTTCCACCACCTGCTTACGCTCCAGTGATCAAACGTGGCAACGGAAAAACGCTCGTTTTTGTTGGATGATGTTCCCCGTAAAACAGCCATTAAAAGCAGGATTTCCAAGTGTCACCTTTGATTACCAGAGCAAAAATCCCCAATGTGGGACCATTGAGGGAAAAAATGACCCCTATCCAATCCCATTATACCAGTTGGCTATAGTTGGCTAGTAAATATTCTTGTGGATTGAAATAGTGCAAGAATGTTAGGTACTAGTACAACTTTACCATGTTGTCTATTGAAATAGGTACTAGTGTATTGGGATAATTATCCCATTATCCCAATAAATTATGGGTAGTGCAATTCCCCCCATGCAATGCCCATGTTCGCATTGCAAGGGGCATTCGTTCAGCAGCAGCACCCTTGGTATCTCCTCTGACCGGTTCAACACCCGCGCCCCGAAGTCTGGCGCAAGCAGGTCGCAGAGCATGGCTCAGGGCATGCCATGGCGACCACAAGGTGCAGCGAAAGCTTGAAGATTGGATGGTTTTACCATGTTTTATACATGTTTTACGAGTTCAAACTATGATTTTATGGGATATTTTTGGGGCAATCTGTGTTTCAATTCCTACGGGCTCATGTTCTAGTGTCGGATGAATTCTGAAGATACACCCTTTTGTCCAGTTTCAGGACACCAATGAAATTGGTGTGTCACCCTGTTGGCAATAAGCACAAAGTCAGATCATCGAAAATTTGGATAAATATGTACACACACACATCTATATATATATATGTATGTATATATATCATTGTGTCATTATATATATATACACACACATGCTCTCTTATGTACAAATATATTGCCTCTAGTTATCGATTTATTTTCAGCTTATATGCGTATACCTGTGTGTGTGTTTTTTTTTTGAGGTGATCCCAAAGCCTAGTACTTAGCAACCTGATAAGCTTTCCTCTACTACTTCCCGCAGGTCATGACGCCGTAAGTGCACAAAGCATGACTGACTGGTGACCCATGGTCACCCTGGAGTAGACTATGGGATGTTCAAAGATATTCCCATTGAAAATAGTGAAATGTCCACAATAGTAGATAGACTATGTCAAGGTTATAGTCATCCTGGAGTAGATAGACTATTAAGCCAGACATAACCTGACTATAGCAGGATGACTATAATCTTGACATAACTTGAACGTTGAAGTCAGCAGGTCTGTGACCCACAGAAGGCCCTCGCAAGGTCACAGGTGCGTTTTGGAAGATTGAAAATGCCTGGTTAAGAAAGGGATTCCCATCACAATCATAATATATCACAATATATCATTGCGTTATATAATTTGCCCCCATATCATAATATAGTATTGTGTTATATCATCCCCCGTGTATAAAGGCTAGTATAATCCCCGAACGAATCATCAATCAACATCAATCAACAGGGTTTTTGAACCCCGAACGAATCGTCACTCAACAGGGCTTTTGAACACTGTTGAGGTTGAAAGCTGGATTGATTTTTGTTGATGGACTTCAATGCAGACAGGATCCTTGCACCCCAAATTTGATGGTCATGTTTGAAAATTCCACTGTCAACCACGTTATCCAGTGGCTCACCAGACAGGTTGAGCAAAGCAGCAGCTGTTCATAGCAGGCAGCTGGGGGCATGCCAACATCCTGTGCTAGTCAAAAAGGGCTTTGGTTTGGTTCTTCAACAATAATGGCTAGTTCTGGATATTAAAAACAGAAACATCGGATCATTGATGGAGATGCTCTCAGACCACCGTCCTCGAGGAAAAATCTCCCCCCTGGGGCTGCTGCCCATCAGTCGGGAATCGGCAGACCTGACTTCGAAAGGAATCGGCTACAGGATCCTTCCACTTCCTGTCAAAAACCATGTCGCAGAACTGAAAATACCACTTCGACATGAAAAAAAACATAATATAAGCTGCACAGAATCTGCCCCCAATTCATTGCTAAAGCCAATTTTTTAAACTCCAGCTAGCAAGCTAGCTTTCGTGACAAATCAAGAAAACAAATACAGTAAATGAATGATGAATCAGATAAATGCAGAAAAAAATCAAACAAAAACATAAAGTGCGAACAACATCAAGTAAACGCAAATTCTGCATGCGTCAAAACTAAAAATATAACATACCTGGAACACCATATGGGTTTGGGATGGCCTGGGCATTTTTCATGTTGCTTTCCGAGGCGGCTCTGTTGGAGCTGGTCGGAGGCACCTCCAAAACCCCCCGTGGACACGTTGCCATGATGCCCATATGTAAATCATATTATATACATATATATTACTTAATATTACTTAATTATTGTGTTTATTTATTTATCATATTTATCATACTTATCATATTTATCATATTTATCTACTTCATTCGATTTCTAATGATTTCTGTAACATGACATAACATGACTGTATCTACTATGAACATCCTTCCGCTGAGTTTCCCGGGCTATCCAAGCCACTTAGCGCTTGGGCTAGGGAAGGGCGTCGCGTCATCTCGCCTTGGACGTGATTTGCGTGAGAATTGATGGAAAATTGATGGAAAATCAGGGATGATTCAAATGATTCGAACATGAAAATCTGAAGATTTTGGGGATTTAAGCAAAGATGGAGATTTTACTCATTTAAGCATCAAGTCAGCATCAAGCCGTGGATTAAAATAGGGGTTCAACGCTGGGTATGAAGTACTTCGCACTTCCCCATCAAAAGCGAACGAATCATCGAACGAATCGACCTTTTGAACTCACCCTTGACCCAGTTTTACCTAGATCTTTGGATCCCAAGAAGCCCTTATCACCCCCCACTTGGTGGTGTGCTGATCGCTAAAAACCTCACTTTTCGTGGGGTACTGTGATGGTTTTGACCCATCCAGGCACCCCAATAAAAACATATTAAGGTGAGATTTCATTACATCCCTCATTATCGCCAATTGCTTCTATTTTTTTCATTTTTTTTCCATCTATCCCAGCAACAGATCGCTCCGGTTCCGCCGGAGGATTCAAGTAGTCCCTGGCAGCAACGTCGGACGTCGGAGAGATGAAGTCGAAACAAAACTGAAGAGACCACCCAATTTGATGTCCTTTTGGTAAAAATAGGGGGGCCGGTGACTGGTTCATCCCATCTATCATCATAGAAACCTGTTGTTAAAGGGGCTTCTGAAGAAACCCCTCTATTAATCAACCAATCAATGGGAAAAGGACATCTATGAGACCACCTGGCAATAGAATACGACCTTCGATTTGAGAACGAACCTCACCTGAAAATGTGATATAAAAGTCTGGCATTTCTTAGTTGCCATGTCTGTTCAGCGGCAGCTGTATGTTTAGATTTGCATGGTCGGGGTGAATTTACCTGTTTGCTGCTGATATGTGAATTAGATGTTGCTTGATACCCGCTACGAATGTGTCACTCTTTTCGATGGACCATTGCAATAGGCAATGCTACACTACAACTCTTTTCTAAACATATTGCTGTTTCAAATGAATACTGCATAGACTAGGAAAACTTTCTTATTACTCTGCAAAAAGTGACGTTACGCTACTACACTTGTTTAAGAATACAACACTACTTCAAATGAGTCCTGCATCCATTCAAGGACTCTAATTGAAGACAATGTTTGTTCATAGTACTACTGCATCCATTGAAGCATGCTATAGCAAAGAAATAGTTAAATAGTAGATCCTTTAAAATGGATGCCCCAGAATTCTTATGCAATATGTCCGATACACTTTCAACAGAGTACTGCATCCATTCAAGAACTTTCTTTACAGGTTCTTGACTCTTTCAAAGTACTGTTCTCAAAGGAATACCCCACCATTTCGCATGTCAGTGTCAGCTCTTCAGTTTAAGTCGGGTCTTTAGTCGGCACACGGCCTGGCGGATGGGCCTTGCAAAGAAAAAACATTTCTGCACAGAGCTGTTGTTGCTTTCCTTTGTTGGGTCCCAACAGCTGGTGAAAGTCTTAACCTCTTTTTTGTTGCTTCTGAAAATCATTGTTTTCTCTGAAACCCCACAGGCTCCGATTTACAGAGAGTCTGTGAGAATAGTCTCTCTGAAAGTATTGGGTGTTAATTTTCTCAAATGATGTATATAATTTGCTATATGGCACCCCCTTTTAACCCAACCATGTAGACAATAATGTAAAAAAGCTAGGTTTTGAGGGGGGGTGCCATATCTTCAGCCAGGATTCTTCCATAATTCCAGGTTTTCAAGTTTGGGGCACGTTTCGGGTATGTAATGAGTATCTAATGAGTTCTATCAAACAATGCCATAAACCACTCATTTAGGAATGGGTTGTACCATCTATAAAAATGGTGATGACTGGGGGATGGTGCAGATGGCATTGGTTTACCCATCGCATTTTCACATTTGCATCGTCCCAGATGTCCCAGTGGACAACTCCCCAGGTGCTGCCCGACCGCTCCTGGCCAGTTCTTCTAGGCTTACCTCCGCGCCACCGTCCTGACGAATCCCCTCCCAATCACCAGAAATGGGTGGGAAATGTTCCTCCATTGGAGGTGAGTTTTTCGAGCTTCCCCCATTATTTTTATGTCTGAAAATGGTTCTGTGAGGGAGAACAATGGGATGAGAATAATTGTCAAACTCAGGTTATTTTGATGCGTTCATAGGAGTGGAATGATTGAACGACTCGCAAGTTCTTTGTTTGTCAAAATGTTTTTTCAAGTGTAATCTTTGAGTCTGAGTGATGGACTAATGATTGAAAGGGACTAATACCAGGTTACTAAGTTATTCATACGTCTTGTCTCGAGTGAATATCATCACTATCACGATTGAGAGGGTCAGAATGTTGGAGAGAAGGTGGGCCCCGTTTTTTACATGAAGCAGCCAACCAATCAATAATATAACTTGAGAAGGGGGAACACGAAAGGCAGTTGTGTCGCAGGTGACGCAGGTGAGTGATGAGAATAAGATGGCAGGGTGGGTGGTCGATGCTCTGTGCTGCTGATGATGATGATGATGACGACGATGTTGATGATGATGATAATGCAGGGCCACTTGACTCAATCGATGCTAACCCTGGCGCACTAAATCCCTGCTGGTGCAAAATCAATCAAAATCATCAGTGGCTCCGACCTTTTCCTTCTCACATGTGTGCTAAACGTCAGAATGCCATAACAAGGCAATCAAAAATCCACTAATTGTTCCACTTGTTGTAGATGATCCACATGTTGAAA
>Ga0126342_10000767_pt1 | contig 39184 bp, 38 predicted proteins | sample Cyp1metagenome_FD_92528 | JGI IMG/M metagenome (GOLD analysis project Ga0126342, IMG submission 92528) | Coral microbial communities from Lord Howe Island, Old Settlement Bay, Australia - Cyphastrea 1 metagenome | ecosystem: Host-associated > Invertebrates > Cnidaria > Coral ...
AAAAAAAAACTAGCGCAAACCTAGCGGGTTTGCTAGCGCTGCCTTGCAGAATTGGTGAATTTAGTTGCGTGCCGCCTCATAACGAAGAGGAAAAACAACTAGGTCCACACTAATTATCAACAACTAGTACAAAACTTCTGTCAATTATTTCTGGCAAATGGATGCAAACGGTCATATACATACATCTAATTATATATATGCTAAATTTGGATAAATTTGGTACCCATGTGCAGCCTCTAAAAACGGCTAGTTGCCCCCGAACCTCCCAGGGTTTTCCAAACCAGTGGCGACTGAAGGCGAATTTTCAAGGCGACCGGCAGCAGCACCGAGAGGATATCCAACCAATTGTGGATACTCACAGCGACGGCAATTTTCTGGATTTCCCCATGAAATCTATCGGACTTATGTCAGACACATATGGGAATCAATGGATATCAGTGGAACTATATCAGATTTTTTGGAGAAATATGAAAACAATTGAGAACAATTGAGAACATCATCAAGTTTCAGATCTCACTCAGCACATCTCAGCACATCTCAGCACAAAAAACTTATGATTCATGGTTGCCTCTGCATCTAAAAGGATCTAAAGCAAACAGCAAACATGACTCCACCTCAATTGACAAGAAAGAACCACAGCTGTGCCGTTCAGGCGTCCTGCCGAAAAATCGCAAACGATGCGGAGCACCATAAAACCTGAATATCACCTGCAAGAGCGTCATTGAGTTCATTGAAGTCATGTATCTGCCATCTATTTGACCACAAATGGAAGTCAGTCTCACAGTTGCCTCCTTCGACCATCATTTTACTGCCACATGTTTATTACCAAAAAATGCTTTCAGGGATAGATCCCGGTGCTTGACAGCGCTTGACAAGGCGGTCACTCTCCCAACACCATTCTTGTTTTCGCACGCCAAATCATCGCACGTTTCTTTTTGGATCAGTGAGAAACAATTGTCCCCATCCATATGCCTGCTTTTGATTGCTTTTGGTGGTTCTATGTCCTCTACTCAACTGTGGCTCAACTGTCCCCAGTGTTTGGTGGGTTCAACCCCCCATCCTGATGGCCTCCAAGAAAAACAAGGAATCCAGACTCAACAGGACATACATCATCGGCTTTAAAAACCTGAGAGGTGTCCCCGGGTGTCCCAGCAAGCGCTGTGATGTGTTCCTCAGCCTTGGAAGCCTTGGAAAATCCATAAACAGATTTACTACTGAAGCAGGGTTGATGGGGGGTCTTTATTGTGCTTGCATCTTGTTGCAAGGGAATGACTACCCTTGCAAAACCCATCCGACTCCCAGCGTGGAATCCAAGGGACCAGTCCTGCTCAATTGGGGTTGGGACGATCGGAAGCACTGCGCTGAGGATGATGGCGAAGAACAAGATGTTCCTGTCACGAAAGGGGGCGGATCGTCAGGATCTGCCACCAAAAAAGGGCAACGTCAGGTAACATGGGGTCACCATGGCAATAACATGTTGACAACTAATACTTCAAGTGTAATACCTAGCAGCCAAATCCAGCCAGCATATGAGTTTACAGTAATTATGTTATAATTATGTAAATTTCCTGGGGTTGACCATGGGCCATACTTCTGCCGGATTTGCTGAATCAAGCCGCTCCAATCATGTCCAAGCCATGAATTTCATCCTCCTCTTCAGGATGCAGGATACTGAAGGCAGGGAAAATTTTTGGCTCTATACAAAAAATCAACTGATGGAATTCTAGAGGTCAGATTTTTCAGTGTGCAAGTACATCCCAATTTCAACAGCAGCGACGGTCTCTCTTTCTCTCACGAATGGATTTCCCGTAGCACTGATGGAATCAAAACTGGATCCGCCTATGAAATGTGATGTGTATGGTTTTCCCGGTTTTCCCACTCCCAACACATGAGATGCCCATCTGGCCAACCCGTATCAGGACCGTTAGGACAGCCAAGCTTCCCATAGGAGCGCCCGCCGCGCACCAAATCAGGATCTTCTAGAAAGTTCCTCAGCGCATGATGACAGCCCAAAATACTCGCAATGTCTTGCAAAATGGGCTTTCCAAAAGATTGGGGTCCCACCCCACATTACATCTTCTTACAGCTGCACCAAGCTTGTTGCTGGCCAGCACTCTAGATAGGACTTTTCCATAGAAAGCCACGCATCATTATGATATGGTGCCATTTCCCTCAGTATCTAATCAGCTCTCAAACAGGAACACCCACATCACCAGGTGATGATATGATATATCTGATTGTATTATCCGAGATATGATATGCAAACAAATCCATGGCCAAACAAACCGTCACATCTGGCATCAGGCGAGTTTGTTGGAAAAGGGCGATCCAACGTCCGGCCAAAGCTTCCACACCAACTTCTGCGCTGATGATCGCTGCCGAGGTTTAATCTCAGTTTTGGGAAGCTAGGGAGCAATTGGCCACCCATTCATTTCTCAAGGGAAATGCTGAACATATTTTCGTCACTTTGTGTCCGGGACCAAATTTGACAGTACCCTGCACCTGGCACTGGAACCTTACCATTTTTATCCATGAGATTCATAAAATGATCCCTTTTCTCTTCCAATGCCTAGGACTTTTACGGAATTTCGCATTGCCAGGTTTGCTTCCCAAAGCATATTCTCTTGAACCGCCACAGCATGCCACAGCCTCCTGTGACCCATTGCACCCTGCCCTCTGCGCCATGGTGCAAAATCCTTGAACTCGTCCACTCTGGGCCGGGGATGGCCGGTGGACAGCAGTGAGGATACACTCTCCAGCAACACCGCGGATACTGCTTGCTATGGCCCCAATCATCCCGAATCGGGATTGAAAAGCGAAGTATGATGTCAGTATGCTACTGTACCCGGACTGTACCCCTGTTATCCGAGTAACCAGGGACCCAAGGACACATTGTGCTACTGAGAATATCACCCACGCTACAGAGGAAGTAGTTCCACTACAGGGTGTCCATCCTCTACACCCATGGATGTCCATCCCATCCCCTAGTATGACAAAGATTGATATAAGTATTGGGTCATGGATTACTAGTAGTGTATATCAGTTTATATCCTAAATATATCATAATATATCTAAATATATCCTAAATATGCCTAAATCGCAGTTCTCTGGGTCTGACTCCCGAGCTGTCGCGGCGCCTTGATTTGGAGCTCGCGCCGTTTTTCCATCTGTGTGAGCCTCTCTCTTCCCTGTCTTCAAAGGTCACCTGTGATTGTGAAGAGTGGAGGAGATCCATGGAGATGGCTTTGAACAAATAGGGTGCCCCTAAGTAATTCCACTGATGAATCACCCATTTTCCTATGAGATCTATCAAACACATCCAGATGGAAGTGGAATCTCAGCCGCCATTGCTGTGAGATGGCCCGGGCCTTCTCTTTGCTGCTTGAGCCGTTGGCCTGTGAAAGGAGCGATTGCTGAGTGGGTTTCACCAACCCAGCAACACCCAAATGTATTGGGGCTACATCTACGTGTTGGCCAACTGGGATCATCTTCCCACTTTTGGGGAGTGCAAGACTCGCCATCTGGAGCCTGCGAGTTGAACATCAAATTTGGTAATCCTTTTCAGATCTGCCAATGACATATGGATGTATATGGACATATATGGCATGCTGGAATTTCAGCGTGCAATCATGATACTTTTGGGAATGCCGGAACTGTTCAAACAGTGTGTCCTTTGGTATCGTTCCAGCCCATTAAGGGTCCAAAGGAAATAAAGGAATGATTTTTCTGTCTTAGCTGGCGCCTCTGCCTGATATCAACAATAATAACAATAGATGTTTGCAGTCAATCTTGGCCTCATCATACTTATAGTGTAGCATGGTCTCCACGTGTACAAATTTGATTCACTCGATTAAATTTATGGATCATCCAGCTCAGCAACAGGTCTTTGATAACTTTGATAGTGCCCATGTGATCCCATGTGCCCATCCCATCCGTTGCAAAATCGCCAAGACACGGAGTTTCGGGAGATTCGGCTGGCAGAATTCCCATTCGAGGCCCGCGAGTTGCGTTTGGAGGACTGTTTGGAGGAGAGGGCGGACATCACTTTCGTCAAAGCCTGGGCATGGCCCAACAATTTGTCAGGCGCAAAAAAGTCCTGCATCTTGAGGTTGGGTTCCGATTTAGAAAAAGATGAAAAATCATGAGCCGCATACATTCGTACGCAACCACCCCAGGCGCCTCTTCGTGGGTGGAGAGCCTTGGCTGCACTCGAGGCTGAGGTTGGGGCAGCAGGCTCAGAGTCTGCGGACAATGGGGATATAGACTATAAGATAAGAATAAAGATAAAGATGAAGATATAAAAGGATAACGATTAAGAAAAACACCTAAGATTAAGATTAAGATTAAGATTACGATGAGATAGAATGAGATAGAAAAATAGATTAGATTAGATTAGATTAGATTAAGATTAAGATTAAGATTAAGATTAGATTAGATAGATAAATAGATAGATAGATAGATAGATAGCTAGAAAGCTAGATAGATAGATAGATAAAAATATAGAAAGATAGAAAGATAGAAAGATAGAAAGAAAGAACGATAGATAGATAGATTGGATAGATAGGATAGAAAGAATAGAAAGAATAGAATAGAATAGAATAGACTAGAATAGAATAGAATAGAACAGAATAGAACAGAATAGAAATAGAATAGAATAGAACAGAATAGAACAGAATAGAACAGAATAGAAATAGAATAGAATAGAAAAGAATGCTAGATAGATAAGTAGGTAGTTAGGTAGGTAGGTAAGTAGGCAAGCAAATAGCTATATACATATACAATCATACACATAATTATACACACACACACATATATATATATATATATCCACAAACCTATAGTCTATAATTGATGTATAATGATATATGCACATAGATGGATATACAGTACTGTAGGGATAAGTCCCTAGGGTGTCACCAAGTATGTTCGCAAGTGCAAGAGAGAGGCCTCTAGCGTAGCAGCAAATTTGCAAGTGCAAGAGAGAAGTGTCTAGAGGAACATCAAGTATGGTTGGACCTGCTATAAAGCCGTCTCCAGCGCAGCATCACGTATGTCTGCAAGTGCGAATGAACAGTTATTATCCCACCCTACCTTCACCCATCCCGCACCCCAAACCAGCATGTAGCATGCTCTTCGTCAAGAAGTTGCAGAGAAGATGAAAAGCGGAGAGATGACCCGAGGAAGCCCAAAACAACTCACTACATGTACGGGTTGGCACCTGCAGGCATAAACATACAAGTAACAACCATAACCGGTCAGGGGACCATTATTGGTACTTTTTGGGGTGCTGTGAAGATGGCGGTTTGCAAAGGGCCCAGGTCCTTGGACCCCACATTTTGGGGCCACAAAGGACAATATGCGTGTCATGCGGATGTCGATGCATCTGCGTGTGTACATTCAGTGTCTCATACGAATCTGAAATACATGCATGACACCAGTACCAATGCACAACTTAACTTTTTTAACTGAGGCCCTCACAACATTAGACCAACAGTGTTCTCTGCATGTGGCAAAGGACAATTCCATGCTCTCCTATCTGTATTGCAGAGTCTCTGATGGATTCAAAATACGGATTACCGGACCGGATTACCCTGGATTACTGATTTCCTTTGAAACTTCCTGCTTCACCCTGCAAAGCCCCTTAAGATCCTTAAGTCTTAAGTTCACCGCTGACCCAATATGCCCCAGTTAGCTCCACTGCGGCAGAGGTGCCGTTCCTGAGAGGTTTCCAAAGGGGGACCGCCAGCCGACTCTCTGGAGGATCTGGAAGGTGGTGGTTTGGTCACGGGTGGCGGCGGTGCTGCGCCATCCTGCCGCATGAGCTTGCTTTGGTGTAAACATGGCCGCCAAATCCACCTATAAATGGAAGTGTTCATGGGAACAATCATCTGTAAAATTCTATAATCAAATTCTATAGATGGGAGATTTTACAGCAAGCCATGTTTGATGGCCGGAGGGCCAAATTCCAAGTTGCCAGACAATGACAGGTCATGGTAAATAGATGTAAATAGCATGAACTTGACTGAGAGGGAACATGGAACCAATATGAACCGATCAACTTTCGAGCCATCTCCAGGCAACTCGCACTTCGGTCCTGGGTTTCGCACCTCGGGGAAACAAATCAAATGGACGTTTGTTTTGGTTTCCCCCTACTGAACCTGCGCAGCGTGCCTTGTCGTACGGTAGTTCTATGTATGGCATTCGGTCCGAACTGTAGCTGAACCGCCCAACAACAACATACATAATCCATTGGCAAAAAATCTGTGTTTGGCTCGTTCAAACACATTTCAAATTCTTTCTCGGCCATAATCAATGTCGTGCGGTGGTAGCGGATCGAAAGCTCATCGAATGTCAAGCTGCGCAATCAAATCTTCCGTCCCCATGTTCTCCATAGCCTCCATCTCCTGCCCGGCCACTGGCATGGGTAACTTTCCCGTGATGAATGAGCCAGGATGTTTATTGGTAAAAAAAGGTGTAGTTTCCTATCGCGTTCCCCATGCAAACCAAGGGCTCTGCATTTGCCAGCGCATCCACCGCAAAGCCATCTGAAAAAACCGAAACAACCGAAGGTGCCCTTCCCACCGCCACGCCAAGGTTAATTCTTTGAAAGGGCGAATCATTGGTTGCTTGCATTTGCTTGCCAACAGTTCAACATCAGGGCACCAATCAAGAAACACGGATCTAGGGCGACTCTCCACCTTTCACATCAAGACAAACCGGAATAAATCTCGGGGTGTGGGATGGGGGAAGAGTTCGCAATGACCCTAGCTCAAACTATACTTTCGCGAAGGTACTAGAGTCTCAAATTTTTAGTGCCTGTCATCTTGTTTGTCACTTATGAGCAAGGGCAAGATTGTAAAAAAGGCCAGGGCATCTCCAAAACATTTCCATACAAACCTGTGCAAACTGCGTGGTTCCACTTCAATGGCTCTCTTCTACAATCATTCATAGAAACAAAGCATCCCTGCGACGACCACAACTCTTGCGCAGGAAAGCAGATTTCCAGCACATTCATTTGCATTTGTTGTTCGGTCTTCGGTTTCACAACTACAATGCATATGCAGCATGCAAGTTCCGCAGAACAAATGTATACAAATTTATTTCACCGTGTGTTTGAAACCTCGCCTAAACATGCTGTCATTTCCGGAATTTCCTGCATCCCGAATCCGGAACTACAAACACATACAAAAACCATCAAAAACCCGTGATCATGCAGTGACTTTTGCAGGTTTCTCAACTCCCAAAATTAGCAGCGTGACCGAGGGTGTCAACAAAACAAGAGGAACCTTAAAACAAAGCAAGGAAGAATACAGCCGAACCATACCACCAGCGCCTCCCATAGTTCGTGCACATCAGACCTCTCTCGCACGGAAGAGCTGGCTACCGATGAAGACACCCTATGCCTTTCATCGCTCGAGTCTGCTGGGGCACGATGGATCTGCTACCGCTATGTTGTTATATTGTGGTTATATAACATTTAAATACATTTATATAAACAACTTATAATGGGCTCCTAGTATCTACTAGTGATTTAACCAGCTAGCAACATTTTCCCGACAAACTCTGGTGATTTAACCGGCTAGATCCGGCTACAATTTCCCCTGCTACACACATTTTCCTTTAGAAATATCTTACCTGGAATCAGTAATCCTGGAATATAGGTTGGAATTGCCTGGACAGGGCATGGGCATTTTTACCAGTATCAAATGCAAAGGGCATTCATCAGATACAGCCAGCCAACTATCAAACTACATCAAATTAGCCGCCACTTGAACATTGCAATTGAAAGTATATACCCCATTTTGCGCCAACTGACCCCATAATAACCTCATTCAAACCACAGTCATGATATATCCCGAGATCTCCTGATGGCTTCGAGACTTCGAGTGGTTTCCCGGCCTCACCCCCTCAGGGGTTCCCATAACGGGCGCAATGAGCTCAACCTGGCGACCTGAGGTGTCTGGGTGCGCTGGGAAGTATATTTAATATTGGTAATTTGTTTAAAAAATGAGATGTTTAGATAATACTCTTTTATACTATTTTAATTGTAATAACTATATATATATACAATTATATACATCATATCCAATATTTCATATGACGAGAGAGACCTCGGTTTAATCCGAAGATAACAGTGAACAAAATTCATGGGAGCTCATAGGCTCATAGGAACATGTATATTGTATTATTATATGTATTGACTGTAATATAAGACGATGATTCGCGACCAATTGCTAGATACATGGGACGATCACGTGAGTAGAGACTCAACGCGAAAACAAACTCGTCACAGTCAAACACTTTCAGGGACGGTTATCCACACCTATCTTGGAGTGGCATATCATTTGATTGGGATAAATGGGGCATGTCTCAAGAAATTATTAAGTGATATTAAGTGTATGACATACAGGTACAACGTAAACCCCACGTCTGGACAAGGCAGGATGGAATTGAAACTCTTTGGGATTCCTAACCAGTCAAAATGTGGGGATGCCATTCAACAACTGAGATGGCAGTACAGTAGAAGAGTCAAGAATTCCCGATGTAAGTTGAAAGCGCGGATTTGGCAGCCTGTTGCAGAGCCTCCCAGATCCATGCATGTCCGGGTCTTGTGTTGACTATTCTCTTCTATTTCGATCGCGCAAAAGGAATGCCCTGTACTTCGGTCCCAAGTTCTGTTGCCAACTTCTGAGATGAAATCATCCAATGTTTATCATTTATAGAGCAGCTCCCTATTACCCACCTTTCTGATTGGATTGGACCATATTTTAAATCTAAAAAACAACCTACAGTGCAAATATCTACAGCATCAAATTCACTTTCACATAATTTAATACGCATAATTTCACCCTATTTCACCATATGGGGTGACATTGAAATAGCATGCCAGCAGTGAATGTCACAGTGGCCCCTTTTAAACATCACCGGGCCATGGCGTCCAAGATGCTTCCCGGCACATGGGCTACCATGCCATCGGGAGATATATCACCTTGGGATGATTGAGGAGTTACTGTAATCAATGGTGCATGTCTGCTTGGAAATGTCCACAAATGATCACACATGTCCCATTTTGAGAGGGTGATGTTTTAGAATGAGACATTTGGCTTTTCGCTGTGATATCCGCTGGTTCTAGCCCAAAGATTCCAGGAGAGTGTATGAACCACATTTTTGTCCAACCATGACTTTTTTGTTTGTTCCCCTCTTTCAACCTTTGTTTGACATCAATATTCTTCGAAGAACGCAGAACAAATATGAAAAAATAAGTGAGCCTGGGGCCAAAAGAAAAATCAGGCCACTCCGGTAAAGTAACCGGTAAAGTAAGAATGTAAGATATATGGATTCAACCCATGGATTTTAAGTTGGATTCCAAAAAGCGACAGATATCAACGTCAGATGGTGCAGGCTATCTTGCCGCTGGCGCACAATTAGGGGGGAGTTCATTGGGAACAAATGTTGGGTGTTGAACCAAAATCACCTACTTTTGGTTAGTTAAACTATCGAATTTTATTTATTGTATTTTATTGTGTTTAACACTCTCTAACCAAAATCACCGATGTTTGGCGGGCTAAACATGGTTAAGCTATGTTGTTAACCTAGTGACCTTTAAGAAGGTATACTGCTTGTGGTTTTGTATTGACTACTGTTCCAAGATAAGGGTTGATGGATGTTGCTGGACCCTGATCCATCCTGGACCCGCAAGTCTTGACGTTTTTCTACTTTTAACTTTTGACTGTTTTTGACATACTGTGACATCTGTGACATACCCCTTTCTGCAAATTTGCAAATCGGAGTTGGTGGGGGTTACGGGGCCACACAACAAATGGAAACCCCAGGTGATTTCGGATGGAAACAAAAGAGCAGCATAGGAGCAGCATCTGTGAAATGAACCCTGGAAACCCGGCTGTGCCAGCACACTTCCCAGGTGTCTTTTTGCTCCTTGATGACTCTTTCTGTGCAAGGAGGGCTGGTGCAGCTGCACCCGTGCTTTGCTGGCGACCCTATTTGGAGTCTGCAGCTTTCTTCTTCTGTTCTCCACACTTCACTTAGGGCAAAGCTCAGGTGCGATGTCATCCACTTCGGATGTTTCTACATCAAAGTGGTAGCTGCAACTTGCAAGGCATTTGTGTTTCCCCCCTCCAAACAACATGGAGCTCCCCTCAAAAAGGCCTTTGCGATCAATTTCCTGCTGGAGGAGTTCCGCGCTGGATTTTGGGGGTGCAAAATGCGCCTTTTAACTTTCAGAGAATCACTCCAGCGCCAAGATTCGACTCATTTCTCAGCGCGTTGCAGGCTACACCCATTCCCCTAATGTTGATGATGTCTTGCAATGCTTGTTTGTTGCTTGTGTCACCGTGTCACCCCAATTCTTGCCTTGCTCATGTCTGCGGTGTTGTTGCTGGTCCACAATTCTGGAGGTTAGTTTCCGCTGGTTCCCTTGCTTGCTGCTTTCTATCCACATGTTTGGAGGGCAACAAAAAATCCCGTGACATATCATCTCATATCATGACTCATGACACCCGTCTTGCAGCCTCACAAGCCTTCCAGGAGACCAAGTGCCTCCCTAATGTAGGCTCTGGCGCTCTCGTCCTGGCCAGCCTTCAAGGCACTCGAGGCCTTGCGACACGAATTGTCCACCAAACATCATCAAACATGATCCTGGGTCAACACTCCAATACCGGGATGTGTACCCTAAAATAAATGGCTAATGGATGTGTATTCCCCAAAATATGGATAGATATATATATATAATTATTTATATACATAATGGTTTTGATCCATCCCCACATGGTTGTTTAAGCAAAGCAAGTCTAAAGCAGTGGTGCGGTGCCTGGTCAGTCTTCTTCCGTGCTTCAGCTTGTCGTTTGGCTCGTGGCATCCCAGCTATCTCGGGGGCAATCGTCTGTGGCATTGCCTTTGCTTTGGCTGTAGGTGCTGCTGGTGCTGCAGGTGCTGCTGGTGCTGCAGGTGCTGCTGGCGCAAGTGGTGCTGGCGCAGCAGGTGGTGCTGCCGCAGGTGCTGTCGCAGGTGCCGCCGGTGCTGGAGCAGCAGGTGGTGCTGCTGCAGTTTTTGGCATGGCAGTGGATGCACCAGGGAGGGTGGGCACAGGCAGTGCAGGAGGTTTTGCAGCTGCAGGTGATTTCCCATGTTGCTGGCAGCTGGCCAAATACTCAGCCCGAAGCTGTGCGTAGGATGCCCTGTTGGTCAGCTCAACTGGCCGGGCAGCGCCATAGAATTGGTACAAGGACTCCAAGTAGAGACTGGCATCCAACAACTTTGGCAAGGAATCTGAGGCAACTGCAGCATCATAGACCTTGAGGACAAATTCTTGAGCCTTTGCCGGGCCACTCGTCAGGTCCAGCTGGCCCTTTTTGAGTTCAGCTGCCTGCAAAGCTGTCAGCCTTATTGACAAGTGTGTGAGCATTCTTGACATTTTGGCAGAAATCACTTGCTGTGTGAACGGATGGATATCTTTAACATCCTCATGGATCCTGGACATATCCAAACCAAAGTGTGGCCAAGCGGCATCATGTTGTCAGCTTGCGGGCTGGACTGACCAGCCTGCTTTGCAGTGATCAACAGCTCCAGGGCATAGACTTGCAGGTAGTGTGCTACCACTGGCCATTGACCTTCAAGAGTTGACGCTCGCTCCAATAAAGCAGCTGCTTTATCCTTAACGGCCCAGAAAACGTGACATTGCACGGCGTTGCATGATGTTGCCCGCACCCCACTAGGCAACTCAGTAACATGGGCATGTTGCAAGCATATCTTCAAACAGTTCGACAGTCCGCCACCCTAATCAATTCTTTCCTGTTAGAAAAGAAATTTGTAGGAAATAGGCATACAGCATACAAACATACACAGTGATTGCTGTGACAGGAAATGCGCACAATGCATGATTTCTAAGCCGCTTGGAAACATACCCAAGTGTTGTCTGAAAATGTCTGACGCATATGGCAGGTTTCGTAAGGCTCTGTGGCTGCTCTTGGAATCGGCTTTGCAGGCTCCGGCTGCACCGCTGGCCTGAGTCATCTGACAGGCTGAACTATGAGATAGACATGTCCATGAAAATCAACAATTCACCCGAACAGCCCAAAATGGCAATCTAAATGGAGAAATGATAACAAACTATGGAGGTTATGGGGCCCGAATCTTTAGACTTAGACAAACCCAGTTTGCAAGTCTGAAGGGATTTCCACATATTTCCACCGTACATCTACAGTACTACTGCTCAGATGACTATCCCACATCATCCCACATCTGCATTCTGCATTAAACGTCAACCCTGGAGTGAAAACATGGCTGATCACATAATTTGGGAGTTATTTCCCTAAAGTGACGATGTGTTGGTACCTCCCAATACTATCCCTAAAGTTTCGAGCCTAAGGTTGTGCATAACTACATGAATTATTGGCAACGCAATGCTATATTTACATGTTTATAGTATGAATTTAACCACTAATTGTAAATTATACGATATACTAAATAATAATCGAAGAACATTTAAAGTCAAACTTCCGACTTATGGACAGGTGCAGCAGCAGTGGTGATAGCAGTCCGAGAAGAGAAAGACTCAGAAGCAGTAGAAAGAAGATCAAGGCACGCGAAAAGGTAGAAAAGTCGGAACACTGTACTTTTCTAATGTTTTGCGGCTCCTGTTCACAAGCGCGCACGGCTGTGGCGCAGCGCGAAGCGCATTTCGAAGTCAAAATGCTAAAAGCATCTAAACAAATTCTAAAAACACCTGATGCTCGGAGCACTTTTGGAAGTTGAGATTTTCAAGTGAGCGGCGCTGTAGCGCGAAGCACATTTGGAAGTCAAAATGTGGAAAACACACCAGCTTCGGAGCACTTTTGAACGTTGAGATGCTGAAAAAGTGCGCACCGTTGTTGCGGGAAGCACTTCGAAGTCAAAATGGTCAAAACACACCACGTTCGGACCACTTTTGGACGTTCTCTGACAACTGCAACAACTGCAACTGCTCCTGCAACTACAACTACACTAGACTACAACGACGCTACACTACACTACAACTACAACTACAACTACAACTACAACTACACCACACTACACCTGTAACTACAACTGCAACTTCAGCTACAACTACTACGCTACTACTACAACTAAAACTACAACCACAACTACGCTAGACTACAACTACACCACACCTCACAACACTACACTAGACTACACGGCACTACAACCACAACTACAACTAGAACTACTACTGCAAGTACAACGACTATATACACTAATTACACCGCGCTAGAGACAGATAGACAGATAGATAGACAGAGGGAGGGATGGAGAGACACAGAGAGAATGTGACAGAGAGAGTTAGAGAAAGAGAGAGAGAGAGAGACTCAGAGCCTCAACCACCTTTCAGTCCGTCAGTGGGTTCGCTCTGCCATCCATGCTTCACAACAACTTACCTCTCCATCCAATCTTTGGAACTTCCGCCACCGCCTTGTGCGGCACTATGTTATATATAATTATGCTTAAACAGTTCTCAGTGGCACAGTGATCCCTGAGATTCCCTGAGTTTCTTGGTGAAATAATGGTGAAATCCACCGTCTTTCCTGGTAAAATCCCACCACTTCAGCTCAGTGGCGCAGCTGGTGGCTCCACCGGTTCCGTGACTTTCAGCAACTTCTCCATTTCCTGCAGCTGGAAGCCCTGACAGGGCGATCCAGGCTCTGGATATTCACCGGTTGAAACGGACCGCGAAAATGGATACTATTTTCTAAGGACTAGGATCCATTTTTTATGTGTAGAAATCCAAAAAAACACACACATATTCCATGGATTTCATTGGATTTCCATGGAAATGCAGGGAAAAAACATAAAACGAGCGGAAAACAATTAGAACATTAGCAACACGAGATAAGCCACCATCCAAAAATGAAGGATTGTCACGGGGGCGTCTGGGTGATGTTGGACAGCATGCGAAAAAGTTCATGAGGAATATTTAACCGCTGCAATGATATGGAAAGTGTTTCAATTGGTTTCATTCGTGTTCCCAACCATTCAGCAAACATCTGGGACTGGAATACTATCTGTATTATTATATCCCTTCTTAACATATGTATATACATAAAACATTTGTCCTAAATGTATATTAATACAACTTATCCCTTCTTTTTGTGAAGTTTTTATCCTCTTTTCCTGGCGTGTGACACCGTCGCAACGTCCTGAGCAGGGATCATCCAGGTGTGCATGTCTGATGGTTTCAACCCATTCCAAACATATGCTCGTCTTTGGGGATCATCATCACATATGTATGTAATGTAATGTAATGTAATGTAATGTAATGTATGTATGTTTGTTCAACACACACACACATATATATATAGTATCAATACGAGGGGGAAAAAACATAAAAACAACCAGCCAGTTTCTATTATCATCCAGGAACCCCTGAATTTTATTGTCACTTTTTCTTTCGTTGCCAGATAAACTTTGGACCGCTTTGAAACCACGGCTCCTCCAATCGTTCCTGCTCTGCCTTGTCCGGCGCTGGCTGTGCTGGCTGTGCTGGCTGTGCTGGCTGTGCTGGCTGTGCTGGCTGTGCCGCTGGGGTTGGCGCAGGCTCCGGTGCCAACTCCGGCGCCGGGGGAGGTGCCTGGTGCCAACGAAGGAGCCCCACATTGTCCCTACATTAATGGCTTTTTGTGTTGGAAATTTCAAGCAAACCTGGCAGCAACACATGGATTACTGGCACCTGGGGTCATATGACTACAGAACATGCATCTGCATCTACCAGCGCGGAACATATGTGAATTGGATAGTCGTAATTATAGAATCTCTTTTGAGACCAATGAACATGAGCCAAGCAGGTGGATTTGATCTGTGCCAGGCTTCATTCGCAACCAGAGAAATTACCTCATAAATAATATCACCTGGCCTTACGGTGAAACTATGCCGTTGAGATTTTACAATTTTTGCAAAAGAGATTGATTCAAAATTGTAGAATTGTTATACCCTCTGGTAAATTAACATAGACCCTGGCAGATAGGGGTTGGAAGATTAGTTTCCATTGAAAATTGGTGATTTTCAGGGTCTATGTTTATTTACCAGAGGGTAGCTGTTGTTAAAGTTCTACAGTTACACATGTTTTTTCATGTTTTTCCCATACTTTTCCCATCAACACTTCGATTCTTCTTGGAATTTTCCAGTGGGGACCCCAACACCTCAGCACTGCCGGCCAGGCCCTCCATGAATCCCATCATGGACTTCAAGCGCTCCTAGCCATTCACAAACTGAATAGGTTCAATACTAAACCGGGGTTTGTAGGGGTTGATTTAATATCAGGGGGATCGGATTGTTCCGCCATTTTCATTGCTTCATTATCCCAAAATTCGAATTAAATGTCGTAATCCTTCCGGCAAGCTAATACCTGGCTGGCTTGAAAATGAAGGATCCGCAAATGGTAGATGATCTTGTTTCAAAATAGAGGTTGTCCATCCAGCCATGCTTAATTATGGTCAAGGCTGTTCATAGCCAATTCACCGACGGAAGTTTATATAATCCTGCTGGTTCAAAACCGGAAAATCATATCCCCAAAGTGTAAAGTTTCACTGTTCCAATTGTCAATCTCCTGGTACAGTGACATTGTTCTTAACAAAAATGTTGGTTGACACATGTTGCCCGAGAAAAGAGATCCACAAAAGTATGTTTTGAATGATCATCCCAGCGCACCTTGGGCCAAATTTTTGGGCAGATTTCTATCCTAATCCCTTCTGCTGTTCATTGTTGAACCCTCCCGAAACAAAACCACGGTTAAAACACGTAACCAACATATTTTTCGAGTAGGGGATTTCAACATCTTACTTTAAGGGGATCATGTTTTTTTTTGGTGTAACTAATATGAGTTAGGGCAGTTAGGTTGACAATCTCCTCCAAGGATTCGAAGCTGGGGCTGCTGTAGCCGATGTCCTCCTTAGGCGAAGCGAGCTCCACGTCTGGACCTCAGTCCCCAAATCCAGCGTTTTTTCGGGTGAAAAATTGCCCGGAAACCCTTGGAACTGGAAAACACACATGCAAAATATGTAACAAAACTGGAATATCATATGTAAACTATACACATATATATATATGATGTATACATCTACAGTTTCTGAATATGTAGGGGGTTCAATAAGATATTTGCTTTTTCCAAAAGAACAAATAACTTCTCAAATAGCAAAATATCTGTTCTTTTGATGGCTCTCTAATTTCTAATGACATTTCTCTCCACCCCCAGAGAAGAGTGAGGTTTCTCTCAAAATAGGGCACCACCATAATTTGTTGGCTGCTTTGATGCTCAATCATCATCATTTTCTCATTAAAATCAGGATAAATCCATATAATATATACATTCTAGTAATTTGAGCCATGGAAAATCAGCCATAAAAGTGGATGATTTACCTATCATTTCCATGGCCATGTTTCATGGCGATCTTACATTGCCATAAATTAGCAGGGGTAAACACCACATTTTCCTTAGTTCATCTTAGTTTATCATCATTTTTCCTATGAACATCACCAAATTTACAGTATCCAAATTTGGGGCAGATAAAGCCATCAAAATCATCCATTCATCTTCCATGGCACCTTATAATTTGATGGTTAATCTTGGTTCATCATATTTCGTCATCTTCCCCATCAAATCACATCTGATGTTCATGAGGGATAATCTTGGATTAACATGGTCTTGGATGGTTAATCTTGGTATTCTTGGTATCTTTGGTATATCTCATGGTTCATCTGAGGGATACATCCCCTCCAAGCAGCTGAAACTCGCCGCGTTGGAGGCCTCTTCGGCTTCTGCATGGTCTGCGCCCAGGGCTTGTTGGAGGATGGCCGGAAGGGCTCTGAGGCGATCCTGGAGATCAGGGATTTTCCTGATTCATCTGTTCTTTGGAAGTGTTAAAACATGGGATCTCATGGGTTTAATGTGGTTAATGTTATTTGGTCTTTAAGTGAAAGCATTTGGTTTATTCAAGTTTATTCATTAATTAATGTTTTTGGCGTTTATATAACATGTCAAAAAAAGAAAGCATGTGGGCATGATAGCAGCAACATATGGCAAAATAATATATAAATACCTTTTTAGTATCAACCCCCGAGAAAGTCTCGAAATCTTGGGGCAGCCGTGTATACGGTCACACCATTTCAAATCAAATTGATCCATCCAGATCTATCTTTATATTCTCAAAGGGCTTGACTCGGCTTGACTCGGCTTAACACCTTCGAAAGTCCCTCGAACAAATGGTTCGCCAAGAGTGGCATGAGTTGGCCACTCCTGCATCTGGGGGCGCATGGCATCTAAGCTTTCTTCCCAGCCCTTCTCTTGCCGCAGGATTCCTGTCGGATGGAGGTCGGATAGGTCCTAACTGGTCAATGTGACACCAACGGAATGGGCGGGATGAATATACCAGCTATGCTATTATGATCTTCACCAGGCTGTGGAGACTGAGCTCCATTCCTGCATGATATATATATATATGTGATATAATATGATTATATATATATATATATTATAGACAATTTTAGACAGACGTGCGTTAAGGATCGTTGAGGTAGCTTGCTTCACCCTTGCTGCTCAACTGCCAGAGAAATTCGCAGACTCTGTCTGCGCGTCGGCCAGAGAAAAGGTGGCAAAGCATTGAACGGGTTGGAACCATGCGGAGATGACTGGCTACAAGTACTAATTACTAAAACAAGCCACCTACTGTAAAATCTGAATTGAAACTACTGCCAGCACTCCTCATAAAGCGTACCTAATCATCACCATTCCTTAAAACTCATGATTTCAGCCAAGTTTCCAACGACTTCAGCCATCTGTGACCGGTACAAGGTTTTCTTTTCCCCGAAGCCCACGAGAAATTGCCACACCAACGGTGCACGGGCCACTTGAGCTGCCAATTGAACAGGGTCGGCGGCCTCAGGACGTCATGTGTCGTCACAAACATTTATAAACATTTGACATATCCAACCTCAACAACCAGTCATTTTTTGGTGAATTGCACATATTTGACTATTTAAGCTTCACAACTGCACAAACAATGACTGGGCGATATTTGGCCGTCAAATCATGGCAAATCGCTAAATTTGATGCCAACTTCCCATTCCTTCTTCTTCCTGCACAATTTAACCCTACCAAAGACCACCGTCCGCCCTGCCGGGCCACCAGCACGGCCAGGCGGAAGACGCGGAACTCCTCGTTGGAACCCATGAAGTGATCCAGCCGCACCGCCGCCTCCAGGGCCTCCCAGTCTGACCACACTGCCTCCTGCGACGATCACGACACGGTGTCTGAAAGGTGCAGGGGTTGCAAGCAAGAAAAGACCAAAACACACATGCATACGACATACCTGTCTATGCATATATACACACATTTTTGGGTGTATTAAAACCACGTTATAATCAAGTTATATATATATAGCTATGCGCGCTTACTTATATACATATACACATTGTACGTATATATATATATAAATAAATAATACGATATGGGATCATGCTGGATACTCGCCAAAAAATAGCAAGAACCATCTGGAAAGCCAATCTGGCAACAGAAACCCATTGGTACAGGATCATTATCCTCTTGAACATTGGTATGTTCCACTGCAATGTCATCCAGCACACCCCATGCCCCAAGCGCCGCTCCTTTCCCGAGATTTTGGGCTTGGGTGGCTCCACAGGCTTTGGAGCTTTCACGTCTTCCACCGCGTCCACCTCGGCCAGCGCCTTCTGCACGTCTGCATGCAGCTCAGTGGCTTTCCTGGCGAGGCCAGCGGGAAGTCAGACGTCGTACCAAGGCAAATTTTCAGAAGGCCGACTGATGCCGACTGGCCACCCCCATCAATTTTGCGAGGTATTGTGAGGTTGAATCGAAAGATTGAAAATACATGTAAATCGTTTGAAACCAAGTGGAATAAGTCATTAGTGCTTAAACATTGATGGGTCCCAGCCCCAGCATTGATTAAGTCGCTACTCTCGGGCTTCTTGCAGGGCGGTGACCCTGTCATGCCTCCACTTCACAGAACGCACATACCAATCTGATCGACAGAAAGAAATAATAGTTACAGATCAAAATCCAGCATGACCTCAACGTCCCAACTTGAACAACATCCCAAGGGGACCTGTTCTTTCTGTGGCCTTCTTTTCGGTTTCTAGACATGGACCTTCACCATGAACCGTTTCAGCCAAAGCGTCTTCCGAAACTCTGGGTTGCTGGCATAGGCGTGTCTGAAATTTGGGTCTGCCAAGAGCCCCGCAACCACCTGGCAAACATGAGATCTGTAGAAGGTCTTCCTTGGCTGGCCGGAAGCAAAATAAGGGTTGCCTTGGGAATGAACCAGCCATGCGCACCATGGTGCATCCAGTGACACATTGGAACCTGGTACTGTATACATACATATATATATATATTATATTAATACACTATGATTATATATATAGTGTTATATAGTATTATGTAGTATTATATAGTTACATGACATATATTAATTCAAACAACACCAATGTTGCTTGCGACCTCAACACCTTCCGCTGTAGGTTGGTCTTTTGGCCTATGGTGATCAGACTCCAGCAACGTAAACGGCCTCGCCTTCATGAAGAAGAACGCACATGCATGATGTTGCTTGTCTAATGCATCAATATAAATACCAACTCCCCAAGGGGTTCCGAGGACAAAAATGCAGAAGCAGTTGAGAGAGCAGAAACATGCAGAAACACATCTGCCAAACACCCATCTTCCCATCTTGAGAAGCCTATGGAAGCCTACTGGTTTACTTCCAACTCCCTTTCAACACATTGGCACCGGGCCGACTCCAAGCTTCTTCTGCGCAAATCCCAGCACAAAGTCCCAGGCCAGGGTAGCATATTGGCGCTGCGCCGGCAGGGCATCGCCTTGCTTCAGCACGGCCGTTTTGAGGGCCTGGAAATCATCGTTGGCCGACATGAAGCCTCGGATGGACAGCGCAGGCTCGCCTTGCAAGGGGAACTCAACATGGCCGAAGCAGAGAAATGATGTCGTGTTTTCAGCAATGCCCCAATTTCTCTTTTCCTCAACATTTTTTGCCTCAAATCCGAGATCAACCTGATATAACCTGATGATCGTCAGAAAGTCCCAAGGCATCTCCATCCAGCCCATCTCTCCCGCCAGGTGGCTGTCATTCTGCACCACCCTTTCCAAGCGGTCCCACAAATCCCAGGCGGCCATGGTGTCAGACGGCTGACCCTTTGGGTGTCCTCGGGCCTTCCACAGCTACTTGAAGCAATAAGGATGCGAAGCATGGGTTCATATCCAAGAGTATCCAGGAAATGTCTAAGGCATGGACAATAATTACACATAATATGTTTAATCTGTGTATATATATATGTATAATAACCGTGTAATCACTCTGTTCACCCAACTGGCATTGGGGATGTAGACTGCAGGAATGTGGTGGCTTCTCATCTGCTGCCTGGGTGCGTCTGCTACTACCATGGAGCCAAAAGCAGCCATCATGGCCGAGTTTCCCTCGCCATGTATGATGTCCGTGGCATGCAAGATCAATGATGTAGAATATGGAGGCTGCCCCCCCACATCCATCAGTAACACTGCATAAAATGTACCCATCTGTCCACCCACTGAGCAACCATCTAGTACACTAGGTTTCTGATCTTCGAATTTCAGGCGTGGGGCCCTCTCAGGTTACCACAATACATCCTCTCACTGGTAATCTAAACTCACTGGTGCAGGTGGTTCTCCCTTTGTTTTGACCCAACATCAGATCCTTTTCACCCAACAAAATATCAACAAAAACAAATCCAAAGTTCAGCGACTGGCCGATCTTCCAGCCACGGTACCCTCTGGGCGCGGATGTGCATGATAATATTTCAGTTGAGAGAAGATCGTGGCAAAGCCAATGTCGACTCTGGACTGAATCCTGTGGTCTTGAGGTGATCTGCTGGCCATGCAGTATGCTTCAAGGATTCCCTATGGTTCCCCTATGATGGTTCACCTATGGTTGCATCAATATATATATACTTATATGATTATAATATGATTATATATACATATATATACTATAATATAGTATAAGATAATAAAATATAAGATATGTATGTATGTGTGTGTGATTTAATATGGTTTACTCTGGTTCAATATATGGTTTCATGTGGCCTCCATGGTTCAATGATTGTAGCCATGCATATGCCCAGGTGGTGCAGGCATGACAGCGCAGCTGGAAGTTCCATCCTGCCCATATTCAGAATTCAAGTCATCAACAAAAAAAAATATCAACAAATCAAATTGATTCAAAATGTACAGATTAAACAAATAATTGAATATAATAAAAAACAATCATCTTCATGACGCTTCGCGGCGTTCAATGCTGTTTCAGTTACCTGGCTACCTCCATAACCCCAGTGCTGCCCAGCATCTCACTGAGTTTTCTCTCTGTTGCGCCCTCCTGTGGAAGACCTGGCGCTGATGTTGGTCGAACCATCGATGGTTTGATGGGTCGATATGTATCAAATTAGGATAGTTTGACACATAATATTGCGGGCATGGCACTTTTTTGATGCAGATTGATATCAGATAGATAGATAGATAGATAGATAGATCGATCGATCGATAGATCGATAGATCGATAGATCGATAGATAGATAGATCGATCGATATATATATATATAGATCGATCGATAGATCTAGAAGTCTTACACTCGGGGATGGGCCTCCATTTTTTGACCATTTGAAGCGGGAACATGATGAGAAACCAGATTTTGACATATTTTTTGCTTCCACCCTTTTCAATCAAAACCATAACACATACATAACTACACACATATCATATCATATATATATACACAGGCATACACACATAGGTTGATATTGATGCTTGGCTCGTGACATCACGCACTTCCAAGATCAGTGGTGGACCACGCTGATTCCAAAAAGGCCGTTTCTGCAGCGCCTTGGAAGTCTGCGCGCATGTTGTTGACGTCCGTCACAAGGTTTTCGACCTGCATCGAGTCGTCACGGTTCATCGACGGAGCAATTTTTTTCGAGATTTGGCGGCGGAATTTTCTATCAGAGAGTACATAGGAAATGCAAATCACATCATCTGGATATGTATGATATGTATGATATGTATGCATGTAGAACATCCTTGAACTGCCCGGAAACGGACCAAAAGGAACTGCTGAATTTCAAAGCAGACTTCTCTGGGATACTTTTGCTTGGATAATGACATGTGCCTCCTAGTAATCAAACATAGCAATGGAAAATCCATGAAAATCCACATTCTATAGATGATTTCCCCATTCAAATCACCATTTACTAGTTTTATTGCCGGAAGGTAATGACCACACAATAGATCGAAACAATCAGACAACAAAAACCATGGCTATTGCCATAGCCCCATAGCTCCATTGAAAAAAGCCGACGTCCCAAGATTTTTGCCCTCGTGATTTCCGTTATCCATGATTGCAACCCCCCATCGTTTCTTGATGACACACATGACTATATATATATATGTGTGTATATATATATAATCATATATATATATATATTCATCATTATATATCAATCTGCATCATCACGTATCCTCGATTTAACATGACATAGAAAATCCGGAATTGCAATGGACATCACTGGATACATATAATCTATATGACAATGAAGGCATTCTACTGCCAGCTTGGACTACTTGGCATTTCATCCCATAGTACTTGCAATTCAAACCACATCACAGAATGACAAAGGTGGGAATGGCTCAAAAACCCATGACACACACACATACATATATATATATAGTTATATATATATATATGTATGTATATATATATTGAACATGATTGAACTACCATGTATTTGCAGCGTTTTTCTTTAACATCTATAAATCCCAGCTATCATTGAAGTGCATCCATCACCATGAGGATGTCGTGAATGCCCTGCAGGAGTCGTCCGCCCAGCATCTGCGACACGCCCCTGAGGCGTTTTGAGATGATTTTATGCTATACCAAGGTGGGAAGTCAACCAGCAATATGTATAATATGGATCAAGTCGTGGTCATCTTTCAAATGATGCTGCTCCAAAATCGGGACCTCAATGACCCGCCGAACTCATCCAATTGCAGGACAGCCAGTCATGTTGTCAGTGGATGCTGGTTGCTGATTGTGTGGGTACGTGTCAAGATTTGGAAGCCAAAAACAAAGTGGACAATGGACAGCAATTATTAAGGGTTACTAATTACTACTAAACTGCGATCCTCTGCGGCTTAATTTTTTGTTCATTGACCAAGGGATCCACTTCGGGCTGATAAATTCCCCGTCTTCTCTTTCTAACATATTCTGCACTTTGCAAGCTTATGGCGCTTGAATCCACATTTTCATCCATTTTCACTTGATCAATCCCACATTTTTTATGAGTAACATTGCTTCATCAGGCTTCATCCATATTTTCGGAATTTAAAATCACCATCTTTGCAAACCATCCACTGCGGAAACACCGTGACTTCCGCCAAGGTGCGACGATGTCGGCGTCGTTGATTCTGGAATGCCTTGGGTGCCTGGGGTTCACTTTACCACATGGCTCTAGGACACATAGATAGTGGTGATATGTAGTGATATAAACGACTTTCCTCTTGGGAATTTAACCCACTAAAACGACCAAACATTGGGATTTAGGCGTCAACAATTGGAATTCAACTCCAAATTTCCATACTTGGATATAGATGGTTTTCAGAACGGGGGGATACGGGGGGTGATGCAATTTGCTATGAACTATCTAGCAAAATAAAAATACCAAAACAGAAAACATGTTTGCAAACCCAACAGTGATAAACCCAACAAAAGCGCGGGGTCAGACATGTCAGACCCGTTTGTACATGTGATAAATCTGGCAAACCTACGGGTAACAGCGGTAACCAACACCCAATCTCAAGTTATTTTCATCATTTCGGGACTTATTTGTTCCAAAGACATCAACAAATTGGAGCTTGTTCATGGCGGACCAACGATGCCATGGGATGATTTGCACCACAAATGGGTGATACCAATTGGATTTATGACCATCAACATGGAAACTGTTTCGGGATGAAGGATAAACGACATAAAGATTCACCAGCCTGAAAAGTTCAGCAAAACGGGTGACGTTGCAGTGAGGTTGTTATAATGTTTGTCCAGCCATTATCCCGATTATATTCCGTTTTCCTCCTCTTCAAAAACATCTCGCCATCAATTGTGGATCATCTTCCTCGGTTTTTCCCATGGGTTAAAACCACACCTATGGTAGTTTACGCTAGGGTACGTGTTTTGTTAACTGTATTGAATCATGATCTACATAATATCATTGTTAATATCAAACCATGTTAATCTAATATCTACTATTGAAACTGATGAAACTGGTTGTTACATTTAAATCTAATCTTTTTGTTGGTTAACTCCACTGTCGTCCAAGCTACCCATGCCAGGAGTTGCGCTGCTACCGCTGGGATCGTCGTTCTTCTGCGTCTGCTTCTTCCGTCGGGCTTCCAACACCCGCCGCGCGCTTTCGGCGCGGCTAATTGTCAAGTCATTGCCTCAACGGGGGGCAACGACGGTTCGGTGCATCATCCTCCCTTTTGGAGGGTTGGACCTATATATATATATATAACTGAAATATATTTAATATATTTTAATATCTTTACACATCTTATATATATAATTATATATATATACGATTATACGTGTATTATAACGTATATATATATACATACCTTATATATATACATACATGCATGGCCCAGCGTCTGGTGGTCCCCCCCGGATGGTGATGGTTCCTAAATGTATATAGATAATATCAAAATTATACAAAGACGCGTGTAATATACAATATATCTGGTTGGTGGTTTCAACCATCTTGAAAAATATTAGTCAATGGGAAGGATTATCCCATATATTATGGAAAATAAAAAATGTTCCAAACCACCAATCAGATATGTTATATATACGTAAGTAGTATGTATATAATATAATATACATGGGTGTGCATATACGCACACGGTATGTGTATGTGCAAATATATACTGTATGTATATGTATATGTATATGTCTATGTCTATGTATATGTATATGTATATGTATGTCTATGTATCACCCCCTGTGCGTGTGGTGTGGGGTGGGGGGTGGGGGGTGTGCCATATGGGGTGGGGTGGGGCTGTGAGCACGAGACACGGGATCACACACACGCACACACACACATTTCTATATACATTTTTTGTATATATACACATCATCTTCGCAAAATCTATGGTCTTATCCTGGTTCATCTTTGGTTTATCCATAGTCTGAGCCATGTTGACCCTGGTTCGTCATCCGGGAGCATCAACCCACTCTCAGGATGTAGAAGATCAAACATACATAAGCATCCCGTCGAGTACGGAATCGCGCAAATTGGAGTTGAAATTGAGCAACCCTTGCAGATCCTTACAGTGTTTCATGCTCTTCAATGTGCATTTTCGGAGGTCTGCAAAATGGTACATGTTTTGGATGATTTTGTAGAAAGCCAAAGCGGCAGCGGGATTTGGGTTGCAATTCTTGGGCTCTCAGCTTTGATTAGCCTTCAGTCTGTGAATATGCAAGAGAAGATCTGAAAGTCCGTGTGAATGTGTATCAAGTCTGTGTGCAAGAACGCCAATACCCCATCCCACTCCACTGAAACCTACCGAAGCCCATCCTCCCCAACCATTAACATCTCACCCCTACTATCCATACTATCCCCTACTGAAAAGTCCTGTACATCGCACTCACACGTAGGGTTTTGCACCCGGTGAGGGCATCAACATGTTTGAAGGCACCCACCAGGACATCGATTGAATCATTGCTGCCCAGGGCACTGTCTTGCTGTGGTGTACCTATCCTCGCCATCGCACCAGTGGTCTGTGCCATAGCACCACTGGTCACGCTGCTTGGCCCGCCTGGCAGTGGATGAAACATTCTCAAGCCAAAGAAATCATAGCCACCCTATGGCATCCCCCCGAGAAAAAACAGTGATCCACACCCTGAAACACTATTCTGACATAGTTTCTGACATACACCAATCTGGAAGTATATATGGCATATTTATTCTGCCATTCTATCTGACATTCTTTCCAGCACATACTTTGGCATTCTATATGACATTCTATCTGGCATATATTCCGACATACTTTCTGGCATATATTCCGACATTCTTTCTGGCATCTGTTCTGAGATCTGGAGCTCGCGATTGAGGTCCGGCAGTGCCCATGTCCGTGGAGGCTAGTAGATTTGCAGGTGATTTGCCAGTTCAACACGGTGATTCCCTTGGATGCCTTTGACAAAAAACAATGCGTACACCCAATACAGTGAACTATTTTGAACTGTGCAACTTGTTTTGTGGCTCATTTTGAATCCAAACACGTGTAGAAACATATAAACTTGGGATACCCCAACCATCAAATGATCATGCGACACCATCTGTTGTTTATTTTAATGATGATTTAACCCGTTCAACCATGATATTCCATTGGATCTGGATATCTCAACCTGGCCACTGCCAGCCGCAAGCAGCCAATTGGATCCGCCCTGCCTTGCTTGGGGTCAGCCTGATACGGGCCTACCAAGGCAGTGAAAGGTTCACTGAAAGTTTGCACCAAAATCTCAGACCGCAAACCCAGTCTGTTGTAATACATCTTCAGCTTTAATCTTATATCCTGCATATTCTCAAATCAACCAGCTTTCCCAGGGGTCCATCCCTGCCAAGTCACTCCCCATGCCACTTCCAGCCGAAGACATCCTGTGGCTCAAGGTTTGAGGAGCTGCCGTTCTCCGTGATCACCCTCTTTACCAACACATGAGGACACACACACACATGCATATACAAATTGATAAAGATGATAAACTAGACGCATGTAGACAAATAGAGACCGATGGAGAATGGTTAAGATAGGATGAGATAGGTACTTAAGCAAATAGATAGGATAGGTAGATAGACAGACAAACAAACTAACAGACAAACAAACAAACAAACAAACAAATAGGTAGGTAGGTAGTTATATAAATGTTAGATGATGTTGGGTAGGCAAATGGATGGCCAGATTATTCTTCAAGGCACACACATTCTAGCACATCAATGACATCATTGAGACCAATGGCATCAATCACAAACATCAATGGTATCAATTTTATCCATCATACCAAATCACCACTACACTGTCGGTGTCCTCCTCCTCCTTCTCATCTTCTAAAAATCAACATTATCATCATCGTCATTGTCATGGTCGTCAGGATCGTCTTCTGATCGCAACATAGGGCTGTTGATTTACTAATAGTCTCAGCCACACAAAAGTTGCATTGAAACCATTTTTTGTGTCTGTTGATGCTTTCATCCATGCACCTCACTCTTGATACTCTTGTCACGGCCCTCGAGTTTCTCCCAAGCCCTTCCAGAGGCCAAAGCGGCTGAAATTGCTCAAACGGACGCCCTTTCACAGCTACTGGAGAGGGGGGTCTGCTGGAGGCTAATAACGGCCCCCTAAACCTATGCATCATTGCATAGCATCTCAAATTGGATTCAGAAACCGCGTGTCAGAACCGTTTTTGCACGTGCCGGCATGCTCGCCACTAAAGTGTGCAAGAAGTGCAAGAAGTGTAAGACGTGTGGGCCGAGTCTTTCGCACCGCCGTTGGATGCACTCGAGCCAGGATTTTTTGCGGATGGCTAGCCACAGTCCAGGCGGTTGTTTACATCACCATAGGATACCACAGGATCCCTATCTCAGTCGTTGGAAGGTAAGATGTAAACATAGGGATATCACAGGGATCTTATTGGTGGAACAGTTTGAGATTCACTATTTTCAATGCATCAAGCTCTGTATTCGTCTGTGCTAAAATCCGGACTCAACCTGGACAAGGATCTGGGGAAGCAAATATGTCAGACTCTACCGCACTGCGGCACTTTATTTCACACTCCCAAAACCAACTCCCAAGCGAAAAGATCAAGACTAGATGTGGGTATGTCTGAAAATGGGGTATACCCCCAATTATAGCCATTTAAAAACGGGATAATGATCAGCAAAACCATTGGGTTTTTCGGGGTACACAACATTTTCAGACACACCCATGTATTGAACGGAGGTTCATGGGATTTACAGTACCCAGTACTTTAACAGAGTAACATAGCTATGACATAGCTATGGATAATAGCCTATTTATAGATTTTTTAAGGAATTTAAGGATTCTATTTTCCATAGGTATGCTAAATTACCAGAGGGTAACTGGACTGTATGGTGAGATATTAGGTGATTTTAGATAATTTGAATGGATTTGCTGCGTTTCCTGCATAAGATGGCAGGCGGCTAAGGGAATACAATATGCTTCTTTTGTTTTCTTGAGCAACTGTTAAGGGAAGATCTATCGTAAAATCCGTGGGCTATAATCAGGTACAATCCAAAATTGCCTCAAAGTAATTGTAGACCAACATGCACCAACTATGTGTGCGGAAAGTGCCTGTCTACGAACATCCTATGAATTCCTATTGGTCATTCATGGCCCTTAGATTTCCCTCCAATCTCTTGCAGGGGCGATGACTGAGTTGCCAACTGCGAACTTTTGAACGCGATGATGGCCTGCACAGGATTCCAGCACACACAGTGTGCCAAGATGAGCCAGTTGCTGGTGGGCACCACTATTTTGGATGCTCTAGGCCCTCTAGGCTAGGGCAGGCAGGGCAGTTCTTGAGTTGCAGATGAGCGCAGGATGTTGCCGGGCACACCCAAGCTGAGTCCCTTCCTGGACCCGCAAGGCTTCACGGGCTTTGGGAAATCTTCAAGGCGGCTCCAGTGTTTTCCCCTTCTGTAGAGGCACAGCTAGAGCCAACCCAGATTGATTGCGATTCAGCATTTCGGGATTTTGGGCACTGATTCGTTCGAGGCAGTGGGTGGTCCAATAGCTGTGAATACATCATGTGATGTGGTACAATATCCCCGGCTGCTTCGGCACACGCCTTTTTCAAGTGATTCGGTGCCTGTAACGAAGCATTTGCAGATGGCATTCAAGTGCAACTAGACGGTTGATCCAGCTGAAATACCTCCTCGGAAATGTTTGGGAAGACTTCATACCATTTCATACCCATTATAAGATGGTGCATTATCCCACAAGTCGATTAATTAATAGTCGATTCTTGAAGAAGGCGAGTGTCTCCGCAGGAAGTTGATGGAGGCGCAGTGACTGCAGTGATGGAGGCCTTCTGACTGCTTTCCGAATGTGTTGCGCTATCCACTTTTTGATGATGTAGTTGAGAATCCCCCCCTATCAAAGACACAAACCTAGCAACGTTTCATGATTCCTAGTCCTGTAAAATGGGTGCTGATACTGGTATCTCGTGTGCCTAAACACTGCAATAGCTCAGAATAAAAATGAGCTTGCTTCCGCTTAATCAGTCATACTAGTACTTGGACCAAGAGTGATTCCACAAAGCGATGCTCATCAAACCCCACAACCGCCACAACCCATCAAAGAGCTATGGAGTGCTGAGCCAGTGGAAACTCACAAACATCCCGACATGCTACACCGGAGATTGGCACTGGCCGGGTGATGCTGTGGCATTTGCTGTCTATGCTCTTAGGGGTTGGGACACTACCCATGGTGTGCACAATCATCACCAGTACGACAACACGAATCAACATGGCCAACCTTTGCTGATCCCTCCATTTATATTTGTATATATATAATATATATATATAGTTAGTTTCAAGCTACATTGGGAGAAACAAAAATGAAACAAACACTTATCCAATCATTCACAAAGATATATCCAATCCAATGGCAATGTGCGCTGGGATCATACCATTTGGTGCCTTGCCGGTCTCAGCTCAGGCCCCTCTCAGCCACTCGGATCTTCACAACTGTGTGGTGTGAAGCACTGCCGGCCCGCGGAAGTCGGGCGTGGCTGAGATGGTACCTGCAGCTATGAGTCGAGAACGGAGCAAAATGGTTTGGTCTGACTCAACTTGTCAGTGGAGATCTCAAACTTGGTATAGCGGCGACCCCCAACAGTTGAGAAATCATGCAGGTTGCAGACTCAGCATGACTGCAAATCATCTGAAGTATCAAATCGGCTCCGAGGCACGCTGCCACGCACTACCAGCAGCAATAGACCGTTAGAAGTAGCGACCTCCACGCGATTGTCCATGTGCTTCTGGATGCATATTTGGGGCTCGTCCATTGCCAGAGCCAACGTGGGTATCTTGGTAGCCTGCAATATGTCGCAGGTTGCTGGATGTCCTTCTTTGGGTACAGTATGGCTCAAAGATGGTTGGACGATGGTTTTCGTCAAACATGCCAAGACATGTCCAGCAAAACTGGCCTTTCCCGAATCCACGTTATCTATCGCTATCTGGATTCCCAAGAACAAACCACCAAGCAGGTCACCGCACCTGGCATGTGGAAGCCAGACTGAAAGGGCATCTGGGGCATGTGGATGTTCTGCATAAAGCTGGAAGACTGCTCCTTGGTGGCAAAACTTTTGGGTCACTACTGAACCTCTGAACCATTGCAACGATCTTTGAGGTGGTCAATGCAACGGGCCAACATGGAGCACCCCCAAGAAAATGGACCCATCCATCTGCACTATCCACGGCATGAAATCTTGACTCATCCCTTCTCTGCTTGTTTCATCCCGATTTTTGTTGAAGTTTCACTGTTTTGTTGCTCCAACCCTTTGCTTAACAGCCACTCTTGTTTGCTCAAAGGATTGTGCTTGGTTGACCCCTGTGGCCCTGATGGTTCAAGATGGCCCATCCCAACCCAAAACTGCCGGGCCGCATGCCGTTGTGCGGCTGGGGAATAGCCATGTGCTTTGGGGTCCTACATCCAGGACCGCCCATCCCGTTGGACATTAAAACTACAACGATTTTATTGGGATAATGGGCATAGACACTGCGATGTTTTACGGGATTGCCTTTGGATATATAATATATATATACACAATCAACGATGTGATGGTTGTTAGTTCAAGTTCAAAAAAAAACTGGGGCTACTCTATGGACAAAACCACTAGATCCACTATCTGAGGCTTTTGCTTGATTATATAGTCTCATAAGCGTCAGATAGACAAGTTGGTTCCTGAAATTTAAGAACATGCTTAGGTGCCACATCCTTGTCAAGCATTTCATCGTTTTGGGACCCGCATTTCATACAGGTGAAGAATGTGGATTTCAACTAATTACCCTCAACAAACAAATTAACCAGTGGATTCCGTACACCAGGGTTTAAGGATGTTTAAGTGCTGTAATTATCTAACATTTGGCGTCATAGATCCCGCGGATCCTGGTGGCTGGGCCACAGTGGCCGTCGCGTTCCTTGGTGCAGGCCGCGTTTCCTTCGCTCCTGGTGACCAAAACCAGCAGAACTAGCAAATAAACATAGACAAATGCAGTATAAAAGGTGTAGTGCATACATTACACGCGCACACACACACACATATATATATATACAGTATACATATATATATGTATGTATGTATGTCAACAGGGTATTGCATCTTTCCATGCCACTTTAGAAAGCACAGTAGTGTACAACATGGGTATCACAGGGGAACTGAAGCAAATATTCAATTCAGTGGGAAAAAATCAAATGGGGATGGGATCCAGTGTTCACCCCCTCGTGCACAAGCCTTTGCGAATAGGAGCCATGTCATCGCCCCAGATGTCCCAAATGTCCCAGCATGGAGAAGTGGTAGGGATGGAGCAGACCACCAGCTTGGCGTTGGCCCAAAAATGGACAAACACGTTGTTATTGTGATTTATTGTGTATATCCATCCAGTAAACTGATATAACTATATAATATTAACTAATTAAATAACAAACACATATATAACATAGCTATGGAAATCCATGGTCGTTTCCCTTGTGAATGATCTACATTCCTGATGGTTTCTCCGTAGCTTCTTGTTTTTTTTTTGGTATGCTTACTGGAGCGTAAACTAGATACCCCATGACAACCTATGATCTCCCCACCATGTCAAACCCCTATGTTTCACGTTGTTTACGCCACAAAATCACATGGGCAACCCCCCGAAAGCCAGCCCTCCCACGGTCGTCCTCCAGCCCCATCCAGATCGCCGCACTGACCACGGCCAGGCATAGACACACCGCCGAAAGGACTAAGAAGGTGACCCACCATGGCCAACCAGTTCCTCTCCAGAGGTTGGTCGGAAATATGGTTCATAATTATGGTTATATGATGTTAATAGTCATGATTCATAATGAATGATGGTTTATATGGTTTACGAAGTGGTTGAGTATCATGGTTAATTACTGATGGTTCATAAATAAACCCATGATATTGTATAATATGAACCATTAATGTACAGTATGAACCCATGGAACAAATGGTGCTAAAAGATTCATAATGGTTCAGAATTGTTCAGAATGTGCTAAACCCATTGGCCATGGCATGAACCTACCATTTCTATCCATTTCTTTGGGGATCATTGCAATCCCAGCCATGGTACAGAAATATTGGGCATGGTTTATGGGATTGGCTTTGCCAAATGCGAGATATCACTATGATTTCCGCCATCGAACATTGTACACCTGAACCACTGGAGATAGCTGGAGGATAACATTTAGAAACTGAGGATTTGGGATGATATGGGAAGAGGCCGGGTCATTGAGTATCAGAGTATCAACTGGGATGGTTGAAAATGATATTCTGCGGCTCCCGAGGTGAGTTGAAATCCATGTGCAGGTGACTGAGCATGTCCAATTGAAACATATCATCTCATATTGTCGGGTTTGTCTGAAAATAAGGTACTCCCAAATCCAATGGATGACCATCATGTTTAATTATTCATTTTTCCTATTTAAATGGGCATTGGGATCCATTTGGGGGTATCCACCATTTTCAGACATGCCTGGTGAATGCATGATGAAATCAAACTACAGTAATTATTGATTATCTATATATGATTGTCCGTGGAAACCCGAAGGGGTCCAAACCTTGAAGCTGATGGCCCCAGCCCGTCCTTTGGGGGCTCGGGTGCCGGGGCTAATTCCTGGCACCACCAAGCGTGTCTCTTCCGCCGAAGGGGCCGCCGTTGGAATCGCCGACATTTCGCCAATGCAGTTGTGCTGAATCATCTCGCCTCGATGCTGCGGCGATGGGTTGGTTTCTTCATTTCTTCATAGCTTTGAGGGTTGATATTGATGATATTGGTGCATCGTGTTCAGCCATACCGGGGCATACACCCAATATCATCCGATATCATCCCGTATCCATGCTCGTTGCATGCGCTCTGATGGGCCGGGGATGTCCAAAGGTTTCCTATGAGTTCCTGCTCCCAAATCAGGACCATCAAAGTAGGTTCAAAGCAAATCCTGCCTGCCAAAATATCTTGTGCAGCCTGGCTGTTCCTCAGTGAGTTTAACTGCAACCACCAATGCAGTTCGAATCAGCACACCCTATAGTCGTGGGGGCTCAACAACACGAGTGGCAACCAAGGTATCAAGTCCTTGGTTTGAAACATCAGCATTGGAATTATGTTTGTTGCTGCAAGGATCGAAACGATGAAACAACAACATATTTGTAGGTGCCAGCCAGCCGGTTGTCCTTTGAGTACTGTATTTCCCATGGCTTCCCCCCGACCTTTGACTGCTCAAATGCTCAGCGAAGCTAGACCCCTGTGCAATTTCGTGGCCCAGGATCTTGTTCACACTTGCAAAGGGCCCAGTGGTGGTCAAGGGATATCCAACCTCGCTCCTCTGTGGCATCTCCAGGAAACAGCCATAGGTTCCTCAAGCGCGCGGCAGCGGAGGTTGAGAGGAAAACCTGTTGTAGGCCTCTATCGACAGCCAGGGGAAGAACATGTGTATTTGTATCTATCTAATTTTTCCTAATCTTATCTAATCTTATCCAATCTTGCCTAACCGTCTCTAATCTTATCTCATCAAATCTTATCTTCTATATACTCTTATCGAATATATGTATATATATATATCATATAATCTGACCTTATCTGTGTACCTCTCTCTCTCTCCATATATAATCATGAATATACATATAATTATATATAATTATATATAATTATATAATATATATATATATATTATGCATATATCTGTATCTGTATGTTTTTGGTGACGGCGCCTGTCAGGCGACCGCGCTGTTGTAGATTTCGTCATGTGGTTCGCATGTCAGTTCGAAGTTGTGCCCGTCAGTTAGAGGTTGTCATCGAATGACCATATTATTATGTTTGGGGTGGGGAAAATGGGGTGGGGGGGGCACACCACGGCGCTGTTAGATCTTCTCTTGCACTTGCACACACACGCTTGATGCTACGCTGTAAGATCTTCTCTTGGATTCAATCTCCAAATCATACTTGTTGGGCACATAAGCATGCGCATCATGTGCAACTTTACAGTGGGCTGTTCAAGCTCTCACACGGGCTAGGAACGTGCTATGTGACATTTGAACCCGTCTTCTTTATTCAGGTCACTAGTGTATACCTGGCAATCTCCGTAAACACCTGGGCAAATCACACCAATTCCCCAGCGAGGCGGTTCGGTCATCAGAATCTGACCGGATTTTAGCATATATATATATAAATTATATATATATATATATAAATTATATATATATATAAATTATATATATATATATATCTATATATATTATATATAGCCTTTACCCAAGAATGGCCACTTCCGATCAAGGAATCATCTTTGGCTCCCAAAATGGCACCCGGCTCCCTGAAAAGCCTTCAGAAGTGCAACTCAGTGTCTAGAATATTGCCAGAACTGGCACAAAAGGAAAGACCTGCACTCCAGCTTACAGTGCTTGGCACCTTCCTCCCAGTTTTTGAAGACAGTGCCACCTGAGCAACGCCAAAATTCACCAGTCGGATCGGATACAGTAGGGGTGCAGGAAATATTAAACCCCCAATGCCCATATCTCCTAATTTTGGAGTTGAGCAGTGTTTAAAACCATCCGTTCCCACAATGGATCATCAACCAGTAGATGATAATGAAACATCAACTAATGATCAATAGTTGTTGGTTATTAATGGTTATTAACCCTCTGTTCATGTTCATCACTTATCGTCATCCAACAGGGGTTTCGCAGCCAAGTGACGGAAGCTGTTGTGCAGGCCAAGCAGCTGCACGCCCGCCGAATTCATCAGGACCCTGGATGACCCGGGTCTGGCGGACACCATTCTGAAATACTCATCCACATACGCTGTGGCGCATTTGGATGCATTTGGATATGTAAAATATTGTAAAAGCAAAACATATGTTAGAGCGTGGGCATATGAGTTTGCCTCAATAAAATACGATCAATTCTTGGTTATGAGAGTGAGTTTCTAGGACCCCTTGCACCTGGGATTGTGGCCGGGCAGTTGCGGGTCACAATACCCCGCTCAGTCAGAGGGCTACATGTCAGAGCTTTTGCACCAAACATGTGACATAAATCGGCCCGACCTTGGTCACATGGTGTTGCAACACTGAACCCAAGTCCAAGTGATAAACATCCCAAAAGGCATGGCAGAATTGGCTGGATTGGGGCGGCAACAAGTCAATACAGTAGCAGTTGAAGAAAGCCATCAGAAGCCCAAAACGTCCAAAAGATTCCAAAACCACCCAATCAATATCCAAACTGGGGTCCTTACTTATTATCCGATGATGATTATCCAAACGTATCCAAACCCAACTACAAAATTATGATCCAAACCACCCCATGATTATCCAAACCCAATGCTTATCCAGGCCCGTGCGAATTCATGGTGACACACGCAAACAGTCCCGTGCCTATAAGTTCCGTGCTGAAGTCTCTGTGCCCTTATTGGCCTCATGCCGGTTGGATTGTAGGAACCTGAGCAGCCAGCAGCCATGGCACCTGATGGCACCTGCAAGCCAAACACAGATCCAAAAGCTGCACAAGCCTCCACGGTCACATGAAAGGGTCACATGAAAGTCATTGCTACTTCCACTTTAAGATTGGATCATCATTGGGCCGATAGGATCAATGGAGGGATCTTGCCCATGGTTAGCATATGGTTGATCTGATAAATACTGTACATATATATATAGATACTGGCGCTTGGTTTCGTTGGTTTGCAGCATCTTTTGAATAATCGAATTCTACTGGCAAACCAAATGCAGGAACAACCCAAGCCAAGCTGCAACCCTTCACATCCATCCATTTCCATGAATTTTCCAGAAGGTGCCCCCTTCCCCATCCATCCACCATCCATTTCCAGCCCCAGGTGCAGTTGTATCCCAGCATGCCATGCCAGCAGGTGGTGGCCCCATAGCGATCTGTGGTGGACTCGATGGCCCACACCGAGCACAAGGGGGTCAACATGCAGCGTGTCTGGCAGGTTTCGCCACCTGGGACGTTGCGATCCACGCTGTGAACTGGTCATGCCATCCATGCCATCCACGTTGCGATCCACATATGGAACACTGTGAAGGCACTCATGTCTGCATAAGGATACACAAATGTATACGCGTATATATATATATATATATACGTATGCGTGTGTATTTATTTATTTGTTTATTTATTTAGATTCAAATATACCAGTGAAGCTGCCATTTGAGTGGATGTTTTGAGGTAGGCGTACGAGCATACCATAAGTGGATGGGTAGCCTGGTGGCTTCAGGTTGCTCTATCTTTCTAGACCCGCATCAGTGTCGCATCAGTATAATTAATTGTCCATAATTATATTGCACATGAACGTAAATGGAGTATAATGAAGCGATCTCGCTTCCATGCGCAGATGCAGGCAAGGTCTTGTCGCTTCTTTATGTTGGAACTCTACTATACTCATGATATCTCGTGATAATTGTGAAGCAACAATGTCTAGTGTTCGTGCTTCGTACGGATACTGTTGCGGCTTTGCTGGCAAAAGCTTCAACAAGATTCCTACGGACCTCGCAAAGCGGGGTCCCGGTCAAACACATCGACTTGGAACACCCCAGCTCCAAGTGTTTGCCCCCCAGCTTTCGCTGGACCTTCATGGAGACTAATGTGGGGAAAGCGTTGAATTTGGGCCAGGCTCAACAGCTCCAAGTTGGCGAGTAAAACATCTGTTCTCTAAAAGGCCAAGGCTGGCCAAATTTACAATGCCCCATGATCCCCATGCTCAAAATGTGCAACCGCCATTGCCCAAAGGCCCTGCACCATTCCGCTGACTCCAAATAGAAACCAACATAGTTGGCCGATGCAGCGTCTAATGTAGCCCAAGTTGCCCTTCAGATCGGTGATCTTGACCAAACCATCACCTTAAAAGGCTAATCTGAAAGTTTGATGGTGGCGGATTCCAGGGTGACCATTGGATACGTGGATGAGCAGTGGAGCTAGCAAGTGGTTAATACTTGAGGTTAGATGAGGTGAGTAGGTTCGCAATCCCAGGGGTCCTGTGTATATGTATGTGTGTATATATATATGTGTGTATATGTATAACATGAAGTAACATGTATCCGTATATTTATATGTATATCTATGGCTGTGCCCTCCCCTTCACATTGCCTTAGGTCACCAACGTGCTTGCCGAGCCACACTGTCCCGGCCATCCATCTTGAGTGTCTTCGAGGACTATGGCCGTCTGGTTCCGACAACGAGAGAGGAGTCCATCTGATCTTCCTTGGCACTTCTGCAAAATCATATCGCCTTCGTTCATTCTAGTTTTTATAGATACACACCGAAGAAGGCACCCTTTCAAAATGAAGAAATCCAGTACTAAACCATACTAAACCAGGGTTTCAAATCTGGTGGTTGGAAATTTTACATTTGAGAAAAGGGATTGCCATTGTGAGGCCACCAGCTCTCTCGTCCCCCAACTCCATGCTCCAACAGCAGCTGGAGATGGGACAATCCTAGCAGTCAGGATCTCGATTGGCTATGGGCATTTCATGGCTGGACCAGCTATAGTTGTAATATGTTGTAGTTACCATGTTACATCCCTTAAATCATGGACCCAACCCCAACATACCTCAACTGTGTAGCCATTGCTACCCATTTTCGTACAATGATTGTTCCAGAAGGGTTTGGACCTCCAGAAAGGACCTGTTCAAAAAATATGGTGAAATTTTTGAAATGTTCATAGAGAAAATGATGGTGAACCCGCCATACACATGGGACGCATCCCTTTTTGGACCATCCCAAAATCGCATGCAAAGCTCTTGGCCAGCACTGCAAAGGCGTGGGCTGCACACCCCCTGGCCATGCCTGCCAGGGATGCGAAGCAGGAGAGGTTGTATGCGACTGAAAAAAATAACTCTTATAACATCTTGCAACTGTATTTCATTCACCAAATGCAAAGCCAAATTGAGACAAAAAATCAATCATATGATTAAAATTTACATAATCTGATTGAGGCCAACCCGAATATATATATATATATACGGGAACAAATTTTGCTGACGACAGACACGGAAATCATTAGAATGGCCGCTATGGGAATTGCTTCACAGCTGCCAAAAATCGAATGGTCAGGGACCCACAAATGACTATGGCAGTTGACCTTCAATTTTAAAATGGACGTTGGACAAACCATAGTAACCCCGATAAAAATAGGAGAGGACTGTGTTGACCATAATTTCAACTAATTTCCAGGTCCAACTGTTCTATCTTGTTGTGAGTTGCTACAGTATATATTACAGTACATCCATCTACTATGGTTTTGCCATTGTGGAGGTAAGCCATACCCCAAAAAGGTGATTTTGTTCTCCAGTATGGTACCGGAATAATGATAACAATGTCAGGCCCAATTAAATTAATACCTCACCAGGCTGTTTTGCTGGAGAGCACCATTTCAGTAGCAAATTCTAATTTTTTCCGGATGATCGTTGACTTTTCCACATTAGGACTGGCCTTGACTTTGGGCATCCCCATGTCTTTTGATTGTTACACGCACCATGTTAATGGTGAAGATGATAAAACATTCATTAATGGATCGTTATTATATAACTGTTAATGTTAACATGCCCATACATGCCCATTAAATGCTATCATGTTAAATCCGCCCGCACCGAAGGTGCTGGGGCGTGATCTTCCGGATGGCACTCGTAAAAGGTTACAGGTTTACGTCCCATTTTTCGGCCAAAACCTCCTGTTTTTGATAGGTCGTGACGCTCGCCTTCAAAAAACACTGTAAAAAACAGTACGGAAGACACCTGTTCGTGAACGCGCCCGTCCAAAATCGGCAAGC